>OGDG01001065.1_pt1 | contig 11617 bp, 13 predicted proteins | sample 1570391 | NCBI WGS metagenome assembly OGDG01 (sample SAMEA2582186, study PRJEB24529) | metagenome | biome: Human gut stool | place: China | collected 2011 | reverse complement strand
CCTGTCTGAAAATGGTTAAAATCTTTTTTTAACGAAGTTTCCATATCAGTCGGATAGTTTCTTTCTTTGAAAACAGATACCTACATGGCAGTCCCATACTCGGAGCATGGCAGGATCGAGTCAAGGACACGCCGCATATTCCGTGGGGAGGAACTAATTGCCGACAAGGATAAATGGGGCGGAAACTTGACTGTCATAGAAATACTTACATCTACTGAAAAGAAGGATGACGGTAAGATTACATCATATTTTCGTTTTCTTGCTTGCAGGTTCAACACTTTTATTATATATCACCAGCCTATTTCTGTTAAATAAGTCTGATACATATTTGTTTTGTGTTCAGTCACTTCTAATAAAGCAAATATTGGGCTGATACGAAAACATTCATAAAATTATATTTCAAATATTTTAAAACAACCTCTTAATTATGAGAATGAAAAGTATTTCTCTTTATTTTTTTACTATCTCTATTGGATTGGATGGTTTGTTTGGAGATTTTGATTCTAATCAGAAGTCAGGCGGTGGAATATTACATAGAGGATATGATTTCTTTTTTCATCGAATATCTTTTTTGAGTGTAGAACCTAAGATAGGAGTTGGATATTTTGGCGGTAATAAGACAAGTACACTTAGTACTGCTGTCGTTGCAAATTACGGTATAACTTGTTTTACAACTAGTATATCACCCAAAGTATACTGTTCGCTCAATCCAGATAATAATATACTTCTTTCTTTAGAGAATGACTTCTCATTATTAAATGGGTTTGCAAACATTAAAGATCAAAACTCTATTCACGTAAGGAAAAATAGTAAACTTTTTCAATTTTATTATACAGTAAAATAGGCTTAACTTTAAAAACGCCAAAAGGGTGTAAATTTACCGTGTGGGTTGGTGGAAGTACACTTAGATTAGATAATATTCTAAACGGCAATATTCCATCGGGAGAAAAATATTATTCAAAAGAAACACTTCCCTATGCTGCAGGTATAAACTTTTATATATAAATTTAAACAATACAAGAAATGAAAAAAAGATTTTTAACATTAAGTGTAATTCTATTCCTATTAGGTATACTCCCTATATCTTCTTTTGCTCAATCTAAAATAAACATATTCTTAGATTATCATTACCAGTTTGGGTTATTTGAGAAAGCAGGATATAGTATTTCGAGGAAAGATAGTAAGATGTATGGTAACTCTTTACATTTATCTGCATTGTATAATTTTACTCAGCAGTTGTCCGCGGGTGTAGGAGTAGGAGCTGACAGATATGAAAATCCAGGCTATAATACGTTTCCTTTGTTCGCTAGTTTACATTATGCGCCTTTTAAAAAACATACTGATTTATATGCCTTTACTAATATAGGATATGCGGTAATAGGTAAACAAGAGACTTATACAGGTATGATGTGGGATTTAGGAATAGGTTATAAAAAGATGTTTCGTTCACATTTTGGACTTAATTTCCAGTTTGGATATAATCTAAAACAATTCCGAAATATTAATTCATATGTAACCAGTGATATAATGCAGCGTGAGAATAGTACTAGAAGCTCCTTGTCTTTAGGCATTGGAGTCATTTTCTAAAAATGATTTCAAAAGTCTTTATGGTAATAAAAGATACATGAGGTATTTTACTCTTATTATCATAGGGAAATTGTCTAAAATCTGAGATAGCTTTGATAGCTCCAACTGGCTCTATCAAAACTATCCCGGATTAAGTATAATAACAATTATTCTCTTCCAACAAAAATTTAAACAGGAACTTACTTATATCCAAAATGATTTCTTATATTTGAATTTGATGTCGGTAATAAACACAATCCGAAGATTCACACTAGCAACCATGAAACTTTGCGGAGCAACACGCCACATAAATCCAGCCTTTTCATTTACATGTATCATAACCCTCAATTTAAAAACCCAACATTGCAGCGGGAGGAATATTCAATACCCGACAAAGCAAACGGGCTATTTTTAAAGTAGGTTCTGAACGTCCTGCAATATAATCATTCACCCGTGAAGGACTTATTCCAATCTCAATCGCAAGTTGCTTTTGGCTCATTCCTTTTTCTTCAAGATAAAGTTCTATTAATTCTACAACAGTTGGTTTTTCTATCGGATAATGTTCTTTTTCGTATGCAATAACTATGTCGGACATGACAGAGAGTTCCACTGCATTCTTATCATTCGCAGGGATATTATCATCAACCAATGGCAGAAGTTCTTCTATTCTCTCCATTGCTGCCTTATAAGCTGTTTCATTCTGAATCTTTGCCATACGTCTATATATTTTTAGCGTCAATTACATCATATTCGGCATGCGTACCGATAAAGCGAATCAAGACTGTTTTTATCGTAAACTTGATTACTACAATCAACCGATAATTGTTTCCTCTGATATTGAATACATAGTGTTGATTGCCTACATTATCCACACTGTTAAACATCTGCTTCATATCAGCAAAACAAGTCCACTCTTCGAGTGCAGTTTCCGCATCAGGATGCTCGGTATAATACTCGATTATTTTGCTTCTCGCTATTATTCTCATGCTCTTTGTTGTTTATGCAAAAGTAATTATTTTGTTTTGAAATACAAAATATCCTACTGAATTTCAGAATATATATATTCGATGTTACCTTAAAATATTTCCAAAACAATACTGCAAACGTTATTAAAAAATGTCTGTAAATGCCTTTTGAAAGCCCCGTTTAACTTATAATTCCAAAAATTGGGGGATATATTACCGGTAAACAATTCCGTTTACAAGTAATTCAAACATCATGATTAAAATCATTAAAAACGGCGTTGTTGTGTCGGTTGTACTCGACACTCGCACCATTAATAAAGAAGGTACTTATCCGGTAAAAATCAAAGTGTATTATCAGGGCAAACCAAAGTATTATTCAGTCGGTATCTGCTTGACTTCAAAAAAAGAACTTGAAGAAGCGCTTGAAGGCAAGTCCAAAGAGTGCAGAGATATTCAGGAAGAAATCGGTAAGGAACTCAGCCGTATTCTAAAGAATGTGGAATATCTGGCCGAACGCGGAACTTTCTCTTTTGACCGTCTGAATACAAGACTTGGAAAAAACATCGGCGGTACTATCAATGAAATGCTTGAAGCCAAGATAAAAGAACTGGATGAAAACAACAAGTTTGGTTCCAAGACTTTTTATCAAAGTACGCTATCATTGATTAAGCGGTATAAAAGGAATAATGTACTAATTCGGGATATTACAGTTGAGTGGCTGCGTGATTTTGAGAAATTCTGCCTGAAAACAGTAAGTCAGACAACTTTGGCTATCAACATGAGAAATATTCGTGCTATCATGAATATTGCCAAATCTGCCGGAGTGATTAGAGAGGCTGATTATCCTTTCGGGAGAGGCAAATACCAGATAAAGGAAGGTGTAGGCAAGAAAAAAGCACTCAACAAGAAACAACTCAAAGCTATCGCCAATTATTCGGACGGTAACAAGTTCACAGAGTTTTATCGTGACTTATGGCTATTCATCTATTTCTGCAACGGTATCAACGTTGCCGATTTGATAAACCTAAAATTCTCTGACATTCAAAACGGAGAAATTTCGTTTATTCGTGAAAAGACAAAGGACCGTACTCGTGACACAAAACGGATTTATGCACCGATAACTCCTGAAATGCAGTCTATTATTGAAAAGTGGGGGAACAATCCAAGAAAGAGCATTTATATATTTCCTTTTATGAAGGCTGGTGATGATGCTTGGGAGCATGAGAAGAAAAAGAAGAATCTCACCAAGCATATAAATGACAGAATGAAGGTTATCGGTGAGAAATTAAATATAGGCAAGATAACGACATACGTTGCACGCCATACTTATGCTACCGTATTGAGAAACGAGGGTGTTCCGGTGTCTATAATATCACCTATGTTAGGTCATACAAGTATAACCACTACTGAGATATATCTTGCCGATTTGGAGTCTGAAAACAGAGCCAGAAATGCGAGTTTATTGAGCTTTTAATGTCCGTATTTCTCTTAATTTTGGTAGGTCAAGCATACAGTCCGATTCTCTTGTTTAGTGGAGAATCGGGCTTTCTTTATGCAAAATTACCGGTGCGAGAGCTTAATTCAGGTTAAAAATATAGTTAAAATACCTTTTTCTTTTATATTCCGGTAAAAAAGAGGATATATGTATTAACCGAAAATTCAACTATTCGGAATATTACTAATTGTCAAAATAAATAAAGTTATGACACGAAAGAAAAAAGTAAAAGAAGAACAAGCGGTGACTGCCGAAGTCGTAGAGACTAAAAAGAAATCTTCAAAGAAAGCACCAAAGACTAAAATGTCTGCTCAAAAAGAAAGCATACAGGAAACCGGTTTTCAAGAGCCGATTGTCAAAGAAGAAAATACGAAAGATTCTTTTAAAGACAAAGATTATACAATCGATGAGCTTATAGATATGTTAGGGCCGGATATTGATTGTGAGGATGATACAGAGTTTTCATTAACGGAAAATACTTCTTCACAAGAACAGGAATACACAATAGAGGATATGCTTTCCGCATTGGACGAGTCAATCGATGATGACGATGAAGAATGTGTTTCAGATGAAGTACTTGATAAATTCGACAAGACACTCGAAGAAAAAGGTTTGGGCGATGATTATTTTCGGAAGAAAGAAGAACGGCTTAAAGAAATGGAGCTGGAGCATGAACTTCACGAATTCGCCATTGATGAAATGCTGAATGAATAAGAATATCTAATTTTGTAACCTGCAACAGTCTCTTTATGAGATGTAACTTTGTGATGTGCCTTATTTTTTCTAATTTTGTATCGTCATGGCAACATGGCGGACATATTAGAAATTTAAGGTACACGAAAGTGTTTAACTGATTCTCCGGAATAAAGTCTGGTAAACTATTAACGAACGGGAATAAGTTAGCATCTCTCGCGTCATATCCATATATGGCGTGGGGAGACTGTTGCTTGTTTTAGTTCAAGGGTTTTACCAGAGCCTATTCCGTAAAATAAGTTAGCAGCCCTCACGCTTTCGCATTTTATAAACTTCTTCTGTGTGGGCGGGGAGAATGGAATAAATACTGGTAATTATGAAGAAAAATTATTGTTTTGTTTTAAGTTTGTTCCTGTTTGGAACAATGCTGTCAAGTTGCGAAAAAAGTGGGAACTATCAAGAATTTGACCGTAATGAAATCTACAAGCATCTTTCATCTGTAAATGTTCGTGATGCAAAGATGATTTATACGAAAGAAGGTACTAATACTCGTTCTGGAGAATCTGGAGCTTTTGGTGGAGTGTGGAAGATTGACCAAAACGGGAATGAATCCAAGCTAATAATCACAGGTTCTGATGGTAAAACAAATGTTTTGAATATCTATGAAATCAATAAATTATCAGACAATGTATTATTGATGTTTCCTGATTGGTATGATACAAATAGAATAGAGCAAGAATGGTATAACTCACATAGTGACGACCCAACACACATAGCTATCCCAAGTGAGCCGCATGGCGCAGCAACAGAATACGCAATGCTTTTGAATAAAAATACAGAAAAATTATATCGTTTTCCAGAAAACTTATCAAAACCTGATAAGAACGATAATATCTTCACTGACAAACAAGGTAATATCTATTACAAAGGTCATCTGAAAGGTGAACAGGTGTTAAAGTTGTCGCCTGAAACAATGACTATTGAGGCTTTGTTGCCGGATGATATAAGCTTTGATAATTTTTCGGTAACTGGCGATGGGTTCGTAGTATACAGAAAAGGGAATGGGCAGCAATTTAATTGTCGTGTCAAATGTCCGGGTGGTAAAATCTATCCGATTACAGATACTTATACTTTCATCTTTAGTGGTGATTTATATTCGGTTCGTGACAATACGATTATCAAATATGAAACTATCGGTAACAATGATTTGGAAGAAAAAATAATCTGTACAATACCGGAAGATAATAACTACTGGGCATTTACGCCAAATTATGTACGTAATACAGTCGTAATAAATAGGAATTTGGAGTTTGACGGAGAGCAATGTGTTAAACTGGACAAGTATGTGAATATCGGAGATATTCGTACAAGCAAAGCATGGTATATTCTAAACAATACCATGTTCTCAAAAACAGCAATGAAAGATTATCAGGAATCGCAATTTCAAGTTTCGGAATATGAAATACAAAGTCTTTCGGCAAATTCTGAAAGTTCTAATATCGCATTCACCGGTTTCAGATATTCGGACGGTGCCAATGTTGTAGGAACTATCACAGAATCAGATGAAGTTGTAATCAACAGTATTGCTGATAATGGAAACAGAATCATCAATCTTATTTCGTTGAACTAATATCAACTCAAAATAATATCCTCTTGTTGCTTATGCAATGAGAGGATTTTTTATACCCAAAATTTTAAAATTATGAATAACAGAATTACCCCTTATAACATTACGGAGCTGAAAACAAATGAAATATTCGTGTTCGGTTCAAACTCAAACGGTGTACATAATGGAAATGCCGCAGCAACAGCGATGAAATTCGGTGCTATTATGGGACAGGCTGTGGGAATACAGGGGCAGACCTATGCGCTACCTTCCAAACACATTGAGAATCTTAAAAAACATATTGATGATTTTCTACTGTATGCAGAACAACATTCGGAATATACTTTTTTAGTTACAGAGATAGGATGCGGAATATCCAAACATTCGCCATTTGAGATTGCACCGTTATTCAAAGAAGCGGTTCATATAAAGAACATCAATTTGTCTTTGTCCTTTTGGGATGTTCTGAATGGTGGCATACAAGCCAGAATCAGACAGGTTGCCGAAAAAGAATCTCCTTCCGTTTCTGATTTTTGTCAAAGAACGGGATTGTCTTTTACTATACTGATGAACATTTTATTCAGAAAAGAACTTCCTACCGTCTGGATTGTGCAAAAGATACTAATTGCCTTTCCGTCTATAAATGCAAGGTGGCTACTTTTGGGAGAAGGCGATATGAAGCTCACGAAACGCAACAGTTTTCTCACAAGAATAAACGATTTTCTGCATGTCCTTTTCGCTTCCAAATAGACATGAAATTATTATTTCCCCATACCAAAAATGAGGATGTTTTCGTCTCCTGTATCGAACTTTGCTCTTGCCTCTAATACTCGGTATAAAGAAGCAAGAGCATATCTCGAATATGAAGAATAATTTAAAAGTAGAAAATTCTTACATAGTGAATAAAGTGAATGAAATGAATCTATTTTTATATAAATTGTTTTTGTGGTTATATTATATAAAGTATAGAGTATAATAAAGGAAAATAGATTCATTTCATTCACTATTTTACTGTATGTAGTGTGGGCTATAATAATAGTTCAAGAGGACAAGTTTTTGTATCGAATTTTCCTGATTTCTTTATGTTGTCATAATATTCCCATAATTCAGTTTGGTATTCATATCGGGGTATGATTGTAATTTCCGGAAAATTAGTATTGTCTGATACTGGAGCCAATTCAAATCCGGAAGTTGAAAACTTTCTTCCAATTGAACTTTTCGTTCCATAGGATTCAATAACTTCAAAAGAATCATCTTCAAAATCTTTTTCTTGAATTTTTTTCAATCTGCAAAATTTCCTTCCATACCAACCAATAAATATCACTTCACCTATAAGTAATGAAGAGAAATTAAAATAGTCTATCGTATTAAATGCGTTTTTAATTGTATCAGGTGTTGATTCAAAATCACCAGATGTTTCATATCCATTCTTTTCGCAGAACTCGTAAATGTCTTTGCACTTCAAAGCTTGCGCCATGAGAGTTAGTTTGCCGAGATTCGGCTTCATCTGTTCCTCGGGGTTGTTTATCTTGTTTGAACTCTTCTTACCCCAATAACGGCGTATTGTATCTGGACTTATGTGTTCTTTGTACTGAATAACTTTCCCATTTTCATTCGTGGGAGCAGGGTAATTTTCACGAGCTTTTTCATTGATGTAATCAGCTAAAGCATTATATCCTTTATTTATATTCAGGTCTATTTCTGATGTTTTTATTAATTGTTTTTTCAGCGCTTCAAAAGCTTCTTTGCTGATTGTTTTATTATTATTTCCCATAATATTTTTTTTAGATTGCAAAAATACAAAATATTGATAATAAGTCAAGTATATATTTGTGCCAAATGTGCCAAATATGCCATCTTGTGCCAGATGCAAGGTGTATTACCTTTGCGCCATCATTAAAACGAAAAAGAGATGGAAAGTACCACTTATGACACATTACCGGAACGGATAGATTATTTGATTTCGGAGATTAGAGAAGTAAAAGAGTTATTAACGCAAAGAATTGAGAAACCGGAAGAGATTCCCAAATATCTGTCTTTAGAACAAGCATTGCTCTACTTGGAAAAGAAAGGATTTTTGGTGAGCAAGTCAAAGCTATATAAGATGACTTCGGAAAGCAAGATACCTTTCCATAAGTCAGGAAACCGGAATTACTTCTTTCCTGACGAACTGGATAAGTGGATGAATGAACAAATTATTGGAAAGGATGAAATAAACAAGCTCTTTTCTATTCAGACTATTATTAATAAGAATCAGAAGAAAAAGAAATAACGCATTAAAATTTTATTATTATGATATACGATAATGACGAAAACGAAAATTCTGTTTCAGCAAGTGATTCGGTAGTGAAGAAATTGAATTTTCAATCGGACGCTTTGCAGAAAGTATACAAAAACACTAATCTGGCAACAGTGTTGGATAATATTCGAACACTTGATTTTCCTGCAATATATCATCAAGGAAATGACAAAGTTCTGTATCATTTAGAAAAGATACGAAGTGAATTAGACAAGAGTAGTGATGAAGACAGGAAAGATGAACTGCGGAGTAAATTAAGAAAATATGAGCCTAATATTAAGGTTAAATTTACTATTGCTATAACATATTTATTGCAAGTCGCTCAAGATTGCGGGCATGATTTGATGTTTAAAGACGGGTTAATCTATTGCTTTAATGGTCGCTACTGGGAGAATATTCAATCGGAAATATTCAAAGCCTTTTTAGCGGAAGTTATCACTAAGACAGGGATTAACGAATTTCAATCATTGAAAGCTGATGCACAAAAGGACTTGTATAAACAGTTTCTTGTAAGTGCGTTTTATTCAGATGATGCAGAAATTGAAGAAAATACTCCGGTTATTATAAATTTGAAAAGTAACGTTTTTGTTTGCCAGAACGGGAATTATGAATTTAGAGATTTTGATAAAAACGACAAACTGACATACTGTTTGGATTTTGACTATGAACCTGATGCGAAAATTGATAAATTTCAAAAATTCTTAGATAAAGTGTTGCCCGATGAGGGTATGCAAAATGTACTTGCTGAATATTGTGCGTACATATTAACTAAGAATCTTAAACTGGAAAAAGCTCTGATTCTGTTAGGTGCTGGCGCTAACGGCAAAAGTACGTTTGGCGATATTCTGACCGCTTTGTTAGGTGGAAAGAAAAATGTGTGCTTTAACTCGTTAAGTGATTTGTGTGACAGTAAAGGGTACTATCGAACCGAACTTTCAAAATATTTGCTCAATTTCTGTTCGGAATTCAGCACAAGTTACAATTCTGCTATACTTAAACAGTTGATTAGTACGGAAGAAGTGACAGCACGTTCAGTGTTCGAGAAACCAATAACTATTCAGAATTATTGTAAATTCATTTTTAATGCCAATATTATTGGTAAAAAAGATATTGAACGCTCTCAGGGGTTTTACCGAAGATTATTGATTTTGCCATTCAATGTTACAATTCCAGAAGCGGAACGCGACCCGGAACTTGCTACAAAGATAATCAACACAGAACTTAGCGGTATTTTTAATTGGATTTTGAAAGGACTAAATCGTATCCTGAAAAATAAGCGTTTTACAATCACTCCAGAAATTGAAGCGGTTAGAACAGAGTTTGAAAAGGAGAGTGATTCAGTTGCCTTGTTTATTGAAGAATGCGGATATGTGAAAGATGAAACTACCAAGCCGCTTAGAATGAAAGACCTTTATGATGAATACTGGGAATATACGAGGGAAAAATTGAAAATGACTCCTGTGTATAGGCCCGAATTTAAACGTCGATTAAGAGACAATTTGAATTTTAAAATCAAAGAAAAAGGTACTAATCATTATCCTTGTATTTATTGTACAAAAAAGCCGGAAGAGGTTGAAAACAAAGAGGAGAATGGTTTATGTTCTATTGAGGAAAATGGAGAGAAATTATATTATCGAGATGTGACAACAATAATTAATCAGGAAAATAATGAATAAGAAAAAACAAATCTTAGTATCAATGTTTGATAACATAAAGTCAAGCAGGTCTTATACGGTGGTAGATATTCGTCAATGGTTATTAAGTAATCATCTGCAAGATGTCATAACACAGATTCGTATTACTCAGGATAAAGATGTACGTAGGACGCTAAAATGTAAGTTGCCGGCTATTACGCCAAGTGGAATATTTCATCGGCGTAATAGTAACGGACTGGTTGAGCCTTCATCATTAATCTGTATTGATATTGACGGGAAAGATAACCCGTCAATATCTGACATGGAGAAATTGAAAAAACGGTTAGGTAAGTTATCCTATATAATGTATGTCGGTTTATCCGCAAGTGGTACGGGATTATTCTGTATTATACCGTATACTGATTACCGTAATCACAAGCTTTACTTCAATTCTCTGAAACTGGAATTTGAGAAAATGGGAATCATTATTGATAAAAGTTGTAGTGATATAACTCGGTTAAGGCTTGCTTCGTATGATGAACATCCGTATTTGAATTGGGATGCTGTACCTTATGAAAAAACCTTAGACGAAAACGATTGTGTAAAAGTGAGAGATTTGATTAAAACGGAAATCCTTCAGGATAATATTGCTGATAATAAAGTGAATGGCTTTGATTTTGTTGCAAATCAGCTACTTAAACCTACAAATTTAGATTTGGCGCATGTAATTCCTCAAAGTAAGAAAAACGAAGTTGTCAGACTGGTAAATGTCATAATTGAAAGTAAGGTGGACATAACTCGCAATTATCAAGATTGGTTTACCATCTGCTGTATTATTAAGAATTATTTTGGTGCAGGAGGTATAGTCCTATTCCATGACATCAGTAAATTATATCCTAATTACAGTCCGGAAGAGACAGAAAAGTTATATTCTTCAATCAAGCAATGGCAATACAGATACAGGTCTGACCGCTTATTTGAAATAGCTGCAAAATATGGAATACTATAATAAATAATATTATAATGGGAGGAGATACCCTTTATCTTCAATTATTAAAATTCATAAATTATGAATGAAAATTTTAAGATTGGTAACAACAGAGCCAATACAAAAAACACTGTTGGAGTTAAGAATCGTACTTTGTCTAAGTCTACTTTGGATGGGAAGCAAAGTTTTGAGCGATTCATGCATGATTGCAATGTACTTCAATCAGAAAAGGAATATGTATTACTTCGAGATTTATACTTGGAGTATAGTACATATTGCAAGGAAGTGGGTATTGTACCCAAAGTACAAAAGGAATTCTTGCGTTACATGGAGAAGCGTTGTTTGGTGAAACGTCATAGTACAAACTATCA
>OGDG01001064.1_pt1 | contig 11617 bp, 11 predicted proteins | sample 1570391 | NCBI WGS metagenome assembly OGDG01 (sample SAMEA2582186, study PRJEB24529) | metagenome | biome: Human gut stool | place: China | collected 2011 | reverse complement strand
CTTCTTTGGTTTGCAAATTTAATAAAAAATTAAATCTTTTCCTTGCGTTTTTCTATCTTTATTAATCATAGTTAAACAAAAACCGTCGTCTTTTACTTAAAAAAGACGACGGTTTTAACAGTATCAAGAGAATTACTAGTTATTCTTCTGTCTGTTTAGCTTCAAAATCCTTAATCAACTTATCCTGAACATCTGTCGGAACAAGCTCATAACTAGAGAACTTCATAATGAACGAAGCACGGCCGCCGGTCAGCGAACTAAGAGCAGTAGAGTAAGATGACATTTCCTTCAAAGGTACTTTAGCCACTAGCTTTTCAAAACCTTTTTCACTACTCATACCCATAATCATGGCACGACGTCCCTGAAGATCTCCCATCACATCACCCATCTTATCGGAAGGCACAAAGACTTCTACATCATAAATAGGTTCGAGAATCTTCGGTCCCGCATTCTTAAATGCTTCGCTGAAAGCATTGCGTCCGGCCAGCATGAACGAGATTTCATTAGAATCTACCGGGTGCATCTTTCCATCGTACACAATAACACGAACGTCACGAGCATACGAACCTGTCAACGGGCCTTGCTCCATACGTGCCATAATACCTTTCAGGATAGCAGGTAAGAAACGGGCATCGATAGAACCACCTACGATACTATTAACAAACACCAGTTTACCACCCCATTCCAACGGCACTTCTTCGGTACCTTTCACATTTATCTTAAATTCCTGTCCGTTAAACTTATATGTATCGGGCACAGGCATACCTTCTTTGTAAGGTTCTACAATGAGATGCACTTCACCGAACTGACCGGCACCACCAGACTGTTTTTTGTGGCGATAATCTGCACGGGCAGCTTTTGTGATCGTTTCACGATACGGAATCTTCGGTTCTTCATATTTCACCTGAAGTTTCTCGTTATTTTCCAGACGCCATTTCAAAGTACGTAGATGGAATTCACCCTGTCCGTGCACCAGCGTTTGCTTCAGTTCTTTTGATTGTTCAATTACCCATGTCGGATCTTCCTCGCGCATGCGGTTCAAGATAGTCATCATCTTTTCCACATCAGCCTCGTTCACAGGTTTGATCGCACGGGAATATTTTGAATTCGGATATTTGATAAAATTAAACTTATAATCGCAGTCCTTCCCGTTCAGGGTATTACCCGTTTTCACGTCTTTCAGTTTCACGGCAGCACCAATATCACCGGCTTGCAGTTCTTCCACTTTCACACGGTTGCCACCGGCTACGACATAAATCTGTGCAATGCGTTCTTTCGAACCGCGGTCCGCATTCAACAAGTCGTCTCCTTCGCGCACTTTACCACTCATTACTTTAAAGTAGGAAACTTCACCGATATGCGGTTCTACACTTGTCTTGAAGAAATAAAGAGATTCCGGTCCATTGGAGTCCGGAGCCACTTCTTTACCTTCCGTATTCTGTACTTTCGGCATTTCGGAAACAAAAGGAACAACATTTCCCAAAAATTCCATTAAACGACGAACACCCATGTCCTTACCTCCACAGACACAGAATACCGGGAACATACCTCTTGCAACCAATCCTTTACGAATGCCTTCACGCATTTCGTCTTCCGAAAGAGAGTCTTGTTCGAAGAACTTTTCCATTAGCCCTTCATCATTTTCGGCAGCGGCCTCCACCAATGCTTTATGCATTTCCGTAGCCTTTTCCAGTTCTTCGGCAGGAATATCTTCAATCACAGGAGCCCCACCCTCGGGTTTCCACGAATATTTCTTCATCAACAGTACATCAATCAAAGCATTGAAACCAGGACCGGTAGAAATAGGATATTGGATGGGAACAACCTTAGAGCCGTATGCCTCTTTCAGCTGTTCGAGGATATTATCATAATCGCATTTTTCATTATCAAGCTGGTTGACTAGAAAAATAACAGGTTTATTCAGTTTTTCTGTATATCGGAAGTGATTTTGCGTACCGACTTCGACGCCGTATTGGCCATTAAGAAGAATAATTGCTGTGTCGGTCACATTTAATGCAGTTACAGTACTGCCTACAAAGTCGTCCGAGCCCGGACAATCTATAATATTGAGTTTTTTATTGTTCCATTCTACGTGGAGAACGGTGGAGAAAACGGAGTAACCATACTCTTGTTCAACAGGGAAATAATCACTAACAGTGTTTTTTGCGGCAATAGATCCGCGACGTTTTATAACACCACTCTCGAAAAGCATCGCTTCCACGAGAGTGGTTTTCCCAGAGCCAGAACTTCCCAACAAGGCAATGTTCTTGATTTCATTAGTCTGATATACTTTCATAATATATAAGATTTTAGTAATTACTCAGTATGTTTCTCACATACCATTAATTTTGTGATGCGCAAATTAGGGATTAATTGGGGGAAAAGCAACACTTATGGCAGTGTTACTAAACAATGTTATGTAACACATCTTTAACACGAACATTTTCGAATCGGGTTAAAAATTATTTTCGCATGGCTATAAACTAATTTCATAGTTGCAACGAGTAATCCGGCACGATGTTATTTTTAGTTGTTTTCCTTTCATACAATAGTTTCCCCGTTGCCTAATCAGTTTTCGTTTGACTTAAGTCAAGCGATAGTTTAACTTAAGTCATTCTATCGTTTGACTTAAGTCAAACGAAAACCCGGCTACAAGTTCGAATCTTATTTATAAAAGAAAAGATCTTAAATTCAGCATTGCAGGAAATTATCTTCTACTAATCGATGGGGAATTATCTATTTAGCGTATTCCTACCCCACTATAAATAAATTCCGTCAACTGCTTTTTTGATATATCTAATAATAGTCTTACTTTTACACCCACAAACCCAAACAGCATAGCTATGGCAGGTATCTATCTTCATATTCCTTTTTGCAAAACGCGCTGCATCTACTGCGACTTCTACTCAACCACTCGCAGCGAACTCAAACCCCGTTATGTACAGGCTCTCTGCCGGGAGTTGACGATGCGTAAAGAATACCTGAAAGGAGAAGATATAGAAACTATTTATTTCGGTGGCGGAACCCCGTCTCAACTGGAAAAAGAGGATTTTGAACAGATATTTGATACCATCCGCGAGCACTACGGATTGAATCATTGTCAGGAAATCACTCTGGAAGCTAATCCGGATGATTTATCGCAGGAATATCTGGAAATGCTTTCCTCACTTCCTTTCAACCGCCTCAGCATGGGAATACAGACTTTTGATGATGCTACGCTCAAACTATTGAGACGCCGCCACAATGCCCGTACAGCCATCGAAGCAATTGACAGATGCCGGAAAGCCGATTTCCAGAACATCAGTATCGACCTAATTTACGGATTGCCCGGAGAAACAAAAGAACGATGGGAAAACGATCTCCGTCAAGCTATCAGTCTGAATGTAGAACATATCTCCGCCTATCACTTGATTTATGAGGAAGATACACCTATATATAATATGTTAAAACAGCACCAGATATCCGAGGTAGACGAAGACTCCAGTTTAGAATTTTTCACATTACTGATAGAGCATTTGCAGAAAGCAGGATTTGAACACTATGAAATTTCCAATTTCTGCCGCCCCGGAAAATATTCCCGCCACAACACTTCCTATTGGAAAGGAATATCTTATCTGGGATGCGGACCATCGGCACATTCTTTTGACGGAATGACACGGGAATGGAATGTGTCTTCAATCGACACCTATATAAAAGGTATAGAAGAAGACTGCCGTGCTTTCGAGACAGAGTATTTGGACCCAACCACCCGCTACAACGAATTTATTATCACTACCATACGTACCGTATGGGGAACACCTATAGAGAAACTGAAACAGATGTTCGGCAATGAAATGTGGGAATATTGTCAAAAAATGGCTGCACCTTATCTGAAAAATGGTAAACTGGAGGAATACAACGGAGCTTTGCGCCTGACGCGTGAAGGTATTTTCATTTCCGACAGTATAATGAGTGATTTACTTTGGGTAGACTAACCAAACAAACAAAAAGCCGATGACCGAATCAGAAGTAAGAAAGTTATTGCGGCAAATGAAAGAACTGGATTCGCAAACTGCTTTCCGGGACTTTTACAACATGACTTACGACCGTTTCTTTCGTATTGCCTATTATTATGTGAAACAGGAAGAATGGTCGCAGGAAATCGTTCTCGATGTATTCCTGAAACTATGGAAGCAACGCAGCAATTTGCTTGATGTGAGAAACATTGAAGATTATTGTTTCATTCTCGTCAAAAATGCTTCGCTCAATTATCTGGAAAAAGAATCAAGACATACGCTTATTCATCCCGATTCTCTGCCGGAGCCTCAAGAACAAAGCTATTCACCGGAAGAATCGCTCATCAGTGAAGAACTGTTCGCTCTTTACGTAAAAGCACTCGACCGGCTTCCGGATCGTTGCAGGGAAGTGTTCATCCGCATCCGTGAAGAAAAACAGAGTTACGCACAAGTAGCAGAAGAATTAGGCATCAGCATGAATACAGTGGACGCACAACTTCAGAAAGCAATCACACGTTTAAAAGAGATGATTAGCCGGGCCGAAATAGATTAACATTCTTTTAGACAAAGAGCGTAGGGAGTTTCTGTCCCCCTCCGGTCTTTATCAACAAATAAGTCAATCAATCACTAAAAAAGACAGAAAATGAAAAAGCTAAATGACGCAAACATGGGAATCTTTGTCCTTCTTTCAGTTTGTCTGTGCCTGTTTTCATGCAACAATGACAACGACAACCTACCAAAGGACTATGCAGGATTTGAACATTCGAAGGAAACAGTAGAATGTGAAAGCGACAAATCCGAATGTGAGTTGAAAATTAAAATTGTTGCAACAGAAAAAACAAAAGAAGACCGGACGGTAGTACTTGCCACACCCCCTCCAGTAGTAGGACAAGCAGCAGTGGTACAGCTAACAGAAAAAAAAGTAATCATCAAAGCGGGTAAGAAGTCAGCAACAACTGTCATAAAAATCTATCCTAAACAGATGATATTGAAGAAGCAGAATGTCACTTTATCCTGCACTCCCCAGTGGAAAGAAGGAGGAATCAGCAAACTGACCATTCTGTTGAAACGAAAATAATAGATCAAGAGCAATACAGAAAAAAGATGAAATACACCGATACGGAATTAGAAGAAATACTGAACAAGCTCGTCGCTTCCACACGTTCACCGCGAGGATGGTTTTCAGCAACAGCCAGTTACCCGGAACTAGAGAAAAGACTGAAGTCACATACCCGGCGTCTGACACTGATACGTACTTTCTCGGCAGCGGCGGCAGTAGCTCTACTTTGCCTATCGGTATGGACAGCCTATTTATATATGCAACCGGTCACGATACAAACGGTTTCCACCTTGGCAGAGACACGCACAGTCTGTCTTCCTGATGGCAGCACCGTCACTCTCAACCATTATTCTTCACTTTCTTATCCTGAAAAGTTCAAATCGGACAAGCGGGAAGTGAAACTAAATGGGGAGGCTTATTTTGAAGTAAACAAGAACAAAAAACATCCGTTTATCGTGCAGACTGAAACGATTGACGTTCAGGTGTTGGGAACTCACTTCAACGTAGAGTCCTATCCGGACGATCCGGAAGTGAAAACCACCCTACTCGAAGGTTCCGTGGTGGTGAGCAATAAAGCCAATTCTGTGCGCATGGTTCTGAAGCCAAACGAAAGTGCTATATATAATAAGGTGAAAAAGAGCATGACCCTTGAAGTTTCAGATCGCGCTGCCGAAGAGATAGCCTGGCGGAATGGCGAATTAGTCTTCACCAACCTTCCCCTGCAGGAGATCGCCCGACAGTTGTCCAACACGTTTGGTGTAAACATCTCCATAGCAGACAAAGCATTGCAGAACTACCGGATCACGGCACGATTCTCCGACGGAGAAGGACTCGACCAGATTCTCGATCTGCTGCATACAGTCGGTAAATTCAACTATTCACACAACAATGAAAAAATAACGATTACTACTAAACTTAACTAAACATGAGAAAATCCAATCCGGATTTCCACCACATCAGAAGTTACATTCTGATGTGTATGGTTTCCATATTCTTTTCAACTATCAACGCGCAGACACCGGAGCCCAGGATCACCCTCAAGCTGCAAAACACCAGCCTCTCAGAGATTATCCGGCATATAGAACAAGCCACCGGTTTCTCTTTCATCTACGGTGAAGAGGTGAAACTCGACCATAAAGTCAGCCTCAACGTACAGAAGAAACCTCTCGGAGAAGTTCTGAACCAGTTGTTTGCCAACGAACCGATAAGCTATAAAATAACAGGAAAGCACATCCTGTTACAAAAAATCCCCCCCAAACCCGTAAGCCGCAGGTTTACTATCAGTGGATACGTAACCGACGGGGCGTCTGCCGAAACGCTGATTGGTGCCAATATTCTTGAGAGTCGTCATCATCAAGGAACCACCACCAATCCTTACGGTTTCTACAGCATTACGCTGCCGGAAGGAGAAGCTCAGTTGAGCTTCTCCTATTTGGGTTACACCAGCCAGCAACACGTACTGACCCTGACCCGTGACACCCTGCTGAACATCCGGATGAAAGACAGCAACATGCTGCAAGAAGTGGTCGTCGTGTCGGACAAGACCGAATCGGGGATCATGGCCACTCAAATGGGTGCCAGCGAGATACCGATGACACAAATAAAAAACACTCCCAGCATACTGGGAGAAGCAGATGTAATGAAAGCCATCCAACTGATGCCCGGCGTACAGGCAGGAGTAGATGGATCTGCCGGACTGTATATACGTGGTGGAAGCCCGGATCAAAATCTAATCTTACTTGACGGGATTCCTGTATATAACGTAGACCACATGTTCGGATTCTTTTCGGTTTTTACTCCGGAGGCTGTCAAAAAGGTAACGCTATTCAAAAGCTCCTTTCCGGCACGCTTCGGCGGACGTCTTTCTTCCGTCATTGATGTCCGCACCAATGACGGAGACATGCAGAAATACCACGGTACGTTCAGTATCGGACTGCTAACCAGCAAGATTAACCTGGAAGGGCCTATCATCAAAGGAAAAACATCATTCAATATTTCAGCACGTCGCTCCTATCTGGACTTATTGGCAAAGCCTTTCATGCCGGATGATGAAAAATACAGTTATTACTTTTATGACATGAATGCAAAAATTAATCATAAGTTTTCTGACCGGAGTCGGATGTTCCTAAGTGCTTACCACGGGAAAGACCATTTTGCAGCCGATTATGACGGTAATACCGACTTTAAGGACGGAAGTAATATGGGGTGGGGAAACACGATTGTTTCCGCCCGATGGAACTATATTTTCAATAACCAGTTATTCAGCAATACAACAGTTTCCTATAACAACTATTTATTCGACGTTAACGCATACACCAATAACCAGTATTCTACCGGTGCGGGAGCAATCATTCTCAACCGTTATTCCTCCAATTATCATTCCGGTATTACCGACTGGAGTTACCAGATTGACTTCGATTATAATCCAACGCCTGCCCATCATATAAAATTCGGCACCGGCTATCTTTTCCACCGTTTTCAACCGGACGTAACGACTTCTGTCATCTCAGACAAAACCGATAACAGAATAGACAGGGATACCACTTATCATAATGCAAACAACAGCAGGATTCATGCACACGAAGTTACAGCCTATGCGGAAGATAACTTCAAGATTGGTTCCCGCCTCCGGCTGAATCTAGGCCTGCACCTTTCCCTGTTTCACGTACAAGATCAGAATTATCTCTCCTTACAGCCACGCATTTCGGCACGTTATCAACTTAATAAGGATATTACTATCAAAGCATCTTATACAAAAATGAACCAATATGTGCATTTGTTGTCGTCCATGCCTATCGCCATGCCCACGGATTTATGGGTCCCTGTCACAAAAAAAATAAAGCCGATGCGTTCTCACCAATATGCTTTAGGCGGATATTACACAGGTATAAACGGTTGGGAGTTCTCGGTAGAAGGTTACTACAAAGATATGCGCAATGTACTCGAATACAAAGACGGTGTCAGTTTCTTCGGTTCTTCCTCCGGCTGGGAAAATAAGGTAGAAATGGGAAAAGGACGATCGGCAGGAATTGAGTTTATGGCACAAAAGACAGCAGGAAAGACAACCGGATGGCTGTCATACACTCTTTCAAAAAGCGACCGTAAGTTTACGAAAGGAGGCATAAACAACGGTGAGTGGTTTCCATATAAATATGACCGCCGACATAGCATTAACCTCACTATTAATCATAAGTTCAGCGACCGTATTGATATTGGAGCCTCTTGGGTATTCTACACGGGAGGCACCAGTACCATTCCGGAAGAGAAGACTACTGTTATCCGCCCTCACAATGGTGCAAACAACGGTTTTCTATGGTATGGAACCTACGATAATACCAATAGTTCACCTACTATCGGAGATGTGTCTTACATAGAACATCGTAACAACTTCCGCCTCCCTGCAAGCCACCGCCTCAACTTGGGAGTGAACTTCAATAAAAAGACCAAACACGGTATGCGAACCTGGAATATCAGTCTATACAATGCATACAACGCCATGAATCCGGCATGGGTATACCGAGGCCACAACAAACAAGGACTAAGCGTTATCAAGAAATACACCTTACTTCCACTGATTCCTTCTTTTACTTATACTTATAAATTTTGAATATGAAAACTATTTTTTACCTATCTATACTGTTCGTTACAGTCACAATGATGTCGTCCTGCGAGAATGAGTTACCCTTCAACATCAACAATAATCCGCCCAAACTAGTGATGAATGCTTTGATTAATGCGGAGAGCACGGATAATCTTCTTTTCCTCAACTTCACAAGTAAAGAAAATAGTACTCATGTACAAAATGTAACCGTAGAGGTACGTATCAACGGCGAACTAAAAGAGAGCCTTCGCCCTCTCCCACCCGAGACGGAAGGTAATCCACAATGCAGATTCGGCATTACTTCCCGATTTACCCCCGGAGACGCAGTGCGCATTGACGCTATTACCGACGACGGACAATATCATGCATGGACGGAAATCAACGTTCCCCAACGCCCTTTCGAAATAGAAAATGTCGATACTGTCACCGTTCCGCTTGCACAAAGCGGATATACCACAGAATATCTGCGCTATCGGATTACGATCAACGACCGTCCCAATGAAACAAACTATTATCGTATCGTGATAGATAAGCAGACTACACTTTGGGGATATAACCACGAAGAAGGAGGAGACGATTACATCTATTGGACAAAACACAGTTATAACTTCATTGGCCGCGAGGATGTCGTTCTTACAGACGGACAACCCACCACCGGTGATGATGAAGATAACGGACTATTCGATACAGCTAAAAATATTTATGGTGTATTCGACGACACCCGGTTCAGAAACACTTCCTACACTATGACAGTTTACAACAATACTAAAATCGAAACAGGTAGCGATTCCGGATATTTTTCAGGAATGGACGTCATTATCCGCTTGATGAGTATCACAGAAACGGAATATTACTACCTGAAAGCACTTAATTTAGTAGACTCCGACGCTTACGATGAAACAATCAACGAACCGATCAAATATCCCAGCAATGTGCACGGAGGTACAGGAATGGTAGGAATCAGCACGGAAGTTACTCAGACGATTCATATTATAAGTAGCTCTCACTCAAAAGGTAACCTTGCTCCACCAGTCCACGTTTATCAGTAAGCTCCAGCAATACGCCCTCACGAATCAGAGTGAGCCGGTTAACAACTTCCAGCACTTTTCCGTAATTATGATCGCTGATCACAATCCCTTTATTTACCGAATGCTTTTTTATCAGCTCTATCAGTTTATCCGCCAAATGAAAAGATAAATAATCAAACGGCTCATCCAACAATACAAATTTAGTGTCGCCAAGCAACAGTAACTTGGCTTCCAGATATCTCCGTTCACCTCCGGAAAGCTGTGAGACACGTCGGTCCATACACGATTGTGCCACTTCATCATCTTTATAAAAATCAGACACGACATCCGTATCCAAATAATAACGTACCAATTGTTTCATTTTTTGATGTTTAGGCAGATAACCTTGCTGCGGCAAGAAAGCAATCGTTCCGGAATGTCGGTAAGGAGCCGGAAGAATTTTGCATCCATCCAAGCGGATAAACTTCCTGTCGGCTTTCATTGTACCGAATATAATTTGCATAAGTACGGATTTCCCCGTGCCATTTCTACCGAACAATCCGATGACGTCTCCCGTATTGATTCTCAGGTAGACATCCGACAGTAGTTGCCGGGTACCGAAGTTCTTGATAACACTATCTATTTCAAGCAAATGATGCATAATTTCATAATCCAGAGAATGAACCAATAAACAGCAAATACGGAAATTATCAAATTCCGCTTCGGAATACCGGAATTATAATAAAAATAGTAGGCTTCCTTTTCAAGAATTTCCTTGTAAAGCAAACTTGCAACAATACCCAATCCCCCTAACATATAAGGAAAAGGTTCAAAAAATATACTCCAATCCCACTTTACTATAAGAAGACTGGCCAACACGGAGAAAGGTACATTGATTTTCAACGTACTGAAGAAAAACAAATAATATAGTTTTATCCTCCGCATTTATCTTGTATTGATTTGCTGCCAAATATATTAATAAAATAGGGAATCTTACTACAATCGGTCCTCCTATTTCAGCTTTTACCTTAAATTCTCCAACAACTCCTTCATCCGAAAGAAAGTTCCCGACAGTTTTAATTAGGAGCAAAGCACTTTTTCAACTATCTTTGCAACCAAAAACGAGTACAGACTATGTTTATCATTATTGGAATTATGCTGACGGGGATGCTGTTTGGTTATCTATTACGTAGCAAACGTCTCACGTGGATACATAAAATAATCACTTTCCTTATATGGGTACTGCTATTTCTGCTAGGTATTGATGTAGGTGGCAATGATATTATTGTCAAAGGATTGCATACATTAGGACTCGAAGCACTTATTATTACGCTGGCAGCGGTTATCGGCAGCACATTATTCGCCTGGGGGCTCTGGTACTTATTGTATATAAGGAATAGAGGAAAGGAGACGAAAGCATGAAAGGCAGCCTGATTATCGTCTCATTCTTTATCGTGGGTACCCTGTGCGGATTCTTTCATCTGATTCCTTACGACTTTACTGACAGTAAACTTAGTTATTATGCTCTCTGCGGTTTGATGTTCTGTGTAGGTACCAGCATCGGAAATGATCCGAACACCCTGAAAAGTTTCCGCTCACTGAATCCCCGTCTCATGTTCCTGCCTATCATGACAATACTGGGTACACTGGCAGGGTGTGCCGTAGCAGGATTCTTCATGAGTCAACGTTCATCATCAGAATGTATGGCAATAGGAGCAGGATTCGGCTATTATTCGCTTTCCAGTATATTCATCACCGAATACAAAGGACCGGAATTGGGGACTATTGCATTGCTCTCCAATATCATGCGTGAAATTACAGCCTTACTCGGAGCGCCTTTACTAGTGAAATATTTCGGAAAACTAGCCCCTATTTCTGTTGGTGGAGCTACAACTATGGATACTACGCTTCCAATCATCACCCGATGATTGGAAGCGTAGTATCCATAGTTGTA
>OGDG01001061.1_pt1 | contig 11642 bp, 5 predicted proteins | sample 1570391 | NCBI WGS metagenome assembly OGDG01 (sample SAMEA2582186, study PRJEB24529) | metagenome | biome: Human gut stool | place: China | collected 2011 | reverse complement strand
ATTATATCCGTTTCCGGCTTCATTTCCCAGCGACCAGAATGTAACGCTCGGATAATTCTTATTACGTTCAAACATATTGATGGTACGATCCATGTGCGGTTTCAGCCATTCGGGATTGTTACCCAGTGAACCGCCTTTCCGGAGATCATAATACATTCCGTGGCTTTCCACGTTGGCTTCATCATATACATAAAGTCCGTATTCATCACAAAGCTCATAGAAACGGCGGTCTTGCGGATAGTGGCAAAGGCGTACACTGTTTAAGTTATGTTGTTTCATCAGTTCGAAGTCACGGCGCATTAAATCCTCTGTAACATAATGACCTGTTGACGGATTATGTTCGTGGATATTTACCCCTTTCAGTTTCAGAGGCTGACCGTTGATGAATAAGCAGACATACGGTTTTCCGTTAGCAGCCTTCTGTTCGATAGGCTTGATCTCAATCCGGCGGAATCCTACATTGAAAGGAATGATTTCATTGATTTTGCCATTCTCTTTTACTGTCATCAACAATTTGTATAGATTCGGATGTTCGGAGGTCCATGTGCTGACATCTGTCAGATTCTTATCGAAAGAAAGTGTACGTACTTCGTTCGATGGAATATAGGCTGTCTTCTCTTCAGTAGCTACAACTTTTCCTTGTGCATCTAATAGTTCATAAACTAATGTAAGATTAGTTGCAGCCTTTTCGTGATTTCTCAAATCGACATTTAAACCGAAGATTCCATTTTTGTAACTGTCGTCCAGCGTAGACTTAATTCGGAAATCTTTGAGAGCTGCTTTAGGCTGTGAATACAGAAAAACATCGCGTTCAATACCACTCATACGCCAGAAGTCTTGACATTCAAGATAGGAACCGGTGCTCCAACGGAGAATTTTAACTGTAAGTACGTTCTTTCCCGGCTTCACGTAATTGTTGATAAGAAATTCTGCCGGATTCTTGGAGTCTTCGCTATATCCTACTTCTTGTCCGTTGATATATACATATACGCCGGACTTAGCTCCTGCCAAATGCAAGTAGATATCCCGCCCGTCCCAGTCTGCCGGAATATCGATGTCCCGGCGATAAACTCCTACCGGATTGGCTTCGGGAAGAGCAGGAGGTTGTGGATTGCGCGGTTTGAATTCATAACCATGATTGGTGTAGATGGCTATTCCGTGTCCTTGTACTTCCCAGTTGCCGGGCACCTGAATATCATCCCACGAATCTGTATTGGTGTTCGGATCGGTAATGTTTTCGGGAAGTTTATTATAAGAGTCTACAAAGTAGAATTTCCAGGTTCCGTTCAGCAAGCGGTAATACTTGCTTCGTTCGAACTTGCCACTCAATGCATCAGCGCGATTGTTGTATGTCATAAAAGAAGTACGTGGATACTCTTTGTTAACTTCAACTACCTGCACGTCCTGCCAATAAGGTTTCACGGCTTTCTCTGCCATTGTACTAAGTGTTGTCAGGGAAAATATTCCCATGAAGATGCCTGTTAATAAGTTGGGGGTTGGTCGAAATTTCATGTTTCTCAATATTGGTTTTTCATTTCTTTTTTATTTTACTTTAATATGATCGAATCCTTCTCCATATACTCCAATGACAGCACTTTGCGATACAAATGCATTCGGGTCTATGTCTTTTATCAACCGGAAGATGATAGGCGATTCCCTTTTCTTGGCTAATACAAACATCATCTTAACTTCTCGTCCTGTATAAAAGCCGGTTGCATTGATAATCGTTACTCCCCGGTGTGGGTATTCGTTAATATGCCGTCCTATTTCTTCATATTTGTTGGATATGATAAAGAACTGTACAGATTGGCGGGCGCTATTCACTACCTGGTCGAGAACGAAACTACAAATATAAAGAGTTACAAACCCATACACCACTTTTTCCCAGTCTTTTAAGACAAAATAACTGGAAGAAATGATAATCATATCGCAGATGAGCACGACTCTTCCTAATGTGATGTCCCGGTATTTGTTGATGATGGCTGCAATTATATCTGTACCTCCCGTACTTCCATTAGCCGAAAAAGCAACACCTATGCCACCTCCACAGAAGGATGCTCCGATGACACATGCCATAAAGGGCTGGTCGTGGAGAAGCCCGAAACCTGCCGTCAATTTTTGAATGACGGACAGAAAGAAGGTGAGGGTAAATACACCAAAAATAGTTTTGATGCAAAACTTTAGTCCCAGCAACTTGAGGGCCAGTAGTAGCAAGAAGAAGTTGATGCTGAAGTACGTATATTGTACCGGAAAACCTGTGGCCCAATATACGATAGAAGCAATACCCGGTACTCCCCCGGTGGTGATATCGTTAGGTAACAGAAAAACGGTCCAACCGATACCATACAAAATCATGCCGATGGCAATCATTACATAATCTCTGGCTTCACGGATAATGCTTTGCTTAGAAGGCTTTGGAATAGCTGTTTTCATAAACGTGATTATGATAATCTATAAAATGTTGAAACACGAACCAATGAATAATCCGGCTTTGGGGGAGAAGCCGGATTAATTTATGTTCGTGTCTGCAAAAATACTATTTTTATTTTACGAAAGCGTGGTGGTAGCCTTGTACTTTATTCCATCCGCCGCGAGTGAAGTCGGGTACTTCTACCGGAGCTGAATTGTTCTCGATAGAAAGTCTGGTAAGTTCAGCCATGCAACACCATTCTGCCAGGTCATAAACGTCCATATCCAATGGCAGTCCATTCTGCAAGCAATATGCCAGACGGTAGTCCATGATAAAGTCCATACCACCATGTCCACCTACTTTCTTGGCTGTTTCTTCCAACTCTATATGAATAGGATCTTTATATTTATCCATCAAGGCTTTTTTTACGTTTTCAGGTACAGAACCATGTGCATTCAGATTCTCATGATTAGGCACATCTTTTGAATCAACTAGTGAAGGTCTCAGGCAATATTCTTCAATCGGATATTTGCTTGCGTAACCGTCTGCTCCTACAATCTGATACATACGACTGTAAGGACGCGGAGTCATTACATTATGTTGGATTAACATAGTCTTACCATTTTCTGTGCGAATCAAAGTTGAAGTCTGGTCACCGTTCTGGAAATCCTTCACTTCTTCTCCTGTTTGCTTTTTAATATAAGCCGGACCATTGACAGCTTTCGTATCCATTGATACTAAAGTTTTCATACGGTCACCACGGTGGATGTTAAGTACTTGGCAAGCAGGACCCATACCGTGAGTTGCATATACATCACCACGATGTTTCTGATTGTAATCCATACGCCAGTTATTCCAGTATGAAGGCCAGAAGTCTTCCAAATTGTGAATGTATGAACCCTCTACGTGTAGTACGTCTCCAAAGACACCTTGCTGTGCCATATTCAGAGAAGTCAACTCGAAGAAGTCATATACACAGTTTTCCAACTGCATACAGTGCTTACGGGTCTTTTCTGAAGTGTTGATTAACTGCCAGATTTCGTCCAATGTCATGGCAGCAGGTACTTCGATAGCTACATGTTTGCCATGTTCCATTGCATACACGCCCATTTCTGCATGGTGCTTCCAATCAGTTGCTATATATACAAGGTCGATATCTTCCTGTTCGCATAGTTTCTTCCATGCGTCTTCCGAACCACTGTAAGAAGTAGCTTCCGGCATTCCGGCATTCTTCAGGATTTCCTGTGATTTCTCTACACGTTCGGGAGAAAGGTCGCACAAGGCTACAATCTTGGTTCCCGGAATATGTGTCCACCGCGATACGGCACCAGGACCACGCATTCCCAATCCGATAAAACCGACACGTACGGTATCAATTTTGGGAGCAACAAGTTGGATTACGTCTTCTTGTCCGGCAGGGCGGGCAGGAGTTTCTACTTTGATAGGAGCGAAGGCTTCCTGAGCCTTCTGTTGTTGTGTGCAGCTTGTATGGCAGGTTAACAAGGTTAGTCCAATAGCTGCGACTGTGAATAGCTTTTTCATCATATTTTTTATGTTTTTAATAGGGGGTTATTTGTCGTTTTTCATTTTGCGGTCAAAAATAGTAATTTATTAGTCAATTTCATATAATTATAACAGATAATTTTGTTTTTTTACCCTTATTTGGGTAGAAAACAGGTCTTACTTTTTCTTTCAGATTTGTCATGGTCTTAATGCGTTTATGTTGTGACGGTCATATTTCCGTGTGTACGAAGTAAATACACCTCGTAAGGGGTGTTCCCCTATGAACTAATGTTTTTTTTAGCATTTCTTAATGTTTAAGTTTACTATTACTATTTCAAACCAACTCAAATATAAGACACACTATGGGAACATTCTCCTAGAATAGGAACCACTTTTTAGTATTGCTTAACTTTTTGTCTTCTTATCGGATGTCTATGTGAAGCAAAGTCATTCTTCCAGTAGAATACGTTTTCCATCGGCTTGTACGGCGTATAATTTGGCGTACGTCAATGATACCGTCAAGGGAACTTCGAATTTGATAAAGGTAGAAAAATAGAGTAACTTTCCATTAGCGTCTTTTTCCCTGAGTTCGAAAGCTACAGCTTCATCTCCGTTTGTAATGCTCACTTCCCGTCCGTTGATATTTCCTTTTATATCCTTTGTTATAGGTCTTATCCTTTGAAACTGGGTATAATGACCAACATCCGGTGGAGTAGTATCCAATCCTATATCTCCTTTCTTCCGGTCTTCCAGATAATAGAAAGGTTTGGCTTTTTTCGGATATTTAGCCATAGCTTTCTTTGCATTTTCAATCATTTCCTTCGTTACAGTATACTGATAGCTGCCATATTGATCGATCTGTGTATCTACGGTTACAAAGAATCCCCACATTTCAAAAAACTCGGTCAGATCTTCTTGTGCGGCTTCACTTGCCATTCGAGCAAACAGAAGTTGTTTAACTCCCGGATTATTGGAGGATGTCCGGTTCTCCCGCATGAGTTTGAACAGTCTTTGCCAGAAATCCGTTTTGTGTCCGCAACGATGATAGTAATTCCATAGTTGCCAGTTCATACGCATATGCAGTTCTGTATTTTCTCCCTGATAATTGCTGCCAAAGTTACACCAAGGTCGGTTGAGTACGCAATGGGCTTCCGAAAGTGTCATTCCTGTAATATTTCCTTCGGAGTTAGTCGTTCGGTTATCGGCCGCTTTAGGAAGATTAAGCTCTGTGCCGCGTGAACAATATTTTCCAAGTTTATACAGTATGAAATTCGAGAACAGATTATTGGACGACTCAGTAGAACTAGGCCAGTCGATTGCCAGTTGGTGAATGTGTCCGATTTCATGTGCGGGTCCCCAGGCGTTATCTTTGGCACTCATCACCTTGTCGTATAGTAATATATTTTCCAGATAGGTATATACGAATGCAATACGGTAGTCGGAAGCCCACATATATGCACCTTCAGGTGAAATTGCAAACAAGTGGTTATTAACCTGAGTAGGGCGCACATCTTCAATACCCATTAGTTCCTGCTCCCAACCGATGATGTTGTCCCATAGGTTAATAGCGGACAATATTTCATCTTTCACAAACTCACGCAGTTTATCCCGGTGGAAATAAAAGATAATCTTATTACCACGTACTCCGAAATACTTGTCGGTGGCTTTTGATAACAATTCGGCATATTTGGCATTTGTTTTGTGTTCTTTCAAGTCAAAGAAACCGCTGACCGTTCCGCTTCCTAATGGAATATGGATTTTTATAGGTTTCGGATGGCTGGTCAGGTCACAGTTGTACATGACGAATAACTGGCCCCTATTACGTATTTTGATTTTGTTAATACCTGGTTCCAGATAGTAAACGTCTCCCGAAGCGGCGGTCTGTACATATTCCTGCGGTTCCCAAAAGTTCGTTCTTTCTTCTCCTACACATTGTATTGAAACTTCGCGTCCATAGGTATCGCCAACAAGGACGATAATTTCGTCGTTTTTTTCCACAGCAATACCGGTCAGGTTGTCCAAGCTACTGTAATGTTTGGTCATTAACTTTTCCGCCCACTCGTTGATATCACTATAAGCGTTGTATTTGCGGATACGAAATTCTTTCTCCCATTCATCATAAGCGTTGTTTTTTAACGCTTCGGCTATGTGGACGAAATATTTGCTTGGCAATTTGTTGATTGCTTCATTGGTGACACCAGCTTTCAGTTCGCTACAAGTAATATCTTTGAATACGGTCAATAACTTAGTTGCCAAAGTGCTATCCTCATTCTTTTTAAAGAAGTGCATTTCGTCACAACTGACAAAGTTACCAAGTCCGCTTTTTACAACAAACTTAACGCCTGTGGCTTTTACCCCTTTCTTGAATACGATTCTGCTCGGAGTATTTTTCATTTTGAAGTCATAAGTTCCTTGAAGCGTATATTTTTTTCTATCGGAATCGGTAGAGGTGTAAACTTCAACCTCACCAAAATTACCATTCCCTGATCGGGTATAATAAATAAAGTAATTGATTTCCGTATCTCCTTTGAAGAAATATTCCAAAGTGACAGGGAAGGATGTATTACTCCATGAACTGTGATAATGTGACTCGAAGCTGATTCCTTGAGTAAATTTGCCATCGTATGATTTGTCAATGTCAGATCCGGGCTGGTATTCGCTGGCTTTTCCTCCGTACGGTATAATCTGAATATCTTCGGGAAGTACTACATCTTTTGTCTCTTCCTCTTCTTCCTCGATGTCAGGTATAGGCTGAGGCAGTGTTTTGTCGTTGGAACTGCAAGAAAGTGTTGCATTAAAAATAGAGAGAAATAGAAACAGGAGGGTAAACTTGTGGAATGTTTTCATATAAGTCTGATTGTGTTATTGATATAGATTGTGCGTTATAAAGGTAATAAAAATGGCAGGCATATATTTCCTGCCATTTTTATAAATAATTATCATGAAATGCAACTTATTCTTTATTCACAAGAATACGTTCTCCATCAGCCTGCACGGCATAAATGCCTGTACGGATTAAAGGAATATTTCTCGGTACACTGAATTTTAAGAAGTTAGAGAAATAAACAACTTCGCCCATAGTACCGTCTGTTGATTGCTTTCTTACTTCGAAGGCTACGGCTTGTTCTCCATTCTTAATTGTGATTTCACTTCCTGTCACAGATGCCACCATTGTATAGGTTGGAGTTTTAGTAATCTTTTCATTGTTCTGGAACTGGGTATAATATCCTAAGTCTCCAACCTCTTTATATCGGTAGTCGCCGGATGTAAAATCTGAAATTTTACGATCTTCAATATATTGTATTGGAGCGGCCTTCGGATAATTCTGAGTTTTAATCCATGCTTTAGTATCTGCTATCATCTTGTCAGTCACTGTATAAGTCCATGTACCGTATTGTTCTACTTTTACATTATCTACAGTTTTGAAGAATCCCCATGTTTCGAAGAAATCCGTAAGGTCTTCCTGGGCAGCTTCGCATACAGCTTTGACGAAAGCCAATTGTCTTGCTCCCGGATCGCTTTCTGGCACATTTTTATATGTTGTACGCATGATATCGAATACTTTAGGCCAGAATTTAGCTTCCTGTTCGTTACCTTTACATAAATCATAATAGATCCATAGCTGCCAATTCATACGCATGTGAATCTCAGTATCTTCATTCTGGTGAGTAGAAGTACCCATATTCCACCATACCTGCTTATCTCTATAAATTGCATTGGCTAAAGATGTCAAGCCTCGTCCGCGTGACTTATATTTTCCTAATCTGCGAATTACGTAATTAGAGAACAGATTGTTGGATGATTCGGTGGACGACGGCCAGTTGATAGCTGCTTGATGTACGTGTCCCATTTCGTGGGCAGGTCCCCAAGCATTATCTTCTGCTGCCATTACATTTTCACGTAAAAGAATATTTTTCAGATACGTATATACGAATCCCATACGATAATCAGATGCCCACATATACGAACCTTCAGGAGAAATGGCAAACATGTGGTTATTGATTTTTCCGTCCTGTCTGTATTGAGAGATTCCCATTAACGATTGTTCCCAACCGACAATGTCATCCCAAAGATGAATAGCGGATAAAATTTCAGTCGGAGCAGCATCCAACATTTTCAGACGATGGAAATAGAACATCATTCGTTCTCCACGTACACAGAAATATTTATGGGTGGCTTTACTGATTAATTCTGCATATTTAGCATCTGTCTTGTGTTCTTCCAGATCGAAGAAACCATTAACTACACCGTGTCCTAGAGGAATATGTATTTTGATAGGAGCAGGGTTGTTAAGCAACTGTTCTCCATCCACATTGTACATAACGAACAATTGACCGGGACCTTGCATTTTTAATAAGTTAACCCCTTCTTCCAAAGAGTAGGTCGTTCCGGTTGCCTGTGTTTGCTTGTAGTAGTCAGTGGAGCTACCGCTTGTATAGACATTCTCCTCCCAAATACATTGTAATGATACTTTTTGTCCTTCCGGGATATTACCTACTAATACTATGATTTCTTCATCTTTGTTGACGTAGATTCCGGTCGGATTGTCTAGATTACTGTATTTCTTTGTTTGTAGTCTTGTTGCCCAGTAGTCGATATTGCTATATGCTTTATATTCGCGTATACGGAAATCTTTCTCCCATTCGTCATAAGTGTTATCTTTTAATGCATGGGCCACACGTCTGAAAGTTTCACTTTCCAATGCATCGATTTCTTCGTCGGTAACTCCTTCTTTCAAGGAACTACAAGTAAGATCTGTAAAGACAGTCAGGAGTGGATCATTCAAATCTCTGTAATTTGCTTTTTCAAAAAACTCCATTTCTCCACAACTGGCGAAGCCTCCTAAACCCGTCTTAACGGTGATTTTAACTTTAGTGGCTTTGACCGTTTTAGTTAGTATTCCGGTCTTGCCGTCAAACCCGCCCTGCTGTCCGAAATCATAAGTACCTGCAAGAACATAATTCGGATTATCCGCTGTTTGAACGTAAACATCGACTGCTCCGAAGTTTCCGTTTCCGTTTCTAGGATAATAGATAAAATAATCGACTTGTTTATCTCCTTGAAGTGTATATTCTAGATCTATAGGCAGTGGATGAGTCGTATTATCCCAAGGAGAATGATAATGATATCCATCACCTTGTGTCTGTGAGCCTTTGATTCCGTCGAATGTCTTTTCGATGCTCCAGTTATCTCCTTGTGAGATAGCATTTCCACTTACTATGGCTATTTGAGTATCGTTTCTGAAATCAACATCATTAACTCCATATTGGGTTAAATTAATGGTATAATTGCCCAACTCAGATTTAACAGCTAATTTGGCATAACGTTTTGTTTTTCCTTGATTATCAAGGATAGAAAGCATTATTTTATCATCCTGTTGGAAAGCTGTAGCCCATTTTTCGTCGGAATTGACGCTCCATTGGCTGGTTCGCAGATTTGTTTTTACCGGGATTGACATTGTAGTGCTTCTAAAGTCAATCTCTTTGTTCAGGTCACTACTGCTGATTTCAAATGTATTTGGAATCAGTTCACTCTCATCGTCCTTACATCCGGTATATATTAAGGATGTTATTAGACATAAGAAGTATGTTAAATATAAATGTATATATTTCATAAGTTATTGGATTTGTATAGGAAACCGTTCTATAAACAATAAGAGCGTTTCCTATGTATTAACTTTAGTGATTACATTCCCCATAATTTAAGTTCGGCCATTCCCCAACATGCATACCATGAAGTACTACCTGGCTGGAATTCTCCTATGCAATTTCCTAAATAAGACTCCATTACTGTCAATCTTAGATAGCTGAAAGGATTAGGCGACGTAAATACTTTTGAGGTATATGTTTTTCCTCCTTCACTTGCTGTTGGTAATCCTTCGTTTATTTCGACAAACTCATTCCAATTTGTTCCGTCATTACTAGTAAATAACTTAATTACTTTAGGTCCTGAGTTATTCCAACCTTTTGTAATATACTCAAACATGATAGCTCTCATTTCTTTACCTAAATTGATGTCAATAGGTTGTCCATACTGAGCATTTCCGCTTGCTGATTGATATTTGGTTTCATAAGCTGTACTGGTATCGTCATCGTAAAGAAAACTTAGTGAATTAGCTCCACAACTCAACGGATCAGTAATTTTATCTGTCAAGTCAATCTTATCATCCACCATATCGAACATATACTTCAAGATTACATAATGTTTTTTAGTGTCCGAGGTAATAGTTTCAAGATCTTCACTTTGTTCAAGTTGTAGTGGAATTAAATAAGTCGCCCCTTTAGTCAATTTAGAACGGTCTACTACTAAAACCCCGACGCTTTCACTAATTCCGGAACTGAATATCAAATCTTCCAGTTGATAAAACGCTCCTTCCGGAACTGCTTTGTAATCTGTTCCTTGGGCCGTATTGTATGCATCTATTTCTGTTTGGTCAGTACTGGATTTTATACCGGCCGTAAAATTCCACTGGTTGATGACTCCGGATGTCATGGAGACTTTGATTTCAGCAATAATTTCTTCTTCCTTATTAACTCCCAGGTCTATCATTGTGGATGATTTCTCAAATTTGATACCTAGCTGTTTCACTTGAGGTTTAAGAATTAAGTCTCTTTGCTCAAAATTGACAGAATCAGTTTTACTGGTTAAGCGGATAGGTAAAATAAAGATGCTGTTGGCATTAGCTTCCGCTTCCACCTGTTCTGTTATTTTTTCCGGATTTAATGTAAACTCTTCTATTTTATAGGTATCTGAGGATTCGAAACTAATATCCTTATTCCGGAAAGTATAACAATCACTGTTCAATACAACATAGTTGTTGCCTTTGTAACGTGATTCATTATCAATTTCAGTCTGAGATAATGTGCTTAGTCTGACTTGGGCCGTAGCGGAAGGATCGCTTCCGGATTTGACTACAGTAATAGAATATTTTACTTGTTGTCCATCGTTGAAGAGTACCAGATCGTTCTGTCCGCTATTCTTTAAATAAAGAATCTTGTTGTACTCTTGGGGTATCAGTTCTTGGTAGTCAGCTTCTTCACATCCGGTAAATGTGGCGAGTGAACCCAAGAAAAGAAGTGAGTATAATATTTGTTTCATAATTTGTAAACAGTTTAAAGATTAATATTCGGGTGCTTGAACCATTTGTGGATTCTTGTATGTTTCGTTAGCAAATATAGGTGCCAGATACATACGGTTTTCCCATTTGTAATCTTGATTTACAATAACAGGTTGATTTAACTCTTCGAAAGTAGGTTCTTCTACTTGTTCCATATTCAACCCTTTACGTACGCCAGCTGCAAAAACTTCAGGGGCAATCATCCAACGTCGTGCGTCGTAATAGCGTAGGCCTTCTCCCCATAGTTCTACAAAACGTTCGTTGCGTATCCAATCCATGGCCGGCATATCATTCAGCATTTCTTCTGTTACATCCGGTATACCGGCACGTTCACGAACTACGTTAAGATACGTAAGTGCTTCTTTGGGTCTGTCTAAAGCTGCCAAACATTCGGCTACACTCAGGTAAAGTTCTGCTAAGCGGAAGAGAGGACGTGGATAGCTTTTTTCGTTGTTACTCCAGTTTGTACCCCAGTTCAGGTCGGGCTGGATAAATTTCTTTGACATGTATCCTGTGACACAGTGATCACGGGCGAATTCAGTTCTGTTCCAACCTTGTGCTTCGCCTTTCTTAAGATTGAGTACCAGAGGTTTGCCGCCTGAAATTCGTGGG
>OGDG01001049.1_pt1 | contig 11777 bp, 10 predicted proteins | sample 1570391 | NCBI WGS metagenome assembly OGDG01 (sample SAMEA2582186, study PRJEB24529) | metagenome | biome: Human gut stool | place: China | collected 2011 | reverse complement strand
CCGACGGCGCTGAGCAGCCCATCGCAAACTACAAGTCCAACGCCTTCCCCGAGGTCGCTAACAACCTGATCCTCGACGGCCATACTCTGGGCGCTGTGCAGGCTGTCATCACCGACAACGCCTGGAACAAGCTGACCGAGAACCAGCAGGCTGCCGTCATGGAGGCTGCTGCGGATACGCAGGCCTTCAACGCTGACCTGTCCGAGACCGCTGAGAAGAAGGTCCTCGACGAGCTGAAGTCCTCCGGCTGCAACGTCGTCGATGTCCCCGATAAGGCTCCCTGGCAGGAGGCTTGCGCTAAGGTCATCAGCGAGAACACTTCCGATCAGGCTGAGCTGTATCAGCAGCTGCTGGATATGAAGGCCTGATAAAAGCGCCTTTATCCTGAAGTAGTACATAGCCCGGCGGGGGACTACGGGATACGCCCGCAGACCCGCCGGGCTTTTTATAAGAGTATGGAGGAGATCCTATGCCGAAAATCTTTACCACTCTGGATAAGATCAAACCGGCGTACGACATTACCTACAAGGTGGTTCTGTTCATCTGCAAGATCCTGCTGATCGCAGATATCCTCATTACCACGATGTCGGTCATTGGCCGTTACGTCCCCTTTATCCCGGACCCCTCCTGGTCTGAGGAGGTCGTTCTGACCTGCATGAGTTACATGGCTGTGCTGAGCGCTGCACTGGCCATCCGCCGCGGCGCACACATCCGCATGACTGCCTTTGATATGTACCTGCCCAAGAAAGTGGTCAAGGCGCTGGACATCCTGTCCGATGTGGCCGTGATGGTCCTTGGTGTGGTGATGATGGCGGTCGGCTGGAACTACGCCACCACGCTGGGCGGCCGCGGCTTCTATGTTTCCATGCCCTGGCTGAGCCGCTTCTGGATGTACTTCCCGGTGCCGCTGGCCGGTGTTGCCATGATCATCTTTGAGATCGAGTCTCTGTACAACCATATCAAGAGCTTTTTTGTAAAGGAGGAAATGTAATATGACAGTTCAGACACTGGCAATCATTGTCCTTCTTGTCAGCTTCTTTGTTATGATCTTCCTGCGCTTCCCCATTGCATACGCCGTTGGTCTGTCCAGCGTGCTGTGTATGCTGGTGCAGGGACAGGCACTGACCGACGTCTGCCGCCTGATGGTCAAGGGCATTTCTTCCTTCAGCCTGATGGCAGTTCCGTTCTTCATCACCATGGGCGTGCTCATGGGCTCCGGCGGCATTTCTGAAAAGCTGATCGCACTGGCTGACGCCTGTGTTGGCTGGATGCGCGGCGGCATGGCCATGGTCAACATCGTGGCTTCCTATTTCTTCGGCGGCATTTCCGGTTCCGCCTCCGCCGATACGGCTTCCATCGGCTCCATTATGATCCCCATGATGGTGGATCAGGGCTACGATGCCGACTTCTCCACCGCTGTTACCATCACCTCCTCCTGCGAGGGTCTGCTGGTTCCTCCCAGCCATAACATGGTCATCTACGCTACCACCGCCGGTGGTATCTCCGTGGGCAGCCTGTTCCTGGCCGGTTACCTGCCCGGCGCTCTGCTGGCTATCGTGCTGATGATCGGATCCTACATCATCTCGGTCAAGCGCAACTACCCCAAGGGCGATCCGTTCAGCATCAAGGCTTTTGTCAAGCAGCTGGGCACCTCCATCTGGGCACTGGCCGCTGTTATCATCGTGGTGTTCGGCGTTGTCGGCGGTGTGTTTACCGCTACCGAGTCTGCTGCTATCGCCGTTATCTACTCTCTGCTCGTTTCCGTGTTCGTCTATAAGGGTCTGGACTGGAAGGGCGTGTGGCACGCTCTGGACGAGTGCGTCAACACCCTGTCCATCGTGCTGATCCTGATTGCTACCTCTGCAGTGTTCGGCAACTGCCTGACCATGCTGCACGTGCCTGATCTGGCTGCAAACGCCATCACCAGCGTCACCAGCAACCCCTACATCATCGCACTGCTCATCGACCTCATCATTCTGGTGCTGGGCATGATCATGGATATGGCTCCCATCATCCTGATCGCTACCCCCATCCTGCTGCCCATCGCCACCTCCATCGGCATCGACCCCATCCAGTTCGGTATCATCATGGTCCTGAACTGCGGCATCGGCCTGCTGACCCCCCCTGTCGGCGCTGTTCTGTTCATCGGCTCTGCTGTTGCGAAGCGCCCCATGGAGAAGGTCGTCAAGGCTACCCTCCCGTTCTATCTGTGCATGTTCATCGCTCTGCTGCTGCTGACCTTCGTGCCTGACATCAGCCTTGCGATCCCCAAGCTGCTGGGCGGCTACGTCAGCCCCATCGCCAACCCGCTTGGCCCGGTGTTCATCCACTGATAAGCTCATCCTCCTCCGGATGGTAAAAGGAAAGCCCCCGCCTGTCACAAGGCGGGGGCTTTCCGGCGTTATAGAATCGTCTGAAGTGCCGGAGCACTGCATTTCATGAGCTTTTTCAGGGTCAGTTCCTGCTGAGAGATTTGATATAGCAGCCGCGCAGCCAGCTCCTCGGGCGGGGCCGAAAGGCCGGGCCAGAAGGCGTGTGCCGCCCGGGTGAAGGCGTGGACGCCCTCTTCTGTCTCAAGCACCACCAGCTGGGTATGCCCCCGCAGCAGGGCGAACAGCCCGACCTGGTATTCCCGGGTGTCCAGCAGAAGCTCCATCTCGTCGGCGGTGAGGAGGAGGATGTCCGCGAAGGGGAGAAACTGCATCACCGTGTCCCGCAGGGTCTTTTCGCTGGGCCAGAGAGCCGGGCGGAGAGAGGGAACAAAGCAGACCGGCACACCGACGGTGCGAGCGGTGTCCAGCGCGGCAAGATGGGTGTAGCGGCAGGGGCTGTCCACGAGGCAGGCGCTGGAAAAGGCCAGCATTTCAGCATCTGCGGCCCAGTCAGCGCCCAGCTGTTCGGGTGCATAGAGCAGCTCCGAAGAACGGGTGCGGCAAGCCAGCGACTCGCCGCCGCCGTCGAACAGCAGCGGCGTGGGGGCGCGGGAGGTGAAGCAGACCCGGCTGATGTCTACACCGGCAGTAGATAAAGCGTCTGCGATGCGGTGTCCGAAAGCATCCTCGCCAAGCTGCGTTAAAAGAGAGGCTCTGCCGCCCTGTGCGGCATAAGCCAGCGCCAGCGAGACGGCGCTTCCACCCATGCAGGGAGAAAACGTCTTTGCCGACGCCAGCGGCGCGGTGCTGTTCAATTCCAGCCACGCTTCGCCCAGACAGTATAAAGTCTTGCCCGGCATGATGCACCCTCCCTTCTGCCTGTTTTCAAAAACAAACTACAGTATACACCCATCCGGGCGTTTGTGCAAATGGAGAGCTTGACAGTTTCAGTCGGATTGTGATAAACTGACGCAATATGGCAGTATATCTAAAATTTGAATGATAAAAATGTGACATTTGACGAGGAGAACATGAGCCTTACCAAACAGTATTTCAAATACGTCAGCCAGAACATCTTCGGCCTGCTGGGTACGTCCTGCTACATCCTGGCCGATACCTATTTCATCTCGCAGGCGGCAGGCACCAGCGGTGTGGCTCTGCTGAACCTCTGTCTGCCCATCTACAACTTCATCTTCGCCATCGGCTCCATGCTGGGCCTTGGTGCTGCCACCCGCTACGCCATCCTCCGGGCGCAGGGCGATGAGCGCTCGGAGCGCTATTTCTCCAACGCCCTGCTTTGGGCGCTGGTGTTCGCCCTGCCCTTCATGCTGGCGGGCATCTTCTGTCCCGAGGTGCTGCTGCGGTTCATGGGCGGCGACGCGGAGATCGTTGCACTCGGCGTGGGGTACGCCCGCATCTTCCTGCTGTTTACGCCCTTCTTCATGTGCAACTACATCGTCTCAGCCTTTGTCCGGAACGACGGCGATCCCTCACTGGCCATGGTGGCGACCCTCTGCGGAAGCCTCTTCAACGTGGTGTTCGACTACATTTTCATGTTCCCCATGGGCCTCGGCCTGCCCGGCGCGGCGCTGGCGACGGCAGTCTCGCCAGTGTTGAGCGTTGCGATCTGCAGCCGCCACTTCTTCAAAAAGAGCAGCACCGTCCGCCTTGTGCGGCAGCTGCCCTCGCCGAAGCTGCTGGCCCAGAGCTGCCAGCTGGGCGTCTCGGGCTTCGTGGGAGAGATGTCCTCCGGCGTGACCACCACCGTCTTCAACCTGCTGCTCCTGCGTTTGGCGGGCAATGTGGCCGTGGCGGCTTACGGCGTCGTGGCGAACTACGCGCTGGTGGCGACGGCTATCTTCAACGGCGTGGCCCAGGGAGCACAGCCGCTGGTCAGCAGGTGCTACGGCAAAAACGATGCCGTCGGTGCCCGCAAGCTCCTGTTGCTGGGCAGCGGAACAGCGCTTGCGCTGGCGGCGGCACTGTATGCGGTTCTGTTCGGGTTCACCGGGCCGATCGTCGCGGTCTTCAACAGTGAGAACTCGGCCCTCATGGCGCAGTATGCCTTCAGCGGGATGCGCATCTACTTCCTCGGCTATTTCTTCGCGGGCTTCAATATCGTGGCCGCCGGCTATCTGGGCGCGGTGGACCGCCCCGCAGAGGCTTCTGCGACGTCGCTTTCCCGCGGCATCGTGGCCATCGTGGCCTGCTCTCTGGTGCTGAGCGCCCTCTTCGGGATGAACGGCGTCTGGGCCGCGTTCCCGGCCTCTGAGGCCATCACGGCCTGCCTGACCCTCTTCCTGCTGAAGCGGAAAAATTAAATAAACAATTCCTGTTCCAACCGCTGCTGCTCGGGCGAAAGCTCGGGCAGAGCGCTCCGACCGGCCATCGCCCGCCACTGCGTGGGAGATTGGCCGGTCGTTTTTTTGAAGACGCGGCAGAGGTAGTTGGCCCCCGAGAAACCGCAGAGGCTGGCGATGACATCCAGCGTGTACTCCCGGTGGAGCAGCAGACGCATGGCGGCTTCTATGCGGACGTTGGTGAGGTACCGCCCCGGCGAGACGCCCAGCGCTGCCGTAAAGGCCCGGACGAGGTGGCTCTTGGAGACGCCCAGCCGCTCGCTCAGCTCTTCCACGCCGTAGAGCCCGGCGTAGTTCCTGCGGATGTCCTCGATGGCGGCGGCCACCAGCGGGGGCAGGGCAGGGGCGGCGCTGTCGGCGTCTGAGAGCTCGCACAGCAGCGCGAAGGCCAGCTGACTGCGCACCCGCTCCGAGGCGTCCCGCTCTTCGGCAAGGCGTCCCATCAGCTCTGCCGCCGCCGGGCAGGTCTCGCCCCGGGCGAGGAAGGGCATTTCGGAAAGCCCTGCGAGGAACTGTTCCACTGCCTGCCCGGTGAGCTGGACGCAGAGCAGATGGCACTCGTTTTCCGGCGCAAGGGTCAGCGGCCCCCGGCTCAGCACGAGATGGCCCGCTGCGGCATTCTGGGGTGGCAGCAACAGGGCAGAACCTGCCGGCATCGGGTCGAGATCGGACAGCGAGACGACACATTTTCCGCTGGAAACGAGGCAGACCCAGAGCCCTTCGCCCCGCAGGGTGAGGGGCTCTTCCGGCTGGGCATCCTCCACGATGCCGAGGGCGGCAGTCGTGTTGGGAGAGTAAATCAATATCTGACACCTCAAATCAATAAAATGCTATTTTATAACACAAAATAATCTGCTATTATAATAGCAATGAAACGGCTCATCGTCAAGCTGAGCCTTTGAGTGCAACAACATCAATGGAGGAAAAAGCTTTATGGCTTCTATCAGCTGCCAGCATATCTACAAGATCTACCCCGGTGCTACGGCTCCTTCCGTCACCGATTTCAACCTGGAGATCCAGGACAAGGAATTCATCATCTTCGTCGGCCCCTCTGGCTGCGGCAAGTCCACCACCCTGCGCATGATCGCCGGCCTGGAGGAGATCTCCAAGGGCGAGATGTACATCGGCGGCCGTCTGATCAACGACGTCCCCCCGAAGGACCGTGATATCGCCATGGTGTTCCAGAGCTACGCTCTGTACCCCCACATGACCGTTTACAAGAACATCGCATTCGGTCTGGAGCTGCGCAAGACCCCGAAGGACGAGATCGACCGCCGCGTCCATGAGGCTGCTAAGATCCTGGAGATCGAGCACCTGCTGGACCGCAAGCCCAAGGCTCTGTCCGGTGGTCAGCGCCAGCGTGTCGCTCTGGGCCGTGCAATGGTCCGTAACCCGGCAGTCTTCCTGCTGGACGAGCCTCTGTCCAACCTGGATGCTAAGCTGCGTACCTCCATGCGCACCGAGATCATCAAGCTGCACAAGAAGCTGGCTACCACCTTCATCTACGTTACCCACGACCAGACCGAGGCTATGACCATGGGCGACCGTATCGTTGTCATGAAGGACGGCATCATCCAGCAGGTCGATACCCCGCAGAACCTGTACGATATGCCCTGCAACATGTTCGTCGCAGGCTTCATCGGCAGCCCCCAGATGAACTTCCTGGACGGCACCATCGTCAAGAAGGGCGACCAGTACAGCGTCGATCTGGGCGGCGACCTCATCCCCCTGCCCAAGGAGAAGACCGCTGACAGCAAGCTGGATTCCTACGTCGGCAAGAAGGTCAAGATGGGCATCCGTCCCGAGGACATCGACGATGAACCCGAGTTCATGGCAAAGCACACCGACTGCCAGCTGGATGCTAAGGTCGATGTCTCTGAGATGATGGGCGCTGAGATCTACCTGTACCTGGAGTACAAGGGCAACAAGATGACCGCCCGCGTCGCTCCCACCTCCAAGGCCCGCAACGGAGACACCGTCAGGGTCGCCTTCGATCCGCACAAGGTCCATGTCTTCGACGTCGAGACCGAGCAGACCATCCTGAACTGAATAAGATAGTCTACGATCATTTTTGATCCTCCTATCATAAGAAAAGCCGTCGGGCCGTAAGGCCCGGCGGCTTTTCCTGTGCCGGAAAAAAGACATAATAAAAACCCATGCTGCGGCAAAGCAAAACGCAGCATGGGTGCGGAAATGGCTTATGAAGTCAGGGGACGCTTCGATCAGCGGGCCTTGACGTACTTGTGCAGGGTAGCGCGGACAGCGCCGGGGCCTGCGAACAGCTCCTTGGCCATGGACTCGATCTTCTCGCCCAGACCGACGGCGTACAGGTCCACGCCGAAGACATCGGTGCGGCTGTACAGAGCCTTCAGGCAGGAGAAGTCCTGCTCACCGGCTTCCACCTTCAGGGGAGCCACGATGGCCTGCAGCTCAGCCAGCAGCGGGTCAGTGGAGATCTCGAAGGGCTGGCCGTTGTCGTCGATGCCCTTCAGGTAGCGGGCATAGCCTGCCAGCACCAGCGGGATCAGCACGAGGTTGGACTTGTCCAGACCGCGCTCTTCGTAAGCCTTGATGGTCTCGCCGAAGCGGATCGCCAGCTTCTGGGAGGTATCGGTGGCGATACGCTGAGGAGCATCGGGCATGAAGGGATTGGGCAGACGGCGGTTGATGACAGCGCCGATGAACTCGTAGGGGTTCAGAACGCCGGGGTCAACGACGACGGGCATCGCCTCGATGTAGCCGATCTTCTGGATGAAGCTGCGCAGATCCTCATCAGCCATCTCAGCGGAGATGAGGGTGTAGCCCAGCATGCAGCCGTAGATGGACATGGCGGTGTGCAGGGGGTTGAGGCAGGTGCAGACCTTCATCTTCTCGATCTTATCGACGGTCTCGCGGTCGCAGTAGAGGACACCGCCCAGCTCCAGCGGAGGACGGCCATTGGTGTAGTGGTCCTCGATGCAGAGATACTGGGTCTCCTCGGCGTTGACGAAGGGAGCGGTGAAGGTGTGCTTCTCGGTGACGATGGTGTAGTTGTCCTCAAAGCCGTCGCCGGGCGGGGAGTGATCTTGTCGATCATGCTCCAGGGGAAGGTGATCTTGGTCTCGTCCTTGACGTAGGCGAGGAACTCGGCGGGGACCAGGCCCTGCTCGACCCACTTGGAAGCGTAGGCAAAGACTGCGGCCTTGACCTTATCGCCGTTGTGAGAGCAGTTGTCCATGCTCTGGACGGTCAGGGGCAGCTTGCCGGCCTTGAAGCGCTCGTACAGCAGAGCGGTGACCTTGCCCATGGCCAGAACGGGGGTCAGGCCGCGCTCGAGGTCAGCAGGAGCGACGCCGTAGCCCTTCTCGGTGATGGTGAAGGAGATCATCTGCAGGCTGGGGTTCTGGAAGATCTCGACCAGACGTGCCCAATCCTCGGTGAAGGAGGGGTCTGCCTTCAGGCTCTCGGTCACGGAGGCCACGACCTTCTTCTCGATCTCGCCGGTGGACTTCAGGCAGACCAGCAGGCTCAGGTTATCGTAGGGGCGGTAAGCCTTGTCGATGATCTCATAGTCGAAGCTCTCGGCCACGATGACGCCGCGGTCATACTTGCCGCTGTTCAGGGCGTCGTTCAGGATGGCAGCCGGGAATGCGCGGAAGATGTTGCCGGCGCCGAAGTGGACCCAGGTGGGTTCTGCGTGGGTCTTGGCCTTGACGGCCTCAACATCGAACTTGGGCAGCTCGTAGCCCTTTTCTGCCCACTCGGCGGACAGATTGCCGTTTTTAATATCAGACAACTTCATAGTAATCAGCCCTTCTTTTCTTCATCCAGACGGTCCAGCAGATCCCAGATACCCAGCATATACTGGATGCCCAGAGCACGGTCATACTTGCCGTAGCCGGGGCGGCAGTTGCCGGGGCCTTCCTCCCACAGCTGACGGCCGTGGTCGGGGCGGATGTAGCCCTCGAAGCCGCAGTCATGGTAGGCGCGCAGGATCTCGATGATGCCGGTCTCGCCGCAGCAATCGCGGTGGGCAGCCTCGGAGAAGTCGCCGTTGGGGAAGTGATGGATGTTGCGGATGTGTGCGAATGCGATGCGGTCGCAGTGCTTGCGGACGATCTCAGCCACATTGTTGTTGGGGTTGGCGTTCAGGCTGCCGGAGCAGAGGGTCAGGCAGTTGTACTCGTCGTCCACCATGCTCAGGAAGCGGTCGATGCTCTCGGCATCCACCAGCAGGCGGGGCAGGCCGAAGATGTCCCAAGGGGGGTCGTCCATGTGGATGGCCATCTTGATGTCACACTCGCGGCAGGTGGGCATCAGGGCTTCGAGGAAGTACTTCAGGTTCTCCCACAGCTTCTCCTTGGTGACGGGGGCATAGGCCTTGAACAGCTCGTCCAGCTTTGCCATGCGCTCCGGCTCCCAGCCGGGGAAGGTCATGTTGTACTTCTCAGTGAAGGACATGATGTACTCGGCCATGGACTTGTAGTCGCCCTTGATCTTGTCCTTCTCGTAGAACAGTGCGGTGGAACCGTCGCCGACGGGGTGGAACAGGTCGGTGCGGGTCCAGTCGAAGATGGGCATGAAGTTGTAGCAGATGACCTTGACACCGAACTTGGACAGGTTGCGGATGCACTGCTTGTAGTTCTCGATGTATTGATCGCGGGTGGGCAGGCCGATCTTGATGTCGTCATGAACGTTGACCGATTCCACAACATCCATATCGAAGCCATAGGCGTGGATCTGGTCTGCGACCTTCTGGATCTCGTCGATCTCCCAGATCTCGCCGGGCATCTTGTTGTGCAGCGCCCAGACGATGCTGGTCACGCCGGGGATCTGCTTGATGTCGCTGAGGGTGACGGGGTCGTTGCCCTCGCCATACCAGCGCCAACCCATTTTCATAGGCATAGTGGATGTCCTCCGTTAATATTGCTTTGCGTTTATGCGCGGCAGGAGTGCCTCGCTCTCTCACTTATATTCTAATATATCAGTTGAGAATTGGCAATAGTCGATTTGCTGAGTTTTGATGTTTTTTCTTGTATACTTTAGACAAAATGGCATGGAAATGACAAAAAAGAGCGCCAGCTCCGGCAAAGCCGGGACTGGCGCTCCTGTCGCAGAGTCTGAGTTAGCGCTTCACGTTGAAGGCAGCCATGCCGGGGTAGACGGCGCTGCCGCCCAGCTGCTCCTCGATGCGCAGCAGCTGGTTGTACTTTGCCACACGCTCGGTGCGGCTGGGGGCGCCGGTCTTGATCTGGCAGGTGTTCAGAGCCACGGCTAGGTCGGCGATGGTGGTGTCCTCAGTCTCGCCGGAGCGGTGAGAGCTGATGGCGGTATAGCCGGCCTTGTGAGCCATCTTGATGGCTTCCAGAGTCTCAGATACGGAGCCGATCTGGTTCAGCTTGATGAGGATGGCGTTGCCGGCACCCAGCTGGATGCCCTTGGCCAGACGCTCGGTGTTGGTGACGAACAGGTCGTCGCCAACCAGCTGGACCTTGCCGCCCAGCTCGCGGGTCATCTCCTGCCAGCCTTCCCAGTCCTCTTCGTCCAGACCGTCCTCGATGGAAATGATGGGATACTTCTCCACCAGACTCTTCCAGTGGGCGATCAGCTCGCTGGAGGTGTACTCGGTGCCCGCCTTGGGCAGCTTGTAGAAGCCCTTGCCCTTGGGGCTCTTCCACTCGGAGGAAGCGGCATCCATGGCCAGCATGAAGTCCTTGCCGGGAAGATAACCGGCCTTCTCGATGGCGGCCAGAATGGTCTCAATGGTCTCCTCGTCGCTGGACAGGTTGGGAGCGAAGCCGCCCTCGTCGCCCACGGAGGTAGCCAGACCCTTTGCCTTCAGGATGGAAGCCAGAGCGTGGAAGACCTCAGCGCACCAGCGCAGGCCCTCCTTAAAGGAAGGTGCGCCCACGGGCATGATCATGAACTCCTGAGTGTCCACGGTGTTGGAGGCGTGTGCGCCGCCGTTCAGGATGTTCATCATGGGGACGGGCAGGCGGTTGCCGTTCACGCCGCCCAGAAAACGGTACAGCGGCATCTCCAGCGAAGCGGCGGCTGCGCGGCAGGCGGCGATGGACACGGCCAGAATGGCGTTTGCGCCCAGGTTAGATTTGTCTTTGGTGCCGTCGGCTTTGCGCATGGCGGCATCGACTGCATAGATGTCGGAGGCATCCAGCCCCACGACGGCGTCGGCGATGACGGTGTTGATGTTCTCAACGGCTTTGGTCACGCCCTTGCCCAGATAACGGCTCTTGTCGCCGTCGCGCAGCTCCAGAGCCTCGAACTCGCCGGTGGATGCGCCGGAGGGGGCACAGCCGCGGGCGACAGTGCCGTCGGCGAGCGTGATCTCAGCTTCGACGGTGGGGTTCCCGCGGGAGTCTAAGATCTCGCGGCCGACAACGGATTCGATTTCCAGATAATTCATACTAAAGACCTCCCGGTAATGATTTGAAATGGTGGATAGTCATTACTAACTAACTGCCTTTATCCTATCACGTCCTGTGCCTGGTTGCAAGAGGGGATCGCGATGTTTGCGGCTGTAAACATCATCAGTCTGCCCGGAGGCGGGGGCGGATATGCCCGGAGGCGGGAAGGCGGCCGCCGCCGCGCCTGCCCGGAACCGACCGGACGGCCATTGTGTAACCTTTTTGACATTCGTGAAAACCGTTCATTTCAGGGTGAAACAAGATGAATGATTTAGAAAAACAGCCAAAAGTGATATGGAAATTTTGTGTACTTTAACATGATTTGACGGAAAAGGCCCGGAAAAGTATGGACGGTTTGTGAATTGCGAACGGCCCCGAAGGGGGCTATAATGAAACTACCGAGAGCAGAGCCGCTTTGAGGGAAAGGGCTCTGCTTTCTGCATTTTGCAGATGCTTCCAAACAGGAGGATAACGATTATGAAAAAGATGATCACGCGTCGTAACTTTCTGGCTGCTGCCGGTGTCGTGGCTGCTGCCGGTGTCCTGACCGCCTGCGGCGGTTCTTCTTCCAGCACGGCTGCTTCCGGTTCTGCGGCTGGTTCCGCTGCTTCTGGTGAGACCATCAAGGTGGGCGTCATGGG
>OGDG01001035.1_pt1 | contig 11901 bp, 10 predicted proteins | sample 1570391 | NCBI WGS metagenome assembly OGDG01 (sample SAMEA2582186, study PRJEB24529) | metagenome | biome: Human gut stool | place: China | collected 2011 | reverse complement strand
AGCTACTCCCATGCAAGCCTTGTGGAAAGTAATTATTCCGGAGGTTCGTCCGGGAATGATTAGTGGCTTCATGCTTGCATTGACACTCTCTATTGATGATTTTGCCGTAACTGTATTTACTATCGGTAACCAAGGCTTGGAAACACTTTCTACTTATATATATGCTGATGCCCGTAAAGGTGGTTTAACGCCGGAGCTTCGCCCGCTTTCCGCTATTATTTTTGTGGTAGTGCTGGCTTTGCTTATTGCTATCAATTACCGTGCCGGTAAAACGCAGAAGAAAGATTAATGGAATACTAAAATGTGCTACGTAAATAATATGAAAAGAATAATTCCTGTTATCCTGTTTTTACTGACTTTGACCGGTTGCTACAATTCCGGTGAACCGCGTGAGCGGGTCCTTAAAATCTACAACTGGGCGGATTATATCGGGGATGGTGTTCTCGAAGATTTCCAGACGTATTATAAGGAGCAAACCGGTGAAAATATCCGTATTGTTTATCAGACATTCGACATAAACGAGATTATGCTGACGAAGATTGAAAAAGGCCATGAGGATTTTGATGTGGTCTGTCCTTCGGAGTATATTATCGAACGTATGTTGAAGAAACATCTACTACTGCCTATTGATACGAACTTTGCGTATTCTCCCAATTATATGAACAATGTGTCTCCGTTTATTCGGGAACAGATCAATAAATTGAGTCAGCCGGGTGAAGAAGCCAGCCACTATGCGGTATGCTATATGTGGGGAACTGCGGGAATCCTTTATAATCGGGCTTATGTTTCTGATTCGGTTGCGTCGTCTTGGGAATGTCTTTGGAATAAGAAACATGCCGGAAAAATACTGATGAAGGATAGTTATCGCGATGCTTACGGAACAGCTATCATCCATGCTCATGCCAAGGAACTGGAGCAAGGGACAGTTACGGTTGAAGAATTGATGAACGACTATTCTCCGCAGGCCATGGAACTTGCGGAAAAATATCTGAAAGCCCTGAAACCTAATATTGCAGGTTGGGAAGCTGATTTCGGAAAAGAGATGATGACGAAGAATAAAGCTTGGCTGAATATGACTTGGAGCGGCGATGCAATATGGGCAATTGAGGAAGCGAATGCGGTAGGAGTAGACTTAGACTATGAAGTTCCCGATGAAGGTAGTAATATCTGGTATGACGGTTGGGTGATTCCGAAATATGCAAAGAATCCGCAGGCTGCCAGTTATTTTATAAACTTTATGTGTCGTCCGGATATTGCTTTGCGCAACATGGATTTTTGTGGATATGTAAGTTCGATAGCTACTCCTGAAATTCTGGAAGAAAAGGTAGATACTACCCTTGATTATTATGCTGATTTGAGTTATTTTTTCGGACCGGGTGCGGACAGTATTCAGATAGACAAGATTCAATATCCGGATCGTAAAGTAGTGGAACGGTGTGCTATGATTCGTGACTTCGGAGATAAGACGAAAGAAGTTCTTGATATTTGGTCACGTATCAAGGGGGATAATTTAGGGGTGGGCATTACTATTCTTATCTTTATTGTTGTTGCTTTGATGAGTGGTTGGATGATTTATAAGAGGTGGCAGCGATACAACCGCCAGAAACAACAGAGACGCAGACGCAGACGAAAAAAATAAAAAGGAACTAATAGATTAGTTCCTTTTTTATCATAAGTTGCTTGTAATAGAAGCGTTATCGTCTTTTCATTGTACGGAGGGTGTCTTTTGTTTCCTTATTTATGCGGAGAGATTCGATTGTTTTCTGTATTGCCTTGTTGTAAGTCCAATCGTCCAGTTTGCTTTGTTGCAGGTATTTCATTGTCTTTTGCGGAAATTTAATAAAGCAGATAGAGATCATCCATGCCATAGCCATGCGTGCGTAATAGGCTTCATGCTTAAATAGATCGGCATATGCTAATAATGAATCAATATGCTCTTCGTTTATATAATGGAATAACATTACAATGCCGAAACGTATTTCAAATTCCTTTTGTGATTTCAGATAAGGCTGGATAAATTGCCATACGGTTTCTTTTCCTTTTCGTACGGCTGTTTTAAGTTCACTGCTAAAAATATCGCATACTGCCCAATTGTTGATTCGAGGAATAAACAGGCTTATATAGTTCTTCATAATAATTGGTATTGGCTGTTTCGACAAATGGACGCCAATCATCTTTCTTGATTATTTCTTTTGCCATTGTCCGCAGTTGAGGTATACGCACACCAAGAATATTGTCGGTTCCAGGGAGTAGGTAAGAGTGGAATTTTCGATATTTCGGATCTGCTAGTGCTTTTAGTTCTTTTCGAATGTTTTCAGCTGTAGTTGTTTTCATATAGTTTGTTTTTTACAAAAATAAGAAAAAAGAGTGTGTTTTGATTATATGTCCACTCTCTTTCTTATTTCTTTTGTCAATAATGTAGTCACTCTATTCCTTTTTTATAGATTTACAGGGTGTTATTTTGAAATACTCTTTATATCTGTTACGAAAGTTTTTTAAGTTTCTAAGTCCGATCATCTCCGGCACTACATTTACAGGACATTTTCCGCTTTCTAACAGTTCGCGGGCTTTTTCCATGCGGATACGGTAGATAAAGAATTTGGGAGCTTCTCCTGTCAGTAATTTCCATTTATTGTAGAAAGCGGTTCTACTCATACATAATTGTGAAGCTATGTCGTCAATAGTCAGGTCCTCTCTGTCTATATTCTCTAAAATGAATTCTTTCACTTTGTTAATAAATGTGCAATTAGCGTTATCTAAGTTTTTTGTTGTCTGTATCCTTATAAATTGTTCACCGAATATTTGTTGTAAAAATGCTTTTCTAAGGAAACGACTATTTCTAATAAGAACAGTTATTTCTATTTTTAAATCTTCTATATGGAAAGGAATATACAGAAATGTATCAGCCAGAGATGTCTCTCTTTTGTAACGTCGGTCTATATCAATGTGGGAGCCGTAAAGGATAATAGGAATAATGGAAGTATCTCCGGATGTTTTCAATCTTGACGATAGTTCATTTCCACTCATCCCGTGCAGTACGGTATCGCTAATGATTAAATCCGGATGTTCCTCCTTTATACTTTCCAGTACTTCTGAACCATTTTCGAAACTCTTTATAATGTAGTCTTTTGATAAATGCGCTTCCAGATAAAACCTGAAATTTTCATTACTGTCAGCAATGATAATAGTAGGCTTGGTTGAGCCTCTTTGGGGAGGAATCTTGTGGAATAAATTATCTATTTTTTTCTCTTCTTGATTTTCATTGATATGTATTCTAGGGCGTTCGGGTACATTTTTGTATGAATGCTTTAGTGGGAAATTCAATGAAACATTGTGGTTTAAATGATTGATAAGAATCTTCCCGTTGCATAATTCTGTCAGTTTTTTGCAAAATATACTTTTTGCAAAATCATATTCAAGTTCTTCCTTCCGTTTGAGCAACGGATGTCTTTTGCATTTATAGCATTGTATCAGTTTTCTATTTTCGAAGTTGTTTATGCTGATTTTCCAGTGTTCTGTACTTAGAGAGATTGAGAGTATAATTGTTTTTTTCGGTTCGGTATAGTCGATAGCGTTCTTAATAAATTTGTCGATGACTGGAGATATTTTACTTTGGTCGATCCATGCACTGGCATAATGAAATTCAGTTTTAACTTTTAATTTTACCTGCTTATTTGCGGCATGATCTTTTAGTGAATTGACTCTGTCTTTAAGAAAATATCCTAGTTCATACTCTGCAATATCTATGCTTTGGGGATGAATAAACAATTGTTTTAGGTTCATTAATCTGTATAGATGCTCATTGAGACAATCTATACTGCGTAATAGTTCCTGTCTGATTTCTTCAGGGTAATGCTTGTTGCATATCATTTGCAAAGAGATATGAATCTGAGTAATAGGAATACGTATGCTTTGAAAAGAATCTATAAAATACAGATTCTCTTCCTTCAAAAGATTTGTTTCTTTTTGCATGGTGATAAAATAGGATAAGGACCAGTATAATGAGACTCCTCCTGCTGTTAATAGAAGAATGGAGTTTAATAAATTGGGGATAGCTATTACTATAATGATAGAAGTGAGGAGTGACGTTGTTATTAAGTATTTCATATCAATTCGTTTTTTAGAAACGCCACTTAGTGGGAATTGACCCACTCCTTTTGTTTGAGAAAAAAGAGGAAGCTCACTGTAACTATGATCTCATAGTTGTACATTGATAAACTCGAGTAGAATAATGTTTGAGATTATTTACTTTTTGAAGGTCAATATCTGGAAAACGAGGTCTATATGTAGAGTCTAAATCCTAACATTTTGAATCATTTTTCAAGGAATGGTGAATTTCCTCCAAGTAACAATAATTAATAAATCAGTTTTTCTTATTTGTTGAATGTCGCATATTATGAATGCGGCACGATGTGGGAGGTGAGCGTATTGTTTGTATGGTGCTATTGAGAGAGCTCCTAATTAGCACCTGTTTGCGTTTTCTCATATATAAAGTGAATAATTATGTAAAACGTCTTTTGTTGTCAGAAGGTATCTATTGTTACTTCGGTGTAAAAATAATGATAAGTAATAATAAAAGGACCGTTTTATTATAGTAAATGACTGAATTTGGTAATATGGTATTGTAAAGGTGGTGGTTGGTGTTGTAAAATTATGTTTTGTTAATACTGTATTCCTAATCATGTTTTGTGATATATAAAAAAGAGCGTGTCATATATACGTATGACATGCTCTTTGATCGTTTTATAGCAAATAAGTATTTACCTATTTTTTGCTCATATCGAAGTTGAATGTAGTAATGGGGAACTTATCTAAAGTTGTATTACCCACTTCTACCTTTGTCGCTTTTATAGCAAATTTTAATGTTTTTCCATTATAGGCAAAATCTCCTTTTTCGTCTGCCTGAACAGTTACTATCACAGTAATTTCGGTTAGTTCTTTTTCATTTGCTGTTAGTTGAGTCGAAGGATCAAATTTAATTTCTAGAGGTTCGGGTTGAAGTTGAAGTAAGATGTTTTCGTTGAAAGTAGCTGTGTAGGGAATTTTGTAATTGATATCTCCGATAGCTTTAATAATAATTTCAGCTTGGTCCGGATCTTCGATGATACTTTTAATCAGGTCGTCAACAGGAAATTTATTGATAGCAATTTCGTTGTCTTTTACTTCTGCGTTTACTTCAATTCCTACTGGTTCTTCACTTTCACCAGCATTTTCTGTGGGGATGACAGGGGCTGATTCGGTTGTCATTTTACCCAAGTAGTTTCCTTCTACGTCTTTAAGAGAATATACAGGAATATCCTCATCGTCATCATTACTACACGAAGTAAAGGTGGTAGCCAAGCTTAGTACCATTACGAATAAAACGAAACGATTAAAACAATATACTTTTTTCATTTCAATTAAAGTTTTCATACTGTTAAAAATTAGATTGTTAATTTTCAAAATTAAGGTGTACGTACAATAAGTAAATACTTGAGATATTGAAATACTGCATGAAGATAATAAAAAAGACAAATAAGAATAGTGACACTATTTTCTGAGGAAGGTGTCACTGTTTGAGTGGGATAGTGAGGCTGTCTAACAACAAAAAGATAGATGGTCTCTTTTTGGTAAAATCATCTTCTATGGTCTATGCAAATAGTAAGAGTTGTCTCATCGGTCTTTCGATAACACTCCGGAAGGAGTTCAATCTTTATTGGATTTGAGAGCTGGTTATCGGCTCTCTTTATCCGAACTCTTGTCTGTGCTGAAAACATGGTAAGTTATGTTACAGAGTTATCTGTTTTAAGTGTCTCCATAGGGCTTTCCCTAGCTTTAGTTCCGTTAACTATAAAGCAGCCAATAGGCTTGTAATGAGGTAAAAATGATCGCATTGACGTCAAAAAATAGCAAACTATGCGTATTGTAAACTTGAGTTATACAAATTGCCTGACAAAGACTTGGTGAGATTTTGAGGATGGATTATTATACGTGACAACTTGGTCAAGCAAAAAGTATTAAGCATAAAGTCATTGGAAACATTCTCCCAAATGGCTAAGTTCGCTGCTTGCGGAGGGAAAACACAAAGCGTCTGTAATCAATGTTGTAAGAGCCAATATCATAGCAATGTCTTTTTCCGTGATACGAAAGTAAATTCCATTCTATTGGTCGTATAATAAAAAGTTCTTAATTTTGAAAATGTCTTATGTTTAGGAAGTAGCTATATACTTCTGATGAGCAGTTACTTGCATATACAAACTTACCCAAGAATACGTTGATGTTAGTAAACTTGGGTAAGATTTTATAGATCTGCTCTGATACTAAAGAATATCAGTTTAAATATCAATATGTATCTATTATCTCTTTAATACTATTCATGTTGTTTATCACTTTTCTTTCCTCAAAAATACCAAATAAAAAGTCGTTTGTCAAGTGTTTCAGAAGAAAAGCTGATTATTCATTGAACCAATCTATTTTCTTTGAGAAATACATCACCATTGCCAGGATAATAAATAATCCCAAGCTGCCTGTCAACAGAGCAAAAGTCTCTAACTGGATAAGGACAAATATATAAAGATAGAGTACTCCCAATAACCCAGACATGATTAATGAAGGTTTCTTTCTCTTGGTGATGCCAAACATATATCCGCCTACCAGTATAATAGTCAGTGTAGCAGATAACAGATAGGCAGGGTTGAAGCCGATGTGTTCGGAGAAGGAGAGGAGCAAACTGTAAAATAGACAGAGTGCCAATCCCACTAACAAATACTGTAAAGCATGAATACGGGTTTTATTCATAATTTCAGTGAAGAAGATAACGCCGAATGTCAACAGGATAATCAGGATAGCATACTTTGCGGAACGCATGGATTGCTGATACTGCTCTACCGGAATCTTGAAATTGACGCCGAAACTGGAATTATCTATATTTTTAATATTAAAATTGGTATAGTCAATCATTACTTGTGAGTAATTCCGGTTCAAGTTCAAGACTTGCCATTGTGCCGAAAATTCTTTCTCGGTAATATCCCGGTTATTGGGTAAATAGCTTCCTGTAAAGCTCGGTGTGTTCCAATTGGCTTTCAAGTCGACGCGGGTTGTTTTACCCAATGGGATGAAGTTAATGGATTGCGAGCCTTTCAGTTTGATTTTTACTTCGTAAGGCAATTTCTTATTGTTCTTCAGTTCCGATAAATCCGCAATGGCATGTACGCCCGTATTATCAATCCCTCTGTTATCCATTCCCGGCTCAAATACATAGACGGAATCTCCGAAGGTGATACTAATCTGTTCGCTGATACCACGCATGTCGGTCAGATTCAGACAAATAGCGGCTCTGTCGAATTGCAGTTGCCCCATATCTATTCTGCTCTTTATCAGTTCTTCCGAGCTGAAAGAACCTTTCAGAGTCAGTTCCGATTGATACACATTGACTTCATAGAGACTTCTTTTCAGGATTTCGGTCTTAAGTTGCCCGTTAATCAAAAGCTCGTCGGGGAAAAGTATCAGGTCTTTGATTGACACCTTCTTTTCTCCGTTGTTCTCTGTAACCACCGGATATTGAATATTCAGATAAGGGCCGGTGACGGTCTGTGCGAGACTCCATTTCTCGCTTACCTCATTGATTGCTTCTTCCTGCGTGCGTCCCCGTTCGGAAATAAGATTTTCAATCATGAACATAGGAATCATCAGAAGAAGGATTAATCCCCCGATAATGACCACCTTGATTGTTTTCGAGAAACGGTGAAGGCATCCCATAGGTTGCTGTGCCTGTTGCTCGTTTGAATTTTCATTGAAACCGTCCATAAGCTGATAGTGTTTAGATGAATGAATTATTCTGATTTTAGAAATTGCTCCAGAGCTTCAATATGAGATTTGAAAGCTTCCCTGCCTTGCGAAGTCGCTTGAAAGGCAGTTCGCGGCTTTCGTCCGACAAAACTTTTGTTGCATACGATATACCCCAGTTCTTCCAGGGCACGGGTGTGACTGGCAAGGTTGCCGTCGGTCAATGCGAGCTGCTCTCTCAGAAAATTGAAATCAGCTTCCTCATTTACCATCAGAATAGCCATGATGCCTAGTCGGACCTTGCTTTCGAATGCTTTATTAATATATTGGAATGATTCTATCATTTATGATTTCTTTCTTTCGTAATGTAAATAGAACAATATGCCATAGAGGATATGGAAACCACCGAAACCTATCGTCCAGAACAGAAGTGAATGACCCGCCCAGAAACAGTCGACAGCGCCCAGGCAAATAAAAGCATATCCTAACCATGCCACACTGGAATAGGTAAACTTGGATGCATTGACCAATGCCAGTCCGTAGAATAGAAGCATGACAGATGCCAGAATATCATAATATTCGTGCATCAGGATAGAAATACACACAATACCGCCTGCCAGCATCGGAAGCGAAAAATTCCATAATGCCCGATAGGTGAGCCGGCTGAAAAAACTCTGTCCTGTCTTTTTGGATTTACAGTAAGACAGGATACCGGCAGTAACGGCTGCGGCTACCAATACCGATAAGGCTATTATAGCCATAAATTCCAATGTGACGATTAAATGCGTCTCTGGTGTGATAACTAGTGTCGCGATGTACGCGCCAGCCAATGCGTAAATGCCTGCCAGGATTGCGGCAAGCCCACTAACAGAGATAAACTTTGAGGACTTTTCCATCAACTCTTTTATCTCATTTACCGATTCTAATGCTTTATCTTTATTCATGTAAAAAGTACTTTGTAATACAAAGTAAAATAAAACATTTAAGATGAACAAGATTTTATCTGATTATTTCAATAAATAGGTTCAAAAAAGAAGTTGGATAGATGAAATTAGTCAAATATTTGACTAATTCGACGAAGATACGTATCTTTGCGCCCGAAAAGGTAAAAATGATAATAAGAATGAGAGAAGGAGCGGAGTTCAGAGAACTCATGTTGCAGGTTGTCCGTACACGTATGGCTTTTCGTCGGTCTATGCAACGAACATTAAAGAAGAATAATGCAGGTATTACATTTGAGATGCTTCAAGTATTGAGCAGTTTATGGCACGAACAAGGCATCAGCCAGCAGATATTGGCGGAGCGTATAGCGAAAGATAAAGCATGCCTGACTAACTTGATGAACAACCTGGAAAAGAAAGGATACGTCTGCCGGAAAGAAGACCCGAACGACCGTCGTAATAAACTGGTATTTCTGACTCCGGCGGGTGAAGAGTTTAAAGAGCAGATTCGTCCGGTTTTAGACCAGGTTTATGTATATGCAGAACACATTATCGGTATTGAAAGTATTGAAACCATGTTGTCTGAATTAAACAGTGTTTATGATGTTCTTGAAAAAATATAAACTATATCCGGTCATTTTATTCAGCCTGTTTTCTTTTCCCCAATTGATGCACGCACAAACAGACTCTTTATTTCTTACTGTCGACCAGCTCTTTGAACGGGGCGTACAATATAGCCTGCAACTTCAGGCGGATGCAATGAAAGAAGCTATGGCGCAGGAACGGACACGGACTGCAAGAACTGCGCGACTGCCGGAACTACAGATTGGACTGAAAGGCGGATTCGTCGGTCAACCCGTCGTTTGGGAACGGGGACTGTCCGCACCTCTCTACCCGGACGCGCCGGACTGGTCACAAAATTATGCGGTTGATTTGGCGCAACCTCTCTATCAGGGCGGTAAAATCCGAAGTGCTATCCATAAGGCGGATATTGAAAAGCAAGTCGCCGAATTGCAGACTTTGACCGACCGGGCGGAGATTAAACTGAAACTGCTGAATCAGTATATGAATCTCTTCAGCCTCTTTAAGCAGCATGAGATACTGATGCGAAACATTGAAGAATCGGAACTTCGGTTGCATGATATACGGCGGATGAAAAAGGAAGGGCTGATTACTAATAATGATGTATTGCGAAGTGAGATGCAGTTGACTAACGACCGCCTGTCTTTGCAGGAAACGGAAAACAGTATTGTGCTTGTATCGCAGCAACTCGATATTCTGTTGGGGCAGGACGAGAATGTATTATTGCGGCCGGATACTGCCCTGCTTTATCAAGCAGTTGCCTTGCAATCTTATGATGATTATATCGTTCAGGCTTATGCGAACAACCCGGTGATGAAATTGCTTCGTGCACAAACGGAACTGGCAAGGAATGAAATCCGTTCAACCAAGTCTTTCTCATTACCCGGTATATCGTTATATGCATCGAATACATTGGCACGCCCTGTCTCGCGTACCTTGGCGGATATGTACAATAACAACTGGAATGTGGGCGTATCGGTTTCTTATCCTTTATCCTCATTGTATAAGAACAATCATAAAATAAAAGAGAGCAAAATGAGGATGTCTTTGCGGAAGAACGAGGAAGAGCAGAAAATGCAGGGAATCCGCATGGAAGTACGTTCCGCATTCTTACGGCATCGAGAAGCCATGCAGAGGGTAGAGGCTTTGAAACTGTCCGTCCGGCAGGCGGAAGAAAATTACCGTATCATGCAGAACCGCTATCTGAATCAACTGGCTATCCTGACTGATTTGCTCGACGCAAATTCCGTCCGCCTGAATGTCGAGTTGCAGTTGGTTACTGCACGCACCCGTGTGATTTATACTTATTATCAACTTCAGAAGGCTTGTGGTCGTCTTTAATATACAAAACAGATATGGCAAATCAATTGAAAGAAAAACAGAAGAAGCTGAAAAAGCTCAGAATCCGCAATATTATTTTAAATTTGGTATGTATCTGTCTGGCAGGTTCCGGCCTTTGGTGGACTGCCACTTACTTTTGGCGTTATGTAAATTATGAAGTGACGAATGACGCTTTTGTAGACCAATATGTAGCGCCCTTGAATGTACGGGCTTCGGGTTATATAAAAGAGGTATGTTTTAAAGAACATCAATATGTGCGTCAAGGGGATACTTTACTGGTGCTTGACAACCGTGAATATCAAATCAAGGTGAAGGAAGCGGAAGCTGCTTTGTTGGATGTACATGGCTCACAGGAAGTGCTTCATTCGGGCATTGAGACTGCCCATACAAATATCGCCGTGCAGGATGCCAACATTGCTGAAGCAAAAACGAAACTCTGGCAACTAGAGCAGGATTATCATCGCTTTGAACGTTTGTTGAAAGAAGAATCCGTCCCGGAGCAACAGTTTGAGCAAACTAAAGCTGCCTATGAAGCGGCAAAGGCGCGTTATCAGGCATTGGTTGCTCAGAAACAGTCGGTACTCTCGCAATATACGGAAACAAGCAAGAAAACAACGAGTGCGGAAGCCGCCATTTTGCGCAAGGAAGCAGACCTCGACTTGGCTAAACTGAATTTGTCTTATACGGTTCTTATCGCTCCCTATGACGGATACATGGGCAGGCGGACTTTGGAACCCGGTCAGTATGTACAGACCGGACAAACCATTTCTTATCTGGTACGCAACAAGGACAAATGGATTACCGCCAATTATAAAGAAACGCAGATTGCCAATATCTATATCGGCCAACAAGTGCGTATAAAAGTGGATGCAGTGCCCGGAAAGATTTTCCACGGAGAAGTTACCGCTATCTCCGAAGCGACAGGTTCCAAATATTCATTAGTTCCTACGGATAACTCCGCCGGAAATTTTGTAAAGGTACAACAGCGGATACCGGTACGGATTGAACTGGAAGATGTCTCTTCGGAAGAAATGGCACAGTTGAGAGCTGGTATGATGGTAGAAACAGAAGCTCTGCGCAAATGATAACGATGAAAGAGTTGGAAGCACCTATCCGCCAATGGGTGCCCGATTGGCTCGGACTTGTCAGTATCTTCGTCGTGATTCTTCCTGTCACTATGCTCAATGGTTCTTATACGGGTAGTATGCTTGAAGTTTCGAATACACTCGGTACGAATTCGGAAGATATAACAATGGGATATTACGCTGCTTCG
>OGDG01001033.1_pt1 | contig 11915 bp, 9 predicted proteins | sample 1570391 | NCBI WGS metagenome assembly OGDG01 (sample SAMEA2582186, study PRJEB24529) | metagenome | biome: Human gut stool | place: China | collected 2011 | reverse complement strand
GCCGGCCTGAACATGGACGCCATCAAGCTGATGGGCGAGGCTGTGAAGAAGGCCAGCGAGCTGACCGCCGACCGTCAGTGCATCGGCGCTGCCAAGCTGGTGGTGTTCTGCAACGCCCCGGAGGATAACCCCTTCATGGCCGGTGCCTTCCACGGCCCCGGCGAGCCGGACTGCGAGATTCATGTGGGCGTTTCCGGCCCGGGCGCTGTGCGCGCCGCGCTGGCTCGCCTGCCCAAGGACGCCCCCATCGATGAGGTGGCAGAGCTGGTCAAGCGCACCGCCTTCAAGATCACCCGCGTAGGTCAGCTGGTGGCAAACCTTGCCTCCAAGGCACTGGGCGTGCCCGCCGGTATCATCGACCTTTCGCTGGCTCCCACTCCGGCCATCGGCGACAGCGTGGCCAACATTCTAGAAGAGATGGGTCTGGAGACCTGCGGCTGCTGCGGCACCACCGCCTGCCTTGCCCTGCTGAACGATGCCGTGAAGAAGGGCGGCGTGATGGCCTCCAACCACGTCGGCGGCCTGTCCGGTGCCTTTATCCCGGTCAGCGAGGATGCCGGCATGATCCACGCTGCCGAGATCGGCTGCCTGACCATTGAAAAGCTGGAAGCCATGACCGCCGTTTGCTCTGTGGGCATCGACATGGTCATCATCCCCGGCGACACCACCCCTGCCGTCATCAGTGCTCTGATCGCGGACGAAGCCGCCATTGGCATGGTGAACAGCAAGACCACCGCCGTGCGCGTGATCCCCGCCATCGGCCGCAAGGCCGGTGAGGTGCTGGACTTCGGCGGTTTGCTGGGCTACGGTCCCATCATGCCGGTGAATAGCCACGACCCCTCGGTGTTCATCAACCGCGGCGGCCGCCTGCCCGCCCCCATGCAGTCTTTGAAGAACTGATACGAACCCTCTCAGTCATTGCCCAGCAATGACTGAGAGGGTTTATTTTTCTGTATAATTCCGCCGCAGCAGACCCATCCTCTGGTTATCATTTCCAGAAGAGGGGTCTGTTTTTTATGGTTCGTTTTTTCTTACAGCCGCTTTCCGTCCGGCAGATGCGGCTGCTGTGCGCCAGCTTGCTGGCGGGCTTTGCGCTGTGCGGCGCTTTGCAGGGGCTATGCTGGGGGCGCACCCAGCTGGATGCCGGGGCAGCGCTGTGCGCCGACACCCTGCGGCTGCACATCCGGGCAGCCAGCGATGCCGTGGCTGACCAGAGCGCCAAGCTCCGGGTGCGGGACGCGGTGCTTTCCGTGATGCAGCAGTGCCCGGCGCAAAGTGCACCGGAGGCGCGGGCGTGGGCGGCGGGGCGGCTTTTGCAGTTTCAGCTGGCGGCGCAGCGGGCGCTGACCGCACAAGGCATCCGTGCCCCGGTGCGGGTGTATCTCGTGAATATGTACTTTCCCGCCCGGCGCTACCCCACCGGTCAGCTGCCTGCCGGGCGGTACGATGCCGTGCGCATCGACATCGGCAGCGGCGGCGGGCGCAACTGGTGGTGTGTGCTGTACCCGGGGCTGTGCAGCTTTGCGCAGGGCGGCTACGCCCTGCCTGCGGAAAACGACCTTGTCTGCGGGCAGTACATCCTGCGGTTCCGGCTGGTGGACTGGGCGCACCGGCTGACCGCCCGGCGGCAGACGGTGCTGCTGGCGGGGTGACGCTGCACCCCGCCGGAGCATAGCATGTAGGGAAAGGAGGGATCCCTCTATGGCGATTCCCGGTTATTATTCCCTGCTCCAGCGCGGCTCCTCCGGGCCGGACGTGGCACTTGTACAGACGTGGCTCAACGGCGTGCGCGATGCGTGCACATGGTACGATGCGCTGAAGGCGGACGGCAAGTTCGGCGTCGGCACCCAGCGTGCCGTGCAGGAGTTCCAGCTGAAGAACAAAATGAACATGGACGGCAAGGTGGGACAGAACACATGGAACGTGCTCTACACCCGCTACACCGCAAAGCACGGACTGAAGGTGCCATACCCCGGCATCGTGCTGCACACCGGCGATTCCGGCGGCACAGTGCGGCTGGTGCAGCAAAAGCTCAACTCTCTGGGCGAGCGGCTGCGGGATGACGGCAAGTACGGTGCAGCCACCGCTGCCGCCGTGCAGCGGTTCCAGCGGCGCAACGGCCTGACGGCAGACGGCAGCGTGGGCTACGCCACTTGGGAAAAGATGTTCTGACCTGACCCCTTCAGTCGCCTGCGGCGACAGCTTCCCCAAGGGGACGCCTTGCCGGATGCCGGAAGGTTTTCCGGCACTGCGAAAGTCTCCCCCTTGGGGGAGGTGGCTTGACGCGCAGCGGCAAGACGGAAGGGGTTCTCCCCCTGCACCTGCATTGTTTCCAGACATTGCAGGTGCTTTTTCTGTTCTCCTTGGTTGCGCCCGCAGTGGCGGCTGCGTTATAATGGGACAAAGCATTTTTTTTGAAAGGGGTGTTCCTGTTTGCGTTTTCTGCATTTGTCCGACCTGCATCTGGGCAAGCGGGTGTGCGAGTTTTCCATGCTGGAGGATCAGCGGTATATTCTGGAACAAATTCTAGCCCTGCTGGATGAGACCCCCGTAGACGGCGTGCTGCTGGCAGGCGACCTTTACGACAAGCCCGTTCCCCCTGCCGAAGCAGTGCGGCTGCTGGACTGGTTCCTTACCCAGCTGGCGGCGCGGAAGCTGCCGGTGTTCGCCATCAGCGGCAACCACGACTCCGCCGAGCGGGTCGCGTTCGGTGCCCATCTGCTGGCGGGGAGCCAGGTCTACGTCAGCCCGGTGTTCGAAGGGGCCCCGGCCCCCATCCCCCTCACCGACGCATACGGCCCGGTGGACATTTACTTACTGCCCTTCCTGAAACCCGCCATGGTGCGCCACATCTACCCGGACGAGCCCATCGAAAGCTACAGCGACGCCCTGGGCTGTGTGCTGCGCCGCTGCGCCCCCGACCCGGCCCGCCGCAGCGTGCTGGTGGCCCACCAGTTCGTGGCCGGTGCCACCGCCTGCGAGAGCGAGGAGCCATCGGTGGGCGGGCTTGACTGTGTGGATGCCGCCCTCTTTGACGGCTTCGACTATGTGGCCCTCGGCCACCTGCACAGCCCCCAGAAGGTGGGCCGCGACACCCTGCGCTACTGCGGCACCCCGCTGAAGTATTCCTTCTCGGAGGCGCACCAGCACAAGAGCGCAACGTTTGTGGAGCTGGGGCCGAAGGGAGAGGTCACGCTTTCCACTGCGCCGCTGACCCCGAAGCACGACCTGCGGGAGCTGCGCGGCAGCTACATGGAGCTGACCGACCGCCGCAGCTATGCGGGCACGGCCACCGACGACTATCTGCACATCACCCTGACCGACGAGCAGGATGTGCCCGATGCGCTGGCCCGGCTGCGGGTCATCTATCCGAATCTGATGCGGCTGGACTACGACAACCTCCGCACCCGCACCCAGGCCGACCTCGACGCCCCGGCCCAGACCGAGCAGAAAACACCGCTGGAACACTTTGCGGCCTTTTATGCGCTGCAAAACAATCAGCCCCTGAGCGCCGAGCAGGCTGCATTCTGCCAGCAGCTCATTGAAACGCTCTGGAAGGAGGAGGACGCATGAGACCTCTGAAGCTGACCCTCTCGGCCTTCGGGCCATACGCCAGCACCGTCACGCTGGAGCTGGAGCGCCTGGGCAAAGGCGGCCTGTATCTCGTCACCGGCGACACCGGCGCGGGCAAGACCACCCTTTTCGACGCCATCACCTATGCCCTGTACGACCATTCCAGCGGCGGCGTGCGGGACGGTGCCATGCTGCGCAGCAAGTACGCTACCCCCGGCACCCCCACCTTTGTCGAGCTGGAATTTGAGGTGCGCGGCCAGCGGTACACCGTCCGCCGCAACCCGGACTACCTCCGCCCCAAAGCGCGGGGCGAGGGCACGACCACCGAAAAGGCGGACGCCGTCCTCACCTTCCCGGACGGCCGCCCGCCCGTGACCCGCTCGAAGGATGTCACCGCCGCCGTCACCGCCCTCATCGGGCTGGACTACGACCAGTTCTGCCAGATCGCCATGATCGCGCAGGGGCAGTTCACCCGCCTGCTCAACGCCACGACCGAGGAGCGGAGCAAGATCTTCCGCAAACTGTTCCGCACCCAGCGCTACCAGAAATTGCAGGACGCGCTGCAAGAGGAGAACGCCCGCCTCACGGCCCAGCGCACGGCCCAGAATGTCCAGCTGGACGCGGTGCTCTCCGGCATCCGCTATCCGGAGACCGACCCCGACGCCGAAGCGCTGGGCGGGCTTTCGGCGCAGCGCCCCGCCGAGGAAGTCACCGCCCTGCTGGACGGGCTCCTCACCCGGCAGGAAGCGGAACTCTCCGCTGCTGCCGCCGCCCACACCGCCGCGCAGGCGCAGCTGGACGCTTTGCAGCAGACGCTGGGCCGGGCCGAGCAGGCCGAAGCCCTTCGCCGCCAGCGGGTCGAAAAACAGGCTGAGCTTGCCGCCCTGCTCCCCCGCCGGGACGCAGCCCGCGCCGATGCGGCCCGCCATGCCGGCGATGCCGCCGCACTGGACGCTCTGACCGCCCAGCTGGAGCGGGCCAGAGCGGGCCTTGACGCCTGCGACGCACTGGACAAGCTCTGCCGCGCACAGACCGCCGCCCGCAGCGAGGCCGACCTCGAACAGGCCAAAGCCCGCAAGGCGCGGGCCCAGCTGACCGCGCTGGATGCGGAACTTGCCGCACTGGACGCCGAAGCGGCCGCCCTCGGCGACCCGGAGACCCGGAACGTGGCCCTGACCGCTCAGGCCGAGCAGCTTGCCCGCCGGGAGACCGCCCTCACCGCGCTGGCCCAGAGCCTGACCGAAGACCAGCGCCGCACCCACGCAGTCCGACAGGCACAGGACGCCTACCGCACCGCAGCCGCCGCGCAGGACGCTGCCCACGCGGAGCGGGACGCCTGCGAGCGGGCGTTTCTGGACGCACAGGCCGGACTTCTGGCGCAGGGCCTTGCCGAAGGCACCCCCTGCCCCGTCTGCGGCAGTGTCCACCACCCGGCCAAAGCAGCGCTGCCTCACACCGCCCCCACCCAGGCGCAGGTGACTGCTGCCAAGCAGGCGGCCGAAGCAGCAGACCGCGCCGCGCAGGACCGCGCGGCCGCCGCCCGCGAAGCCCTCGCCGCCCAGCGGGAGGGCAAAGCCACCCTCCGCCGGGACGCCGAAAGCCTTCTGCCCGAACGCTTCACCTCGCCGGAGGGGCCGGTCGCTCTGACCGTGGCCCTGTTGAAAACGGCTCTTGCCGAGGAGACCGCCGCGCTCCAGACCACACAGGCCGAGAACCGCGCAGCCCTGCAAAAGGCTGCCGCCGACTGCACCCGCCGCACCCGGCTGGATGCCGCCCGCAAGACCAAAACGGCCCAGCGCACCGCCTTGGAAACGGCAGCAGCCTCTGCCGAACAGACTGCCGCTGCCCGCGAAGCTACGGCTGCGGCGCTGGAACAGCAGATCACCGAAGCCCGGCAGACCGCACCGGCCAGCCGCGCCGAGGCCCAGCAGACAGTCGCCGACCTGACGGCCCAGCGCACTGCCCTGCGCACCGGCATGGAGCAGGCCGAAGCCGCCCGCCGCGCTGCGGAAAACGCCGTCGCTGCCGCCGAAGCTGCCGTGCAGGCCCTGCAAGACCAGCAGGCCCCGGAGACCGGAGCCGCAGACCTCGATGCTTTGCGCAGCCGGCTCGCCGCGCTGCAAACGGCCCGCCAGCAGGCCGCCGAACAGGAAAAAGCCCTGACGGCCCAGCTCGTGCCCAACCGCCGCGCTGCCGCCGACTACCGCCGCCTGGCCGCGGCCCGGCAGGTGCTGGAGACCCGCTGGCAGTGGGTCAACGCGCTGTCCTCCACAGCGGGCGGCACCCTGAGCAGCAAACAGAAGATCAAGCTGGAAGCCTACATCCAGATGCACTATCTCGACCGCATCCTCGTCCACGCCAACACCCGCCTGATGCAGATGACCGCCGGGCAGTACGAGCTGGAGCGGGTCGGGGCCGAGAACCAGCGCAGCCAGTCCGGCCTGGACCTCGGCGTCATCGACCACTACAACGGCACCCGCCGCAGCGTGAAGACCCTTTCCGGCGGCGAGAGCTTCAAGGCCTCGCTGGCGCTGGCGCTGGGCCTTTCGGACGAAGTCCAGAGCACGGCCGGCGGCATCCGGCTGGATACGCTCTTCCTCGACGAGGGCTTCGGCTCCCTCGACGACGAAAGTCTGGAACAGGCCATCCGGGTCCTCTCCGGCCTGACCGAGGGCGACCGGCTCGTGGGCATCATCTCCCATGTGGGGGCGCTCAAGGACCGCATCGACCGGCAGGTGGTGGTGCACAAAGCCCGCACCGGCGGCTCCACTGTAGAGCTGCGGGTGTAAAACGCTTCTGGCGGGGCACACTAGGGGCGGAGGTGATTTTGATGAACTCTCTGGAACCCTTCATCCGTCATGAACTGGAAAACCAGCCCGGCACCGCTGCCGCCCCGCAGGCAAACAGCACCCGCAATGCCCCGCCGCTGGGCAGTATGCCCCTGCAGCCCCCGGCTGCGCCGGACACACCCGGCACCCAGCTGCCCCCGCCGGAACTGCCGCAGCCGGAAAAGCCCGGCGTTCCCATGAATGACGGCACCCCCATGGCCTGCCGCCAGAAAAACGCCGCCGCCTTTCTGGCCGGGGACGTGCAGACCAGCGTGATGGCGCACTACGCGCCCGGGCTGTTCAGCACAAAGCAAAAGCTGCACAGCCGTCACCCTGCCCCGGACGAGGATACCGCCGCCGTTTTGGAGCTGGTGGAATGGCGCGAGGACGCCCCTTACGGCTGAGCGTAACAAAAATTTTTTAAAATATTTCAGTTTACCTGTTGAAATCTCGCCGCACTTCCCTTATTATGGTAGCATACAAACATAAAGGCAGGTTTTGCAATATGGCAGAGATCAAATACGAAGTTGTCCAGCGTGTAGCCGTGCTGAGCCAGCGTCCCCGCGGCTGGGAGCGTCAGCTGAACCTTATCAGCTGGAACGACGGCGAGCCCAAGTACGACATCCGCGACTGGTCCCCGGACGGCACCCGCATGGGCAAGGGTATCTCCCTGAGCCACGACGAGCTGGCCATCCTCAAGGGCATTCTGGAGGATATGGAGCTGTGAGCGGGGGCGACCGCGCAGAGTTTCTGGACATCTGGCAGCAGCACGTCACCCGTCCGGGCAGCGAAAAGCTGCTGGACTGGCTGGACAAAAAGACGGATTTTTTCACCGCACCGGCGTCCACCCGCTTCCACGGAGCCTGTGAAGGCGGGCTGTGTATGCACAGCCTGAACGTCTACCATGCGCTGCACGACAGCTTTTTTACCGAGGGTGAAAGCGAGGAGAGCTACGCCATCTGTGCCCTGCTGCACGATCTGTGCAAGGCCAACTACTACAAGCTGGGCACCCGCAACGTGAAGAACGAAGCCACCGGACAGTGGGAGAAAGCGCCTTTTTACAGTGTGGACGACCTTTTCCCCTACGGTCACGGCGAAAAGAGCGTGTTCCTCATCGAGCGGTTCATGAAGCTGAAGGTGGAAGAAGCAGTTGCCATCCGCTGGCACATGGGCGGCTTTGATGATGCTGCCCGGGGCGGCTGCTTTGCCATCTCGGAAGCCTACGACAAGTACCCGCTGGCGGTCAAGCTGCACATCGCAGACCTGCAGGCTACCTACCTGATGGAGCACCGCACCAGTAATATGCGCTAGAGAACAAAAAAGCGTTGCACAGTGTTTTGTGCAACGCTTTTTGTTATCCGTTTTCTTTATTGCGGTACATCCGGACGTCCGCCTGACGGATGGCTTCGGTCAAGGGCTGCACATCGCATACCCCGCCAATGCTTACCGAAAGCCGGAGCTCCGGGTGGCTGGGCACCCGTGCCGCCTGCACGGCGTCCTGCACACGCCGGATGACGCTTTCCACCCCGTTGGGGCGGCTCTGGGGCATCAGCAGCAAAAATTCATCGCCGCCGTAGCGGATCAGGATATCGGTCTGGCGCAGGCAGTTCTGCATGGCTTCCGCCACCGTTTTCAGTGCTTCATCTCCCACCAGATGCCCAAAGCTGTCGTTGACCGACTTGAACTGATCCACGTCGATCATCGCCACGCCGCCGCTCATCTCGCCGCTGGCAAGGAACTTATCAAAATAGCGGCGGGTGTAGGCCCCGGTCAGGGGGTCTACGAACGCACCGCGCTCCATTCCGTCGCAGCGGTCCAGCAGCAGCCGGTGGTCGCCCATATCCAGCCAGCGGCCGTCCGTCAGCCGGGTGACCATTTCCAGCATACAGCCCCTGCCGCCTACCTCGATATACTTGGAGATGACAAAGTAGGCTTCCTCGTCCTTGAACTCGATCTTATTCAGAATGGTCTTGCGGGCGTAGGCTTTGGCCGAGATGCAGTTTTCGCACCGGGAGTCCCGGTTCCATACCATGTGGCAGTGGCCGGGTTCTTCGGTCAGGATGCCGTCACTGTCCAGCGCAAGCACCTTGCGGTGCCCCGGGTCCACCAGACGCACCACATCAAAGATGCCCCGCAGCCGCTGCAGGAACTGGGCGGGGGGTTCCTCCGGGTCGGTGGCAGTCAACAGCTCTGCCTGACGCTCCACGCGGTGCTGTTCATCGGTGAGCTGCCCCAGCACGTTCACGCAGCGGCGCACCCCGGCACCGCTCCAGATGGTGTGCAGCGTCATCCGGTGCAATCGCGGTTCCCCGTCCCGCTCCACCATGACCGACAGCACCACGTCCGGCGCTTCCGGCGTAGCGCGGCTTATGGCCTTGGAAAGCTTGCGCCGATCCTGCTCGTTCAAAAAGCCAAGTCCCCTGCCATGCGCAAAATCGGCCACCGTTTTTTGCTGCATCGGCTCGGCGTGGTAGTCATACACCGTCACGCTGCCAGCCAGCAGATCGTAGTCGAACCGGATGCCGCCGCACTGGGCGGCGTAGAAATCCGTGCGCTCTTTTTCCTGCTCCAGCAGCAGCTGGGCGTGGTTCTCCCGGGGCAGCGCTTCCCGGTGCAAAATCTCCTCGGTAAGGCGGTGGGTCTCCTGCCGGAAGCCCCGGTCCCACTCCGAGCGGGTCAGCTCGGTGCGCAGCTGCTCCGAGGACTCCTGCAGGCAATCCAGCAGCAGCGGGTTAAAAGCGCCGCACTCGCCGTTCAATATCATGCGCAGCGCGGTGTCGTGGTCGTAAGCGTGCTTATAGCAGCGCTCGCTGGTCAGGGCGTCGTACACGTCTGCCAGCGCCACCACCTGCGCCGCAATGGGGATCTCGTCCCCTTTCAGCCGGTCGGGGTAGCCGCCGCCGTCCCAGCGCTCGTGATGCCAGCGGCAGATGGCGTGCGCCACCTGCAACAGCGGCTCGTCCCGGGCAATGGGCTGTCCCAGATCCTGCAGCATCTGCGCGCCCGCCACGGTATGGTTCTTGATGACGGCAAACTCTTCGGCGGTCAGGCGCCCGGGCTTGTTCAGGATCTCCTCCGGGATAACGATCTTGCCGATATCGTGCAGCGCCGAGGCGGTGCTGATGCGGGCGATATCGCTTTCGTCCAGCTGATAGCGGTCGGTCTTTTGCACCAGCCGGTGCAAAAGCAGGTCGGTCAGGGTGCGGATGTGCAGGACATGAAGCCCGCTTTCGCTGTTGCGGAACTCCACCACATGGCTCAGGATGCTGATCATCAGCACATTGTTATGCTCTTTTTCGTACACCTGATCGGTGACAAGGCGGGTGAGCCGCTTTTGCTTGGCATACAGCATCAGGATATTCTTCACCCGGCGCAGCACCATGATCCGTTCAAAGGGGCGGCGGATATAGTCCGTTACGCCCAGATCGTAGGCACGCTCGATGTTGGCAGTATCCTCTGCCGCCGAGATGACGATGACCGGGATCTCGTCCAGCCATGCGTGATACTTCATCACCCGCAGCACGTCAAAGCCGTCCATGCCCGGCATCATCAGGTCCAGCAGCAGCAGGGAGATATCCGTGCGCTGCCGCATCAGCTCCACTGCCGCTGTGCCGTCCTCGGCTTCCAGATAGTCATAGCCATCGCCCAGTATCTCCTTGAGCAGGGCACGGTTGATCTCGGAGTCATCCGTGATCAGGATCTTCGGTTTCTCGTTCATGGCCATGTCTCTCCTTCTGCCGCAGCTCCGCTCCGGGCACGCCGTCCGCACTGACCGGATGCAGCGGACTTACGCCCGGCATCCGCTTTTTTACATTCATTTATACTTTAATGGATTTTACAGTAAAATGCAAGACCATGCACTGCATTTCTGCCATTTTTCGGTAGTTTTTGCAGCCATTTTCATTCCAGACCGTATAAATGCAATCGCGGAGTATAAATCCGCTCGTCCCTCCCCGAAAGAAAAAGGACTGCTGCGCATAACACGCAGCAGTCCTTTCTAGGTTCATTCTTGGGGCATCATGGCATCGAACCAGCCCATCAGCTCCGCAGCCATCTGCTCCAGCCGGGTCTCCGGCTGCCATGCAGACTGTGCGGGCTCCGGGGGCAGTGCCTGTTCCTGGGCGCAGAGCAGTTCTTCCGTTTCCGGCGCAGGCTGTTCCTCCACCGCTTCGCACTGCGGCACAGCCTCGGGGATTGTGTCCGGCTGTGCGGGTGTTTCCGGGGCAGTCTGCTGTATGGCTGCAAGGGCAGCCTCGGCTCTGCGGCAGGCGGCTTCAGCCTTTTCTGCCCGGGCGTTGGCCTGTTCCAGCTGCTCCCATGCCTGCTCGCAGGCGGTTTCCAGCTCTGCATTATCGTGCTTGAGGGCAAGCAGCGTGCGCTCAAAGGCGAACATCCGGGTCTGATACCGGCGCACCTCGGCGCGTGCTGCAGCCAGCTTGCGGCTCAGCTGCTCTGCCTGCGCCCGGGCGCTTTCCGCCTGAGCTGCGGCAGATGCCTGTACAGTGACCTGCCGGGCAAATTGTCCGCGCAAGGCACCGGTCTCCCGCTCTGTCTGCACCATGATGCCCTCCCATGCACACCTTACATGGAACCGGCGCTGACCGCATGGGCGCAGCTGCCAGCCCCATTGTAGTCTGATCTTACTTACGCTTGTTCAGGATGGCCAGCAGCTCGTCGTAGTAACGGTTGTCGCTGCTTTCCTCCTCCACGGCCTTCTTTTCAGCCGGAGCAGCAGCCGGGGCGGTATTGCCTGCCGGGGCTGCTGCTGCACCGGTGTCGCTGCTGAACACCGCAGACGGCACAGACTGTGCACCGCCCATGGCGTTGTTGATGCTGTTGCGCAGGTCGCTGGCGCTCTTGTTGTCGAAACCGGTGGCCACAACGGTCACGCGCATCTCATCGGACAGGTTCTCATCAAATGCAGTACCCCAGATGATGTTTGCATCGGGATGTGCGCTCTGGGTGATAAGACCTGCGGCGGTTTCCACGTCCTCCAGACCGATGTCCGGGCTGGAAGTGATGTTGATAATAACGCCGTGTGCACCGGCAATGCTGGTCTCCAGCAGCGGGCTGGAGATAGCAGCCTTGGCGGCGTTCTCGGCCTTGCCTGCACCCTTAGCGCTGCCCACGCCCATGTGGGCGTAGCCGGCATCCTTCATGATGGAGCGCACATCGGCGAAGTCCAGGTTGATGAAAGCCGGCACGTTGATCAGGGCGGAGATGGATTCCACGCCCTGGCGCAGCACGTTGTCGGCGGCCTGGAAGGCATTCATCAGGGTGATCTTCTCCTGGCTGATCATCTTCAGGCGCTCATTGGGGATGACGATCAGGCTGTCCACGTGCATCAGCAGGTTTGCGATGCCCTGCTCGGCCAGGCCCATCTTCCGCTTGCCCTCAAACGAGAAGGGCTTGGTGACGATGCCGACGGTCAGGATGCCCAGGTCATGGGCGACCTCCGCCACAACGGGAGCCGCACCGGTGCCGGTGCCGCCGCCCATACCGGCGGTGATGAAG
>OGDG01001032.1_pt1 | contig 11940 bp, 8 predicted proteins | sample 1570391 | NCBI WGS metagenome assembly OGDG01 (sample SAMEA2582186, study PRJEB24529) | metagenome | biome: Human gut stool | place: China | collected 2011 | reverse complement strand
AAAGCCGTCCCCTTGGGGAAGGTGGCAAAGCCGTAGGCTTTGACGGAAGGGGTACTGTGCCCGGCAGGGAAGAGGGTACAAAAAAACTCCCCCTTGCGGGGGAGAGGGCACGGCACGCCGTGCTGGAAGGGAGTAGGATTCAGTGTTCCTTTTTGCCCTGACGGTTCAGAACCCAGCCGACGGCAAACAGCAGCACACCGCTGCAGGCCAGCACCGGCACGGGCCAGTTCAGCTGACCGGTCTGGGGCAGAACGGGCTTATCCGGGTTAGAAGGGGAGACCGGATTATCCGGGTTATCGGGGCTTACGGGGTTGTCCGGGCTGTCGGGACTTACCGGGTTATCGGGGCTGTCCGGGCTTACCGGCGTGTCAGGGGTATCCGGCTGCTCCGGGGTATCGGGGGTGTCCGGCGGGGTCTCCGGCGTATCCGGGATGGTAGCGCCTACCTTGGGGGTGGCGTCCACATCGTAGATCCAGCTGTCGCCATCCGGCAGGGGAATGGACACAAGGAAGGGCTTGATGGCTTCGTAGCCGTGGGAAGCCTCGGTCTGCATGACCAGATACAGCCCCTGCGGCAGCTTGGTAAAGTCGGCGTAGCCTTCCTCGTCAACGTTCTGCTGGGCGGCAACGGCGGGCACGGTGGGCAGATACTTTGCCAGCTGGTCAGCCAGCGTGCTGTCGGAAAGATCGCCCAGCGGCACGCCGCAGCCCGTAAAATCGCCGGTATAGGCGTAGGACAGGCTGCCGCCGGTGCGCTTGACGGCGGCAACCTGATACAAGGTCAGCTCGCCGCCGCGCAGGGGCACATCGTTGTGGGTGTCGTACAGACGGACGTGGAGCGAGCCCAGCCGCCCGGACACAAGGCTGGCACTGGTGGCAAACGCCGGCAGGGCGCAGCATACCACAAGGCACACAGCCAGCAGCACAGCTGCCAGACGATGACGCAGATCAATGCTTTTCATGTTCTTCACCTCTTGTTTTCTTGCGTTTGCGTGTGGAAAGCAGCATACCGATCAGCAGGATCAGCAGCATGGGCAGCGCCATGACGGGCGCAACAATGATAGGCTCTATCTTGAGCGCTTCGGCAGTAACACGGATGTGCTTGTACTGATCCGGGGTCTCCACGCGGTGGCCGCGTACCAGCAGGCGGTGGGTGTTGATGCCGTAGGGGGTGCAGGTCATCAGGGTGACGTAATCCTTGCCTTCAGTGACCAGCAGCTCGTCGGTCTCGGTGGGCAGCACGATGGAAATTTTGTCCACCTCGTAGGTGAGCACCCGGTCCAGCACAGTGATGGTAAAGGTATCGCCCACTTCCAGCTGGTCAAGGTTGGTAAACAGCTTTGCGCTGGGCAGGCCGCGGTGCGCCGAGATGACCGCGTGGGTGGACGCGCCGCCCACCGGCAGGCTGGTGCCCTCCAAATGGCCTGCGGCGATCTGCAATACGCTGTCGCTGGTGCCGTGGTAGATGGGCAGCTCCACGCCTATTTTGGAGATGGTGATGTAACCCATAATGCCCGTGCCGGTAATATCCAGCGTGTCGGCGTAGCCGGTAAGCTGATCCGGGCGGTAGAGCGCGTACTCGTTGGCGGCTACCTGTGCGTTAAAGGCATCGGCGGCGTCAAAGTATCCGCTGTAATCCGCATCGGTCATGTTGTCCACGTCCTGCGCGTAGCTTGCCACCGCGCGGGACTGGTTGCGCTGGTTGACGTAATCGCTGATGGTGGGGTATAACATCACGGATAGACCCACGAAAAAGACGAGGATCAGTATAATGGTGCTTTTGTTCTTTTTCATGGGCTACTCCCTAACGTTATAGTTTCAGGACCAGAGCAGGGGGCTTTGCAGCCCCGCTCTGTGCTGGGGAAAAGGAGAAGTTAGCGGTTCTCCATGCGCTTTTTGGTAATGAGCAGGATGGCTGCAGCAACCATCAGGCCGCCACCGATCACGTAGAAGATGGTGGTGCCGATGCCGCCGGTGCCGGGCAGGGTGGTGCCGGCGTTGTTCTCAACATTAAAGCCCACACCGCTAGTAGCATTATATTCGTTGACTACAACATCCGGCTGAGTGACAATTTGATTACCGATAATATCATAGGTGTTATCAGTGATCTTGATCTCCACCGGAGCGGTCAGAGCGTTATAACCATCGGGTGCTTTCGTCTCGTATAGATAATATTTGGTCTCGTCATCAAGACCCTTGATAGAGATCTTACCGCCAGTAGGGGTAGTCATGGTATAAGTAGTAGTGGTAGTGGTATTGGCAACTGTATAAGTGCCATTATTGTTATCTACGAGCTCGATCAGTTTGTCCAGATTTTTAGTGGGATTACCGTTCTTGTTGGGCTCCAGATCCAAACCGCTCACCTTGGAAAGAACGAACACTGCACCCTCCAGCTTCGTGTCGGGATTTGCACCGTCAACCTTGGTCGCATCGACCTTGAACGTCCAGTCATAGACCTTCTTTTTAGGAGTTTCGCCAGTGCCACCAGAGGTAGGATTGTTGCTGTATTCCAGATAAGCTTCGTTATCCTGACAACCTTTATCGTAAATCTTAGCGGATTCATTCAGAACGCCGGTATAGTAAGTGTAGAGCTTATCGTTAGCGTGAAGTACACCAGCTTTAACGGCATCGATAATCATAACAGAAACGGTAAATGTGTTGCTATTGGTAGGATCAACGGTAACGTCGTAGTAAGTAGAGTCCAACACAGTGCTGTCATTAACTTTAATGGTAATGTCAGAATCGGTCTTGACGTTAGAGGTCAGCTCCGGGGACATCGTATCGTGGATTGCATAGGTGTAGCTTTTGTAACCGGTAGTATCAGGAACAGTGGTAATGGTGCGGAACTCAACGGTATCACCGATCTGGTTATCACCCACAACACCCCATTCGCCGGTCTCATTGTGCTTGATCTGCTTATTGAGCGTGACAGAGGTATCTTTTGCCTTGATGGTGACGCTATTCACAATGTTCAGCATATAACGGCTATAGGTAGCACCTACAGGCATAGAAACAGTTGCGTCCTTGATGAAGTAGTAGCCATCGGGCAGGTTGTCAATGGTATAAGTTGTACCAGATTCAGTAGAAGTGTACTTATTTGTAGAGAGGTGCTTGCTGACGACCTCGGCAAAAGTGTTGACATCGTCAGAGCTAGGGGACAGTTTGGCGAGCTCGGCAGCAAGTGCAGCCGCAGAAGAGAGACCACTCAGAGAGGAAGGCAAGTCAGGATCATTACGAATGTCATCGCCATTAACGCCGTTACCCCAAACGATGTTACTCAGAACCTTGCCTTTCAAATCGCCGGTAAACACCTGATAGGCTTCATAGGTATGGCCTTCAGTAGTGCCATTGATCGTAAGCGTGTTGCTGCCAGTACCATCTGCAAACGCCGGGATCGCCATGGCGCAAACCATAGCAACTGCCAGCAGAGCAGCCATGAGTTTCTTCATTGCTTTCTTCATGGAAAAAGCCCCTTTCTTTTTTTTGCCCCTTGCCGCCCCCTGCATTTTTGCACAGGGGGGAGGGGTGTGGTCTTGTTCGGATTATCGCGTAAACTTTGTGCTGGGCGGGCGGGGTTTAAGCTCCGGGCAGCCAGCAGGGAAATACAGTTTAGTCATCTGCCCTCCCTTCGCGTCTGCGCTTGCGGTGGATAAAGCTATATGCCAGCGCAGACAGCATCATTGTGCCGCCCACGGCTGTGTACGGGAGTGTACCGGACCCGCCGGTAGAGGGAAGTTCGTAGTTAGCATCCTCGGGAACCTGATTGTAAAGCAGGATGGTGCCGCCGGTGATGCCGGTGTTGTTCAGGTCGTATTTAAACGTACCGGAACAAGCTGTTTCCTCAACGTAGTACTTGTAGGTGATACTGCTGTCAGCGGGATCTGTCAAAGGAAGATCGTTCCAGCTATAGCTCCAGTTGTTGGAATTATCCAAGGTGACGGTCTTAACCCAATCATCAGGCTTTTGGCTGCCATACTGGTAACTCTTGCGCCGCAGCTCTACGGTTGCAGTGTAGGTGGAGTTGACCTTGTCCAGAGAAAGCTCTGTCTTGCCGTCCGTATCCAGCCAATGCTTGGCAACCGTAATACTGTTAGCGGTGTTGGGCATATACACAGCACTACTTTCACCACGGGCAAGGTAGGTCACTTTGTGATTATCAATTCTCTGGTTGTACTCCGAATCATTGACCAAAGTTTCACCGGTAGCAGTTTTAAACGCGTCATCTTGCTTTGTGTTGGAAAATGCACCCCACAGCAGGTAGATCGGGCTCTGGCTAAGTGCATAACCGTCGGGCTGTTTTGTCTCTACAATACGGTAGAGCGTACTGCAAAGCAGCTGAGCGCTGCTCGTATCATGGCTTTCCGCTGTCGCGAGACTGAAATGAATCTGACCAGAGTTGTCTGTTTCCAGCGTGCAAACCTCTTTAAACGCGTTTGTTGTGGTATCCCACTTTGCAAGCTGGAAGGTTGCACCGGGAAGTGTGACCAGATAATCGTTGGAATCCACCTTGTTCAGGTCAAACTTGCTGAACCGGACGGTAGCCGAAGAATCATAATTCACAACATGAGTATCGACCCATTTCTCTTCCAGACCGGAGAGGTTTGCATGGTTTTTAACGGTTACCTCCGTAGAGGAAGGATAAGAGATCTGATAGGTGTATTCCAGCACACAAGCCAGTTCATCCGGGACGGTGACGGTCATGGTGTGGCTGGGGCTGTCGTAGGTTACCGTAAACCGGTCATGACCGATCTCATTTGTATGGTCTGCAACAATGTTGCCGGTGGTAGTATCAAGGGTCACACCATACAGATGGATCGAGCTCAGATCCAGCTCAGCAGAGGTGTTGGCAGAGGGATTAAAGCTAAGCGTATCCGTCAGGGTCAGGGTGTTGCTGGTGGTCAGCAGTTTAGCGCCGGTGGGGTTGATAACAACGCTGTAGTTGATCTTCTTGGTCGCAGTTGGTTTACCGTTGGCATCGAAACCTTCATCGACGATAGTGCCGGTCTTATAAAGCTTTTCATAGCTGCGTTTGACGGTGGTTTCCGTTTCTGCCTTATCGCCGTTCCATTCTGCGCTGTTGCGGTACTTGTTTTCCGTACGAAGATCGTCCCAAGAAGCGTCCTCCGCAACGCTGACCGAGTAGCGGATATAGAAAACCTGCGGTTTAGCAGAAACGTTGTAGCCGTGATTGATCGTAAACGTGATCGTACGGTCGGTGTCGGTTGCGCTAATATGATCTTTCGATACACTAAAGTTTGTGGTTGCCGAAATATCATAGTTTGACCTGCCGCCAGAACCATAAATTGTGGGGCTGATGTAACCTTGATGCGGCACAGAGCCATCAGTGTTAAAAGAGAGTGCACCGACCGCTATAATATTGCTTTTATCAAAGGTAACACCGGCCGGCAGGGTATCGGTGATCTCCAAATCTTTCGTAGTCAGCGGATCTTTACAAGTAAGTGATGTGGGAATGGTGAGCTCATAGTAGATTTTACCACCGTTGCTGGTATAATCCAGCTCACTGATCTTGCTGCCAGCGTTATTGAAATTGCCGTATTCATAGACCAGCTTTTCAAGCTTTGCTTCCTTGGGCTTTTTATAGGTGTAGCTGGCATCGGAGGTCTTATCACCGGAGACAGCATTGTTTACAAACAGCCACGGCTCTTCTATGCCTGCATTACTGATATCGGCAACGGTATGGTAGCTGCTCAGCACCATGCTGGTGGCATCCAGCGTTTGGCCATCGGCCAGCTTGGCGGTGATGGTAAACTTGGCTACATGGGCATCATTGTTAGTAATCGTATTACCATGTTCGTCATAATAGGTGACGGTAAACGTGACATGATGCTCAGACGCATTAGCCATTGTGACGGTTTCGGAGGAATTGAACAGGGTCAGGTACAAGTTCGCTTTGATCTCATCCTTCAACTCGGACAAGACCGCATAATGTGTGCCATCCTGCTCAATGCCTTCTATCTCGGCATCGTGGATCGTATCCGTAAGGGTGATCTCGTTCCAACCAGTAGGGATGGAGACCGAGGTTTGCCAAGTCAGCTTTTTCTTGCCGGTTTCCAAGTCCTCTGCCTTATACAGGCTCTTGCTCAGATAGGAGTCGCGGTCGGTCACTGTAACATCACCGGAAGCGCTGTTGCCATCAAACTTAGCCTCATTTTTATAGGTGGTACCGACTGCGGTGCCATCAGGGACTTTCGTCTGGATTTCGATCGTGTAGAACGTTGCGGTTTCCGGACCATGCGGCAAATCATTCGGGAAGGTGTAACTACACCCAGCATTCTTGAAATCCTCGGCAGAAATAGGTCCAAGGTCATTGCTATAGTAGCCGCGTTGGATCTTAACGTTATTTACGACCTCCAGCCCGGCAGGCAAAAGATCAGTAAAGGTTTTGCCGCGGAGATCTTCCCCATAGGGGTTTTTGATTGTGACTGTCCAAGTGATGATGCGGCTGTTGGCATCATAGTTGCCGCTCTTGGTAAGACGCGGCTCGGTGTTTTTGACCTCCTTGCTCACGGTACTGTCTTTGCCGTCGAACTCAGCCTTTACGTTATTGATGGATTTATAGGTGTAATCATCATGAACAGGAATGGTGGCGTGATACTGCAGAATGTATTGCTCACCGGCTTCCAGTTTGGGCAGAGCATCGTATTTGAGCTCAGTGCCCACATTGAGCTTGCCTTGATAGTCCGTTGTGACATCTGTTTTGTTGCCATCCGCATCAACCTTTATCAGTTTGATCGTACTTTGCTGATAGGTAGCTGCGCTGGGAAGAGAAGAATTTACGGTATCAAAGAAGTCGGTAATATCTACGGTAGTACCGGTGCCGTTTGTGGTTTTTGCAACCACTTCATAGGCGATATCAAGCGTCTTTGTTGCCGAATCGAATTTGATCAGTTCTTTTCCGGCTTCGTCTTTCTGCACATTCTTGGAAAGAGAAAGATCGTGGGTCAGATCCTCTTTTTTGATGGTAACAGAACCGGTCGTGCCGCCAAAATTGATTTCTTGGTTTTCCATGGAGGAATCAGAGGAGACAGAAGCCTTAAACTCAAAATCACCGTCAAAGGCTTTGCCGTCGGCAAATTCCTCATTGTAAGTAAACGTGACGGTGTCACCATCTATAGCGTAGGTGCCAACGATAACATTTTTACCGGTGGTACTGTCATGCCAAGTAATATTACCGGAGTGTGAAACACTGGGCAACAGCGTAATACCGTTGGGGAGCTTGTAGGTTGCAACGCGGTTGTCGCTGGTGATTTCGTTTGCAGCAAAACCGTAATTCAACTGCACCTTAACGGTCTGGCCGGGACGCACAATGCCGTTTGCATCTTTCCAAGAGGTCACATTTCCGCTGCCGTCCGTGTAGGCGGGAACCTGAACACTAACGTTCGTGATGTGAGTGCCCATATCAACAGCAGTAGCAGACACGGCAGCTGCTGCATAGGTGGAGGGTGCAGCGTACCTTGCAGCGCGGGAACGGGAAGGACGCACCGCAGAAGCAGATACAGTGCCGTATACGGTAGTAACAGAGCAGGAGAATACCGGGTCGATTTCAATAATATCCGAAGAGGTATCGTCCGAAGAGGTATCGCCTTCGCTCAGCTCTATCTGCGCATACGCCACAGAAATAACGTTTTCCACATCAGTGTTGAACAGTGTTACCTCAGCCACCTTGCCGTCCACGTCGCCGGAAATAACGGTCAGCGTGTCGGCATCCTCGTCAACACTGCTCACGATGCCCACGGTCTCCACGGGCAAAGCGTCGGTCACGGTGGTGGTCTGCGGCTCAGCAGCGGGGGATACCACGCTGGGGGCAAGGGTGTCCGCGCCGGACACGGAGGTCACGGTGCTGGGTGCAGCGGTGTCAGCGCTGTCCACCGGCTTTTCGGCGGGCTGCTCCGGCTGCGGGTCAACGGGCTCGGGGGTAAGCACAGTGTCCTGCGTGCCAGTGCTGTCATCAGCACTGGGGGCTGCATCCAGCGCAGAAACGCCGGAGTCCTCAAGCTCTGCGCTGTTTTCAAACTCTGTATCCACGCTGAACAGGTCGTCCAGATCCGGCTCTGCACTGTCGGCGCTGCTGTCCACAGCCACGGTGCGGGTGACGTACTTATTATAAATAACGATGTCGCCGGGCTGGGCGGCGCTGCCGTCCTCTTCCAGCAGCCAGTCCATGCCGCTCATGGAGCTGCGCAGGGCAAGCACGCTGGCCTCCTGCGGGATGGCGCTTTGGGGAATCTCGGCGTACTTCAGGCAGTAAGCAAGGAACATCACGTCCCACTCGCCGTAGGCATTGCCGTAGGACTGACCGTAGCGGGAGTAGTAGCGCAGGGTCACGCCGTCCGCCGGGTCGATCTCGAAGTTTTTCTCGCTCTGCTCGTAGCCCAACTGGGTCTTTGCCACGCTGAGCAGATCCTCGTTCCACTCGCCGGTGATCACGGCTTCGGCGTTGGCGGCCTGCCACTCCTCGGGGGTCTCAAGGTCGGCAGAGGTATCGCTCAGGCAGCTTACGGTGTGGTGATGCTCCGGCAGGGGGCACACCAGCACTTCCTCGTAGCAGGCGTCGGTGTGGTGGTGGTAGATGGGCTCTACGGTGTCCACCACCGGCTCCAGCGCCACAGGCTCTGCCACCGCCATGGCCACCAGCTCGGCGGTCTGGGTGGGCTCTACCACCTGCTCTACAAGCTCGCCCTCTTCCAGGCCGCAGGTCAGCTCGTACTCGGTGGTGTAGCAGCTTTCATCGTGGGTATGTTCAAATTTTTCACAGATCAGGCTGCCGTCCTCGGGGTCGTAGCAGTCGTCATCGTGGACGTGCTCTTCCTCCAGGCAGGTCAGGGTCTGCACCTCGGTGTAGCAGTCATCGGTGTGCTCGTGGGGCACAAACTCGATCTGCGGCTCCAGCTCCAGCGGCATGATCTCTTCCTCGGCGCTGCTCTGGGCAGCACTGGCGGCGGCAGCTTCGGCAGCGGCAACTTCGTCCGCATTTTCAAGCTCGCCTTCCGCGTAGCCGCAGATCAGCACTTTGTCGTAGCAATCCGCCGTGTGGGCGTGCTCCACCTCGCCGCACTGGTACTGCGCGGTCATAGAGATGCCAACGCCGTGCAGCTGCCAGTTGACGAACAGGGTGGTGATCATGGCAAGCGCCAGCACAAATGCGGTGTAGCGCCGCAGCGTGTGCCGGTTTTCGCGGAACTGCTCCTTGTAGGTTTTAAGGATGTCGTTCATAACTTTGAGTACCTCCTCCCGGGCTCAATGGATCAACGAGAAACTGGACAGGGGCCATACCCTTAAAAACACCCTGCCAATGATCTGACTTTTTTCCACGCAGCCTATCACGCTGCTGCGGCTGTCGATGGATGTGGAGCGGTGGTCGCCCAGCACGAAGTAGCGGTTTTCCGGCACCTGATAGGGGAACCGGATGTCGCATTCGCCCACGGTCAGTGCGTCCACATAGGGCTCGTCTAGCACCTCGCCGTTTACCGAGACAACGCCGTTCACGTCCATATCGATCACATCACCGGGCTGCCCGATGATGCGCTTGAGCAAAAGCTTGTTCTGCCAGTAAAAGCCGCACAGCTCGCCGTTCTGGATGTGGTCGGATTTTACCAGCAGGATAATGTCCTTATCCTTTAATGTAGGGTTCATACTGTCGCCGGAGACCTGAAGCACCGGTAAAAACAGCGTAGCCAGCAGCACAGCCGCTGCAGCCACCACCACCAATATATAGATCGTACTGCGCAGCACCCGCTGGTAGCGGTTCTGGTACGCAAGACGTTCACGTTCTGCGGCTACTTCCTCGGTGGAGGGGATGGAAGCAAACCGGATATCGCGCTTTTTCATGTTTCCTCCGAAGGCTGGCTGTCGGTGCTGCGGTACTGGTCCAGCAGCGCGTTGGCCTTGCGGTCAAATGTCTGCCAGCGCTGCTGCACCTCCTGCTCGGCCTGTTCTACCATGGCGCTGCATTCCTGCCGGGTCTGCGCCTTCAGGCTGTCGGCATCTGCCTGCGCCTGCTCCAGAATGCGCTTGGCCTCGCTGCGCGCCTGCGAAAGGGTGTTGGCAGCGGCGGCGTCGGTGTCTGCAAGGTTGGCCTGCACCGAGTGCAGATAGTCATCGGCGGCGGCCTGCGCGGCGGCGAACACGTTGTTCAGCTCCAGCGCAGCCTGCGCAATGGAGCCGGCCTTTTCCAGCCGCAACTGCCGGTCTTGCAGCTGCGCGGTAAGCGCGGCGTTCTGTGCCTTGAGCTGATCCTCGCTCTGCTTCAATGCATAAATAATCTCTATCAATTCAGCGCGGTGCATCCGCCGCAGTTCACGATCTGCCATGTATGTCCAAGCTCCCAAACTATAAAGTACAAGCCAGCGAAAAGGTTTTCGTAAACTACGAAAATACTTAACAAAAACGGCTTAAAATGCGCTTGCCGCCGCGGTTTTTGCGGGGTACAATGGGTGCGGAAACGCTCCTTTACAAGCTGCCTTATTTTACCACATCCCATGTAACAACAATATAACAAAACAGACACAAAATCAAGAGATGACACCAAAAAAATATCGCATTTTTTTGCTATTTGTGTGTATTTTTTATAAAAAACGACTGCAACCCCCAAAAAACTTAAAAAGTTTGTTCATAATTTTGAGATGTGAAGTTTTGTACACTACTGTACTGAACTGCCGCACGCACGAAAAAACGGGAGCCGCACTTTTTCGAAAAAAGCGCGGCTCCCGTATGCAGACTTTGGGGTCAGCCTTTTACTTGCCAAAGCTGGTCAGCAGGCTGTTCAGCGAGACAAAGGACTGGTAGATGACGTTGACGTTGTTGATGATGGAGCTTGCACCGGAGAAGATGCGGGCGATGTAGTTGAACACCTTGCCAACGTCCAGGAAGGACTGGTAGGCGCTGCTTGCACCGCCGTCCAGATAGGTCATCTCCTCGGCGTCGATCACGGCGTAGCTGGCGGGCAGTTTCATGGTAGAAGTAGACATGGTAAGATCCCTTTCTTCATTGGTATCAATGCGTTTTACAGCGTTGTTCAGAACATGGTGGAGACCAGCAGGGTGGTAAGCAGGGCACCGGCTACCAGTGCGGGCCCTACATACTTCTGCCACTGAATCGCGGCGGGCTGGGTGGCGGGCTGCGGCACGGTGGAGGCACCGGCCTTGGCGATCCAGTGCGCGTAGATGGTAGCGTCGGAGGTGAACACGGTGGAAGTGGTCACCTTGCTGCCGCCCACCGGCTCGGTGTACCAGCCGTCAAAGGTGTAGCCCGTCATGGCAGGCTGCTCGGGCGTGCTCTCCAGTTTGCCGGACAGGTTCGTGTAGGTTACCACAGTAGAGCAGATGCCGCCTTGGGCATCCATACCAATGGCGAACACGTTCTGTTCCTTTTTGCTCCCTGAAGTGTTGCCGGCAGCAAACGCAGCCGGCAGCGCACAGCACAGCAGGGTGAACAGGCAGATCCCGACCACCAGCGTTTTCAGGAATTTTTTCATGAGATCCCTCGCTTTCCTTCACAAAGATGGAGACCCTGCCCCACCCGGGCGCAGCCCGGACAGCGGAGAAGTTTCTTCAATCTATATTTATCACATCCAGTGTACCAGAACCGCAACAAAAAATACAGCTTTTGGCTGAAAAAATAATAAAAATTATGACAAAAACGATTTTTACCCTTGCAAGATGAATTTTATGCCCCGATAGACCGCATTTTTTGAAAATTGCATCCTTTAAAACTTGTCTTTCGTAAAAACATGGCAGGAAATGGAAAGCATAAAAACAGCGTCTAAAAGCCCAAAAAATGACAAAAAACGCCGCAAACGCTCTAAGTGCTGCGGGGAAAAGGCTGCAAAAATGCAGTGTCCCTCTTGTGGAACGGCAGAAAATATGCTATACTTAGCTGCATGATGCGCCATCGCCAAGCGGTAAGGCAGGGGACTTTGACT
>OGDG01001004.1_pt1 | contig 12225 bp, 10 predicted proteins | sample 1570391 | NCBI WGS metagenome assembly OGDG01 (sample SAMEA2582186, study PRJEB24529) | metagenome | biome: Human gut stool | place: China | collected 2011 | reverse complement strand
GATAGGGCGAATGCCCGACAGCCAGGAAAATCTCTGATTTTTCTGGCGTGCACTGCGGACTGAGGTTCATATATAATGAAGACCAATCGAATTAAAAAACAAGAGAACATATACGTGGGAGGAAGACACAATGGATACAAATATTCTTTTAGAGTCAGGTACAAATGAGTTAGAGGTTTTGGAATTTACGTTAGGCGACAATTATTATGGAATCAACGTGGCAAAGATCAGAGAGATCCTTACCTATCAGCAGGTAACACCGGTTCCAAATGCACATCCTTGTGTGGAAGGAATTTTTATGCCGCGTGATACGATGATGACTGTTATTGATCTGAAAAAGTGTCTGGGAATGGAACCATCCGAGAAAAAGGGCTTATTCATTATCACAAACTTTAATAAATTAAACATTGCATTCCATGTAGATGAAGTGATCGGTATCCACAGAGTATCATGGGAGGACATCATTAAGCCGGATTCTACGATCAACACGGAAGATAAGAGTGCTGCAACAGGGGTTATCAAGCTGGAAGGAAAATTAGTGGTGATCCTTGATTTTGAAAAGATAGTTACGGACATCAGCCCGGAAACCGGACTGAAAGTATCAGATGTGGAGGAGAGAACAGCCAGAGACAGAAGCGATTCTCCAATCCTCATTGCAGAGGATTCCCCACTGCTTGGAAAAATGATCTCAGAGTGTCTGAAAAAATCAGGATACACGAATCTGATCATGACAATGAACGGACAGGAGGCGTGGGATAAGCTGACTGAGTTCAAGAAGAAAGGAACAGTCCGTCAGGACGTACACTGTATCATCACAGATATTGAGATGCCTCTCATGGATGGACACAGATTGACAAAACTCTGCAAATCAGATGATGAGATCAAGAAGATACCACTTATTATTTTTTCATCTCTTGTGAATGAGGAGATGCGCAAAAAGGGAGAACAGTTAGGAGCAGATGCCCAGTTGACAAAGCCGGAGATCGGTATGCTGGTAGAGGCAATTGACAATCTGATCGATAAGAGCGTAGATTAAGTCAAAAAAAGGGGTGTGAGTTTTTTCACATCCCTGATTTACTATAATCGAAAAATAAATATATGATAGTTACAAAGAAATCAATAGCAGGAGAATATTACCATGAATGAATCAGAAAATTACCTGGATCAGTTATTAAATGCCGTCGATGGCAGATCTGATTTAAATGACAGTGATCCTGTAAATCCAGAAGAAATTGAGAGTAAAGAACAAATGCCACAGAAGAGTACAAGAGAGACAATTGATATTCCGGATTCCAATGATCTGTTTATGGATCAGTTTGAACAGGAACTTCGGAAAGATAATGATCCCGATGAATTTTTAAAACAGTTCGAGCAGGAATTAGACAGGGACGAAAGTTCACAGGGTGTGACAAAAGCAACACAGCCGATGCTTGATGATATTGACCAGATCATGGAGAGCGTGAATCAGGAAGCCGCAAATGATACAGCAGAGACGGCAGCATCAGCAGTGGAGAAAACAGCAGAGCAGAAAGAGGATACTGCCGAAGTAAAAAATGATGAGGGTGCCAGTGAAGATGGAATTGATGATCTGGCAATCGATGATATCGGAATTGATGATTTTGGACTGGATGATCCGGAAACAGAAAACGAAAAAGCGGTATCGGATGAAGATGATGAATTAATGAGGATTCTGAGTGGAACAGGCGAAGATTCCGAAATACCGGAGGCAGACAATGCAAAAGCAGAAGTGCAGCCGGATGACGAGGTAAAAGAAGAAAAGAAGCCGAAGAAACAGGGATTTCTGGCAAAGCTGTCCAAGTTACTGTTCGGTGATGATGAACCAGATGAGGAAGAAATTTCCGGAATGCAGGCTGAACCTGCAGTTACTGAGATGTCTATGGATGATATGGACATCTTAAAAGAGTTAGAAGGTTCTTCGGACGATGATAAGAAGGGCAAAAAAGAAAAAAAGAAAAAAGAGAAAAAGAAGAAAGAAAAAGCACCAAAGCAGCCGAAAGAGAAAAAAGTAAAACCAAAGAAAGAGAAGAAACCAAAGCCACCGGCAGAACCGGATAACACACCACCACTGCCAAAAGTGCCAGTGATTCTTGTTTTTGTGATGGCATTATCCATTCTGGTATTTGTTTTGGCAGGGACTCATTTACTTGGATATTCAAACAGTTTTGCAGATGCCAGCCAGGCATTTGCAGAGGGAAGATATTCGGATGCTTTCCAGTCTGTGGCAGGGGAGAAAGTCAAGGAAAAGGATGCTGATACCTATGAGAAATATCGTATTACCGCTATGGTTTCGGCAGAGTATGAAGCTTACGAGAGCATGATGGACGCAAAAGTTTATGATATGGCATTGGATTCTTTGATCCGCACTGTACAGCGATATGATAAGTATCTGCAGGATGCAGAGACTTATAAATGCAGGGGCGAGCTTGATAAGATTGAAAGTGCAGCAGAGACAGCATTACAGCAGGATTTTGGATTGACAGCAGAGGATGCAAGAACTATGTATGCTCTGTCCGATAAAGAAACTTATTCCAGAGAAATTTACAAAGCATTAGAGAAGGCAGGCTTATCAGAGGTGACAGAATGATAGCAATCATTGATTATGATGCAGGAAATTTAAAAAGTGTAGAAAAGGCATTACAGTTTCTGGGGCAGGAGTGCGTGATCACAAGAGATTTTCATGAGATCAAAAAGGCAGACAAAGTGATCCTTCCAGGTGTTGGTTCCTTTGGAGATGCTATGAGCCAGCTGAGGAAGTTTGAACTTGATAAGGTCATTCATGAAGTGGCGGCAGAACAGAAACCATTTTTGGGAATCTGTCTGGGATTACAGCTTTTGTTTGAAGGAAGTGAAGAGTCTGAGGGAGTGGAAGGGTTACATCTGTTGGATGGAGAAATCCTTCGAATCCCAGAACAGGAAGGACTGAAAATTCCAAATATTGGATGGAATTCGCTGGATCTGCAGAACAATGGACGACTGTTTGAAAATCTGAATGGCAATCCATTTGTTTATTTTGTTCATTCCTATTATTTAAAAGCCAGAGAAGAGTCAATTGTCAAAGCAACCATCGAGTACAGCATACATATTCATGCGTCTGTGGAAAAAGATAATATTTTTGCATGTCAGTTCCATCCGGAAAAAAGTGGAACAGTAGGATTACAGATACTTTCTAACTTTGCAAAATTGTAGGAGGAACGTCAATGTTTACAAAAAGAATTATTCCGTGTCTGGATGTAAATCAGGGACGCGTGGTAAAAGGTGTTAATTTTGTTAACTTAAGAGATGCAGGTGATCCGGTAGAAATTGCGGCAGCGTATGATAAGGCAGGAGCAGATGAATTAGTATTTTTAGACATCACAGCAACGTCTGATGCGCGGGAGACTGTGGTCGATATGGTGCGAAAGGTCGCAGAAAAGGTATTTATCCCGTTTACCGTGGGTGGAGGAATCCGCACGGTAGATGATTTTAAGGCGTTGCTCCGCGAGGGAGCAGATAAGATCTCCATCAACTCATCTGCCATCAATAACCCGAATCTGATCAGTGAGGCCGCAGATAAATTTGGAAGTCAGTGTGTGGTTGTAGCCATTGATGCAAGACGAAGAGAAGATGGTTCCGGTTGGAATATTTATAAAAATGGCGGTCGTATCGATGTTGGTATGGATGCTGTTGAATGGGCGATGAAAGCAGACAGACTGGGTGCGGGTGAGATTTTGCTGACCAGCATGGACTGTGATGGCACAAAAGCCGGTTATGATCTGGAACTCACCAGAATGATCGCTGAAAATGTATCCATTCCGGTAATCGCATCCGGTGGAGCCGGAACAAAAGAGCATTTTTATGATGCGCTGACGGAAGGAAAAGCAGACGCAGCGTTAGCAGCTTCTCTGTTCCATTATAAAGAGCTGGAAATCGCTGATCTGAAAGATTATCTTGCAGGCCGGGGAGTTCCGGTGCGGCGCTGAGACATCCGGCAGCAGACTGGATGTCCCGGACAAATGCAGCAGTGCAGGAGAAATTTTAAGAAGGTAACAAAAATGTCAATGATTACAAATGACTGGCTGGATGAAATCCAGGGGGAATTCAAAAAGCCATATTATAGAGAGTTATATCAGTTTGTCCGCGATGAATACAGTAAAGCGGTGATTTATCCACCGGCGGACGATATTTTTAATGCAATGCATTTTACACCGTTAAGCAAGGTGAAAGTGCTTTTACTTGGGCAGGATCCATATCATAATGTAAATCAGGCGCATGGATTATCTTTTTCCGTATTACCGGAACAAAAAGAAATACCACCGTCATTACAGAATATCTATAAGGAATTGCATGATGATCTCGGCTGTTATATCCCAAATAATGGATATCTGAAAAAATGGGCAGACCAGGGTGTACTTTTATTAAACACAGTACTTACAGTACGTGCACATCAGGCAAATTCCCATCAGGGACATGGCTGGGAACAGTTTACAGATGCGATCATCCAGGCTGTGAATGCCCAGGACAGACCGATTGTATACATGCTGTGGGGAAGACCAGCACAGAGCAAGATACCGATGCTGACCAATCCAAAGCATCTGATCCTGACAGCACCGCATCCAAGCCCACTGTCTGCGTACCGGGGATTTTTCGGATGCAGGCATTTCAGCAAGGCGAATGAATTTTTGCAGGCGAATGGTGTGGAACCAATTGACTGGCAGATTGAGAATATATAAAAACAGATGGCATTCTGCCATCTGAAAAGACCTCTGAAATGAGGAGTGCCCAGACACCAAAGGCGTCTGGGCTATTATGAAAAAATTTATCAAGTATTAAAAACTTATTTCCGTTTCATTTATGAGTTTATTGTAACAGTAATATGTGAATAAAGTATGAACAATTGTTGAATAATTAAAAATTTTTGTGCAAAACTACAGAAATGACCTTGAAAAACTAATAAAATGAAGCTAAAATGACGATGTAATGATAAGAGAGAGGTAATTATGAGGGAGAATGCATAATTACACAACGATATTGTTTTACATGGATGATTGCTGATCAAAGGAGTGAGAAATATGGCAACAATTTCAGGATATGATTCATCTTCCATCGGCGTACTGTTTTCCAGTTTGAATTCAGGAAGTACGAAAACAAGTGCAATGTTTGGAACATCAGATTTACTTGGTATTAGTTATTCTGACTATGCCACAATCCAAAATGGAAGTTACACAAAGCTGATGAAGGCTTATTACACAAAGGAGGCATCGGGCGATTCATCATCTTCGTCTGTGTCTGCTACCACATCGACTTCCAAAGATTCTTCCAAGACACTTGCAAATATCGAGAGCGCAGCAGAGGATTTAAAGAAGGCGTCTGAGACACTGAGAACAAATGGAGATAAATCTTTGTTTACAAAGAAACAGACGACAGATAAAGATGGAAATGTTTCTTATGAGTATGATACAGATAAGATTTACAAGGCGGTCAGTGATTTTGTGGACAGCTACAATAAGATGTTAAAAGAGGGTGGAGATTCCAATACCAACAGCATCTTAAGAAGCACGAAGTCTATGGTCAATCTGACAAAGGCAAATTCCAACATGCTCAGTTCTGTCGGCATCACAATCGGAACCGATAACAAGCTTTCCATTGATGAGACAGCATTTAAGAAAGCCGATATGAACACGGTAAAATCCCTGTTCCATACGACAGGCGGATTTGGTTATCAGACCTCGGTTCAGGCAGGCATGATCGAGAGTTATGCGAAGAGTGAGGCGGAGAAAGCCAATACTTACAACAAGTCAGGCATGTATACATACAATTATACGACAGGTGAGATCTATAATACCACAACCTAAACGGTTGCAAAATAAATACAGACATGATATGTTATGAGAAGCTCATAAAAATGGGTTTCTCATAATTTTTTTATGGCGGGAAAAGAGGTAAACTATGGCAAAAAAAGTAGTAGTAGGAATGTCGGGAGGCGTGGATTCTTCCGTCGCAGCGTATTTATTAAAGAAGCAGGGATATGATGTGATCGGTGTCACCATGCAGATATGGCAGGATGAAGATGAATTTACACAGGAAAAAAACGGTGGCTGCTGTGGACTGAGCGCCGTTGATGATGCCAGAAGAGTGGCGGACCGTCTGGAAATTCCGTATTACGTCATGAATTTTAAGCAGGAATTCAAAAAGAATGTCATGGATTATTTTACAGCAGAATATCTAAAGGGAAGAACACCGAATCCATGTATCGCATGTAACCGCTATGTGAAGTGGGAGGCATTATTAGATCGGAGCCTTGCTATTGGTGCAGATTACATTGCAACCGGACACTACGCAAGAATTGAGCAGCTTCCAAATGGCCGCTATGCAATCAAAAATTCTGTCACAGCCGCAAAAGACCAGACTTATGCGCTTTACAATCTGACACAGGCACAGTTATCGAGAACACTCATGCCGGTCGGAGATTATCATAAGGACGAGATCCGCCAGATTGCAGAGGAGATCGGGCTGATGGTCGCACACAAAAAAGACAGCATGGAGATTTGTTTTATCCCGGATGATGATTATGCGGGATTTATTGATAAAGAGTGTGGAAAACTTGTGCCGCCGCCCGGAAATTTTGTGTCTACGGATGGAAAAATACTCGGAAGACATAAAGGGATTACACATTACACGGTCGGACAGAGAAAAGGTCTTGGGATTGCACTTGGTTACCCTGTGTTTGTGACAGAGATCCGCCCGGAGACAAACGAGGTCGTACTGGGTTCCAATGAGGACGTGTTTACGACAGAACTGTATGCGGATCATGTGAACTTTATGTCGCTTCCGGACATTGATGGGGAAATGGAGTTAAAAGCAAAAATCCGTTATTCCCACAGTGGAAGTATGTGTAAAGTGACACGTACCGGAGAAGATCAGATCCATTGTGTGTTTGAAGAACCGGTACGCGCAGTGACACCGGGACAGGCAGTTGTACTTTATGATGGAGATTACATTGCCGGCGGCGGAGTCATTATCTGAGGTCTGGTACGGAATGATACGGAGATTTTATGGAAATTAAAGGCAGAATTAACAAATGAAGAATACTTTCTGGAAGAGAGAACGAATTGAGATCATGATTGCTCTGGCGTTATTTAATTATGTGTTTCTGGGAGCAGAATATTTATTTGACAATATGATGGCATTTCAGACGGATTCGAGCGGAGTGGTGCTTGCACAAAGTTATGTGCTTGGAATCAGTACGATGGGTTTTCTTCTGTTGGGAGTGTTTGATGAAAAACTGCGGGAAAGTGCAAAGAGAGCAGGTAGGGCTGGTGCCGGAGTTCTCGCGGCTGTATGTCTGTGGGTGATTCAGGTACATCAGAGTTATGGAAGCACACTTGCAGCAGGACTGATTTTATATGTGCTGCTTGGAATAGCCGGAAGTCTGGTACACTACCGGGCAGCGTGCCGCTATGGTATGGAAGAACATCTGGCGGAAACGGTGGGGGTATCGTATGCAACTGGACTTTTTTTACAGTTTCTCGAAAACAATCTGATCCATAATGCAGCGGTGGAAGCAGTGATTTTGACTGTTGCATTCTGGGCACTTCTTTTTCTGGTGGAGAAAAAGAAGGTGGCGGGAAGCCTGATGGAGCGGAACCTATATGAGTCAGATCCCATCAGACATCCGTATGCAGCGGCAGTTACGCTCATTTTCACAGTCGCCCTTATGACCTGTATTTTTGCAACATTAGACAATGCAGTGACATTAGGGCATGCAGGTGGAAGTATGGATATCGGACAGTGGCCAAGACTGATTCTGGCGGTCAGCGGACTTGTGTCAGGCGTGTTGTTTGATTATGGAAAAGGCAGATACAGGAACCTTATCATGTACTGCGTGACGCTGCTTTCCACGGTGTGTATACTTGTGATCGTTTCCGGCGGCTCTTTTTTGCTTGGGCTGATCGTGTTTTATCTGTCGGCAGGCTTCTTTGTTGTGTTTTTCTCGACCGGTTTTGTGCGGCTGGCGGGGTACATGAGAGTGCCACAGTTTTGGGCTGGCATGGGAAGAGCGGTGAACAATCTCTGCGCCATACTCATTGGAAGCTTTTCTGTAGCACTGATCCGGTCCGGCGACAGTACGAAGATCATGATCGCATCGATCGGGTTATTTGTACTGATCAGCATTGCGATTTATATTTACACGGTGATGGGACAGACGGATGTGGAATTGCCTGATCAGGAGCGGAAACAGGAAGAGGAGCAGGACTATTTTTCAGCATTTGCAGATACCTATGCGCTGACAGAACGGGAGCAGGAGGTGTTGAAAATGCTTTTGGCATCGGATGAGGAGGTGCAGGGGATCGCAAATAGGCTTTATATTTCAAGGGCAATGTTATATCGATATATTTCATCGCTCAACAAAAAAACAGATACAAATTCAAGGATTGGCCTGATCCAGTTTTATTATACATGGAAACCGGAAAAAAAGGCTGATCGTGACGATTGAGACATATGTAAACTCCCGGATCGTGCAATTTTATGTTAAGCTTTTTTCAGTATATTCCTTTTATGGAGATAGGAGGCTTGAATGAGACATAAGGTGCGTGATCTGGGAGTCTTTTTTTGTCTTGCGGTGATGTTGTTTACTGTAACTTCCTGTGGAAAAGAAGTGAGTGATCAGACGATCGCAGCGACCGAACAGAGTTCTGAAGAAAGACGTGATGCAGAAGCAGTCATGAGGACAGAAACGACGGAAGCTTTTTCAACGGAGAAAGCCGGAGGGGTTGGGATGCCAGACGATTTAGTGTATGCGGCTGTGATCCATGTAAAAATTAATCCTGAATTTAATTTATATTTAGATTCGGAAGGATGCATTGTCTATGTGGAGTATCTGAATGAGGATGCGGCAGATTTATTTGAAACAGTTGATCTGACAGGACAGAAGCTTGCAGATGGGATGGAGACAATTGTGGGTGCCGCAGAAGAAAAAGGATATCTGACCGGGCAGAATGAGGTTACGACAGATGTTGTCTGGGTGCAGGAAAAATTGTCTGTGAACTCTGTGGCGGTTCGCATGGAAAGCCGTGCTCTATTTGTCATGGCAAGGGTGTGATCACGGATGATTGTATTCTCTGTCATGGAGCGAAGAAATGTACGGTATGTGGCGGAAGCGGAAAAATGTAGAGAAGAGACCCCAAATGGGAGAACATAATTACACTAAAAAGTAGTATAGGAGGAAAAGCGGATGAGAAAGGCGTGGAAGAAAGCAGTCAGTGTCCTGTTGACATTGGTACTGATATTCGGTGTCCTGCCGGCGATGAACGTGTCGGCAGAGGGCGAAGGAGGACAAGGCAGCAGATCGATTGAGTTGAATTTTGCAGGTACTTTGAATGGCAGCATTGTCACGTATGACGTAGAGGGAACAGATGTTGCGTTAACGGTGGAAGGTGCAGAATTAAATGATTCTAAAGTTTCTATATCAGAGGGGAATTTAGGGAGTGTAAAATTTAAACTCAAGAACTTTGATTCGGATAATATGCAGATTCGTGTGTATTCAAACGATGGATTTCAAACAAAACTTACGGTAAATCAGAATGAAACTTCACTGGCAGAACGGGAGGGTGAAGGAGGATTCCCAGATTCTATTACACTGGTCGTAGAAAAAAAGGGTTCGCAAGGACAGCCGGGGCAGTCAACAGATAACAGGATTCGCTTACAATTGGAGGGGGATGCCTGTAACAGCTTTGCAGACATGGTTTCTAAAGATATACAGATATATGTAAGCAAGGATGGTGGCAGCAGTTTCAGTCAATTGACAGGTTTAGATACCAACAGTACAAAAGAATATGTGTTTGAAGCTGACATAACATCTATACAATTTTACGTTTCCTGTGATGAAACAAAATACAGTCTGCAGTTTCCGGGAAAGTCCGCAGATGAGGGAAAATCTGAGCAGACAGCGATAGCGTTAAATGCAGCGGGAACACAGCATATCCAGATCGATCATTCTGTGAGAACCATTACATGGGCATATGACAGACAGACCTATGGAGAAGATGCCTATTTAGAGCATGGAAAAGCGCAGGTGGTTGCGGTAGAAGGTGTATATGATTTATATAGTATACCGTTTGCAAACAATCCAGGGGATGAGAAAGGTGGACATATTGCAGTAGAAGCCGGAAAACAAGTTACGGTAAGATTAACCCCGGATTATGGTTATCAGTTGAAAGGTGTATCACTTAATGGAGGAGTTACGTTGGAACCGCAGGATGAGGTATCAACCTTCACTTTCACAATGCCGGATACCAACGTGCATTTTAGAGGAATCTTCACACAGACACAGGATGAAATTAATACAACAGGAACAAAAGTTTCTTCCGCCTCTGTTGAAAATGGAGCAAATGCGGCTCCAAGTGGAAATCTGCGTCTTACCGTGGAGGATTCGGATGCAAATACAACAAATGCACTTGCACAGGTAGAAAATGCAGTAAGTGCAGAAGCAGTAAACCTGACCTTAGACCAGATTGTCAGCAAGGGAGATGGAACTAACTGGGAGAATCCAGTCACGCAGTTCGACCAGCCTGTAAAAATGAAACTACAAGTGGCTGATTATGACACGGCGGCAGGATATGAGGTTGTAAGGGAGCATAACGGAAACCTCACAAAACTTACAACGTCTGTGTCGGAAAATGGTACGCTGACTTTTGAGACAAATCAGTTCTCAACTTATTTTATTGTGAAAACAGCAAAGAAAGCGGATAATGGTAATGCAAAAACGGAAAAAAGTTCCAATACATCTTCCACAACTGCTTCTTCGGCTGCGGAATCTACAGATAATGCGATAACTGCACAGTCAGTAAGCGGAGAGGGAGTCCCTGCAATCAATATCGCAAATGCAGCAGATCAGCTTCTGAATCTTGCAAAATTAAGTGAAGACGAGAACAAGGCAGTAAAAGCCGGAAACAAGACGCAGTTTGTTTTGAGCGCATCCGGCATGACACCAACAAAAGAAGAGATTGCACTCATTCAGAGTGTTCTTGGAAACAATGCGATCGGACAATACTTAAATCTTAATTTAACATTGAAGATATCAGGAAGAGCGGATCGCCAGATTACGGATTTATCCGCACCAATGTATATAGCGATCACAATTCCGCAGAACCTTGTGAACCATGACAGTAGTATTGAACGCACTTACAGGATCGTCAGAATCCATGATGGTGTAGCAACACTGATCGATGGAACTTACGATGCAGCCACAAATCAGTTTACATTTGCAACGGATGGTTTCTCAACCTATGCATTGGTATATGAGGATGTGAATACCACTCTGACAGGCAGATCGCCAAAAACAGGAGACAACTCCCTGTGGATGGTATGGACGCTCATTCTCTGTGCAGGATGCAGTATTCTGTTTGCAGCAGGAAAGAGATGCAAGAAAAACAGATAGCAGTGAAGGATCATAGAAAAAGTCTGAAAGAGAAAAAAAGAAAGAGCGGGTTACGTTCCAATGTCATTAAGTTAAGATGACATTGGTAACCCGCTCTTTCTTTTTTTCTTATGAGAAACGACGTTAAAAAACATATTATCACTGCATCAGGCGGCTGCAATAAGTTCCACCGGACAATGGTCAGAGCCGCACACTTCCGTATGGATTCCGGCAGACTGCAGCTTTGCATCCAGACATCTGGAAGTGATAAAATAGTCAATGCGCCATCCTGCGTTCTTCTCACGAGCCTTGAACCGGTAAGACCACCAGGAGTAGATGCCCTCTTTATCCGGATAAAAATAGCGGAAAGTATCTGTGAATCCGGAGTTTAACAGAGTGGTCATCTTTGCACGTTCTTCATCGGAAAAACCGGCATTTTTGCGGTTGGTTTTTGGATTCTTCAAATCGATCTCTTCATGTGCAACATTCAGATCTCCACAGACAATGACAGGTTTTACCTCGTCGAGCCTTTTCAGAAAGGCAAGAAAATCTTCTTCCCACTGCATGCGGTAAGGAAGTCTTGCCAGTTCGTTCTGGGAATTCGGAGTGTAACAGGTAACCAGATAAAAAGCATCGTATTCTAATGTGATGACACGCCCCTCATGGTCATGCTCCGGGATGCCGATGCCATAAGAGTCAGAGAGTGGTTCGTGTTTTGTAAAAATAGCAGTGCCGGAATAGCCTTTTTTTTCGGCATAATTCCAGAACTGATGGTAGCCTGGAAGATCAAGAGCAATCTGTCCTTCCTG
>OGDG01000998.1_pt1 | contig 12316 bp, 7 predicted proteins | sample 1570391 | NCBI WGS metagenome assembly OGDG01 (sample SAMEA2582186, study PRJEB24529) | metagenome | biome: Human gut stool | place: China | collected 2011 | reverse complement strand
GAGGGTCTTGCCCTTGCGCTCGGTGTTGTGCTGGATGACGCAGTTGGCGGCGTTTAGGATATTGGAGGTCGAGCGGTAATTCTGCTCCAGACGAATGGTCTTTGTGCCGGGATAGATGCGCTCAAAGTTGAGGATATTCTCGATGGTGGCACCGCGGAACCGGTAGATGCTCTGGTCATCGTCGCCGACGACGCAGATGTTCTTTTCCGGCCCGGTGAGCAGGCTGACCAGGCGGAACTGTGCCACGCTGGTGTCCTGGTATTCGTCCACGAGCAGATAGCGGTATTTGTTCTGGTAGAACTGCCGCACCTCCTCGTGCCCGGCCAGCAGCTGGACGGTCTGGTAGATGAGGTCATCGAAATCAAACGCACCGGCATCCCTCAGCTTCTTTTCGTAGGCCGCATAGACCTTGGCCGCCAGCGCCCCTTTCGTATCCCGCGCCGGGGTGCGCAGAGCCTCTTCGGGGCTGACGAGCTGGTCCTTCCAGCGGCTCATCTGGTTGATGGCGCTCTTGACCGGGAAGAATTTGTCGTCGATGCTCAGTTCTTTGTACACGCTCTTCATCACGCGCTGGGCGTCGTCGGTGTCATAGATAGTAAAACTGCGGGGGTAGCCGATCTCCTCGGCCCAGCGGCGCAGGATGCGCACACAGGCCGAGTGGAAGGTGGAGGCAAACACCTCGTCGCCCTCTTCGCCGCCCAGCATGTTCCGCAGACGCTCCTTCAGCTCCCCTGCCGCCTTGTTCGTAAAGGTGATCGCCATCACGTTCCAGCTGCGCACCGCATCCTTGCGGAGCATCCCGTCCAGCCAGGAAGGAGCATCGGTGTTCGTCATGATAGCCATCCGCAGCGCCTTGACGTCGTCCTCAGTCACTTCGCGGGGCACCCACTGGGAGCCGTGCGCCGCACCAAAGCGGATGAGGTTCGCGATGCGGTTGACCAGCACGGTCGTCTTGCCGCTTCCAGCGCCTGCCAGGATCAGCAGCGGGCCGTTGGTGGTAAACACAGCCTCCCGCTGCATCGCGTTCAGGCGGCCGAACTGTTTTTCAATGTAGGTATCGCGCAGCGCGCAAAATTCCTGCCTGAGATCAATTGCCATTGTTTCACCTGTTCTTTAAGCTATTTTCCATGAATCACTAAGGTATAGTATATCACATTTCATCCCTATTGCACAGAGTTTCCCGCATAAAAAACCGCCCATCTGCGGCGCAGTGCCGACAGATGGGCGGTTTGGAATCCTCAATTTGCCAAAACAGGGCTTAGCCGAAGATGTTGATCAGAATACCAGCAGCAACGGCGGAACCGATCACGCCAGCGACGTTGGGGCCCATGGCGTGCATCAGCAGGAAGTTGGAGGGGTTCTCGCTCTGGCCGACCTTCTGAGAAACGCGGGCCGCCATCGGAACAGCGGAAACGCCTGCGGAACCGATCAGGGGGTTGACCTGGCCGCCGGTCAGTGCATACATGACCTTGCCGCACAGAACACCGGCTGCGGTGCCGAAGGAGAATGCGATCAGACCCAGCACGATGATGAACAGGGTACGGGTGTTCAGGAAGGTGTTGGCAGAGGTGGTGCAGCCAACGGACAGCGCCAGGAAGATGGTGATGATGTTCATCAGCTCATTGCCGGCGGTCTTCTGGATACGATCCACGACGCCGCACTCCTTCATCAGGTTGCCCAGCATCAGCATACCGACCAGAACGGCGGCATCCGGCACGATGAGGGAGACGATGATGGTGACCATGATGGGGAAGACGATCTTCTCGGTCTTGGTCACGGTGCGCAGCTGCTTCATCACGACGGTACGCTCTTTCTTAGTGGTCAGAGCCTTCATGATGGGCGGCTGGATGACAGGCACCAGCGCCATGTAGCTGTATGCTGCCACGGCGATGCTGCCCAGCAGCTCCGGTGCCAGACGGGAGGTGACGAAGATAGCGGTGGGGCCGTCTGCGCCGCCGATGATGGAGATGGCGGCAGACTGCTTCTGGGTGAAGTCCACCAGACCGGTAGCGGCCAGCAGACGAGCGCCCATGTAAGTGCCGAAGATACCGAACTGAGCGGCAGCGCCCAGCAGCAGGCTCTTGGGGTTGGAGATCAGGGGTGCGAAGTCGGTCATGGTGCCGATGCCCAGGAAGATCAGCGGCGGGTAGATGCCCAGCTTGACGCCCATGTAAAGCATGTCAGCCAGACCGCCGTTGTTCAGGATCTCGACCCACATCGGGTGCTCGAGGCCGTCACCGACGAAGTACTGCATATGGATGACGCCGCTGCCGGGGAGGTTGGCCAGGATCATGCCGAAAGCCATGGGCAGCAGGATCAGAGGCTCGAACTCTTTGACGATAGCGAGGTAGAGCAGGAAGCAGCCCACGCAGATCATCACTGCGTACAGCCAGCCGCCCGGCTCACCGAACTTGGCAAAACCGGAACTCTGGAAAATACCGACCAGAGTCTCAATAAACTGAGTCATGTTTTTCCTCCTGTGTTAAAAGGGCGCGGTGGTGTCGTTGACGCCAGCCTTGCCCCAGCCATTCTTGCCGCGGCGGACTGCCTTCAGCACATACTTGCCGTTGCCCATAGAGTAGATGGCTGCCATGATGGCTGCCACAACGTCGCCGGGGATGCCAGCCTCGACCTGCGGGGCAGCAGCCTTTGCAGGAGCGGGCGCAGCGGCCTGTTTCACAGGAGCAGCCGGTTTTGCAACAGAAGCAGCCTTGGCAGCTGCCTTCTTGCCGTTCATGGCGTCAAAGATCTTGCCCTCCAGCGTGATGATGGCCATCAGCAGGACGAGGATCAGAAACACCAGCACAATACCGGTTATGGTAACGATCACATCATAACCTAAATCCATGGTCTTCCTCCTATTTACTTTTTTCTTTGCCGCCCGGGGGGCGGGCGGCAAAAAGCGATTTGAAGATATTATACAATATTTTCCGGGTCGATTCAACAACTATGAACAAAAATCATATTGTTTTTCACGGTTCTGTGAACAGCGCTTCCCTCTCAGCGGCGGCCCATGCGGGGGGTGGCGTCCATGAAGCCGGTCTCCAGCTTGTCGCCCAGACGCAGGCTCATGGCCGTACCCAGCGCGACACAGTTGACGGGGTCAGGCGAGACGGTCACTTCCACCTTCAGCTCCTGGCTCAGGTACTCAGGCAGGCCGTGGAGCTGTGCGCCGCCGCCGGTGAGGACGACGCCGTTGCGGTAGATGTCGCCGGCCAGCTCCGGAGGAGTCTTCTCCAGCACCTGATGGGCGGCGGTGCCGATCTGCTCGCTCAGGCGCATGACCGGCTCGTAGAGGTCGGCGGTGGAGACATTGACGCGCACGGGCAGGCCGGTGAGCAGGCTGCGGCCCTTGATCTCCATGGTCTCGTTGAAATCTGCCTTCTGGGGGCAGCAGGCCACGTTCTTTTTCAGGTTCTCAGCGGTGCGCTGGCCGATAGCGATGCTGAACTTGTTGCGCACGAACTTCAGGATCTCTTCGTCGTAGTGGTTGCCGGCCACGCGGACGCTGGTGGCCTTGACCTTGCCGCCGAGGCTCAGCACGGCGATGTCGGTGGTGCCGCCGCCGATGTCGATGATCATCCGGCCATCCGGCACGGTGATGTCGATGCCGGAGCCGAGAGCTGCGGCGATAGGCTCATCAATGAGGTAGACCTGACGCGCACCGGCTGCCATGACCGCCTCGACCACGGCGTCGCTCTCGATGCCGGTGATGGCCGCAGGCACACAGACCGCCACGCGGGGCTTGACCATGTGGGAGCTGTAGACCTGATTGACGAAGCGGCAGATGAGCTCCCGGGTCATGGTGTGGTCGCTGATGACGCCATCCTTCAGCGGGAAGATGGCGGAGATGTAGTTGGGCGTGCGGCCCACCATTGCAAGGGCCTTGTCGCCGGCCTCAAGCACGCAGTTCTTGCGGGTATCCACCGCCACCACGCTGGGCTGGTTGAGCACGACGCCCTGCCCCTCCTGCGCGATGATGATGGTCGTCGTACCAAGATCGATACCGATGTCATTCTGTGCCATAATCGTGATATTTCCTTTCTCTGCTGCCCATTCTCTATTTCTATCGCCCATCTCCGGGCGTGGGTCATCAAAACACATTATAGTATAACACAGGTGTATCCAAAAAGAAACCCTTAAAGGTTCTCCTGCTCCGGGGGCAGAGCCTGGGCCAGCAGGGCGGCCAGGCCGCTGTAGCGCAGGTTCTGGCGGATGTTGGACATCATCCGGTTCACCACGTCCCGCCGGCCCACCACGATACAGAGCTTCCGCCCGCGGGTGACGCCGGTGTAGAAGAGGTTGCGGTAGCACAGGCGGGGCGGCACCTGTGCCGCCGGGAGGATGACCGCCGGGAACTCGCTGCCCTGGCTTTTGTGTACCGTGATGGCATACGCAATTTCCAGCTCGTTGAGGTTCTCCGCCGGGTAGACCAGCCGCCGGTCGTCCATCCGCACCACCATGGAGCGGCTGCGCACGTCGATGGACTCCACGATGCCGATGTCGCCGTTGTAGGCGCCCACACCCTGTTCCCCGCCGATGCGCTGCCACGTTATCTCGTAGTTATTGCGCACCTGCATCACTTTGTCCCCCACCCGGAAGACCCGGGCCGCGCTCTGCAGCTCCGGCTTGCCCTTCCTGGGCGGGTTGAGCATGGCCTGCAGCTCCGCGTTGAGGGCCTGGGTGCCGGTGGGGCCGAGCTTCGTGGGGCAGAGCACCTGAATATCCTTCACCGGGTCAAACTGGTAGCTGCGGGGCAGACGGGTGGTCACGAGGTCGCAGACCAGCTTCTGGGCTGCGTCGCCGTCGGCTTCGAGGAAGAAGAAGTCGTCCGTCTTTCCGCCCTTTTTCAGCGGTTCGCCTGAGATGATGTGGTGGGCGTTTTCCACGATGAGGCTCTGAGCGGCCTGCCGGAATATCTCGTTGAGGCAGACCGTCGGCACCAGCCCGGAACGGATGATCTCGCCGAGGATATTGCCCGGGCCGACGCTGGGCAGCTGGTCGGCGTCGCCTACCATAATAATACGACAGCTGTACCGCAGTGCCGCAATGAGGGCCTGGAACAGCTTGACATCCACCATACTCATCTCGTCGAGGATAACGACGTCGCACTTGAGCAGGTTCTTGTCATTGTGGATGAAGCTGACCACACCGCCGGTGTAGTCCACTTCCAGCAGGCGGTGGATGGTGGAGGCTTTCCGGCCCGTCAGCTCGCTCAGACGCTTGGCGGCGCGGCCTGTGGGAGCGCAGAGGGCTACCCGTTCGGCCTCGTTCTCGAGCAGCTGCAGGATGGCGTTGACCGTGGTGGTCTTGCCGGTGCCGGGGCCGCCGGTGAGCACAAGGCAGTTCTCAGTTATAGCCTTGCGGATGGCTTCCCTTTGCAGGGGGGCGTAGGCAAAGCCCTGTGTCAGCTCCAAGATCTGGATGTTTTTATCCAGATCCCGGGCCGTGTTCTTGCCGCGCTTTGCCAGCAGGTTCAGCCGGTCGGCAATGTCCTGCTCTGCAGCCAGCAGATCTGGCAGGTAGATATAGGGCACGGCATCGAACATTTTTACACACAGTTCTTCCGTTTCGATGCAATGATCCAGCGCCCGCGCCAGCTTTTCCGGCGGCTGGTGGATAAAGTTGGAGGCAGTTGCCAGCAGCTGTGCCCGGGGCAGACAGGTGTGGCCGTTGCCCGCATTGTGGCGCAGGGTGCGCAGAAGGGCGGCTTCCAGCCGCTGGGCGCAGTCCCCTGCCATCTGGTAATACTGGGCGATGCTGTCGGCATGGCGGAAGTCCAGCTGCAGCGGCTCCCCGCACAGCAGGTAGGGGTTCTGCTGGATGGCCTGCATTGCCCCCGGCCCGAAGGTGCGGAAGACCTCCATCGCCCGGCGGGGGCTGATCTCGAACTGAGCCAGATAGGCGATGAGCTCTCGCATTCCGAACATCCGCTTGAACTCCTGCTGGATGCGGTCGGCCTTGTCCGCCGAGATGCCCGGGATGAGGGTGAGCTGGGCGGGGTCGTTGGCGATAACTTCCAGCGCCGCCGCGCCGAATTTGTCAATGATCTTATCCGCCGTCCGAGCCCCGATATAGGGCAGCGATCGGCTGGCGAGGAAGGCGTAGACGGCCTCGAGGTCTTTGGGCATATCCGTCTCGCACTCCTGTGCGTGGAACTGTCGGCCATAGGTAGCGTGGTTCTCGTACCTGCCCCGGCAGACGACGCTTTCGCCCGCGTGGAGCTCTCCCACCACGCCGCACACAACGGTGACGACACCGCCGCCCGACACCTCGAACACGGTGTAGCCGTTGTCCTCGTTCAGGTAGATGATGTCCTCTACCGTGCCTTCCAGCCGTTCCAGCTCCTGCTCCATCGTCCCGCCTCCTCGTTTTGACACAACTATATATAGTATAGCGGTTTTGGGGGGATTTGTAAATACAACAAAAGCTCCCCCGAAGGGGAGCTGTAGGCGAGGTTTAATCCCCCACCCCATATGCATTTTCTTTCATCAGCCGATTGCGCACTGCAAAGTACGCCGGGATGAGGAAGAAGCAGGCGAAGAACCATGCCACAGGGTTGGCGATGCAGGCCGCAAAGTAGCCCCAGAGCGGCACGAACCAGAAGCCCACCATGGCACGGGCGACCATCTCGGCCACGCCCGCGAACATGGCAAGGCCGGAATAGCCCAGGCCCTGGATGGTGTAGCGGTAGATGATGAGGACGGCCAGCGGGATGTAGAACACGCTGTTCCAGAAGATGAAGCTGCGGGCATTCGCCATGATCTCCACCTCGCTGCTCTCGAGGAAGAGGCTGATGAGCGGCACATCCAGCACACGCAGGATGAGGAAGGATGCCACACTGTAGACGCAGCCAATTCCCAGCGCAGTATTGACGCCCCGGTCCACACGCTTGAGGTCGTGAGCGCCCATGTTCTGGCTGGCGTAGGTGGTCATGGCGGTGCCGATGCTCTCCAGCGGCACCGAGAGGAACTGGGCGGCCTTGCTGCCTGCGGTCTGCGCGGCCACGATGCTGCTGCCCAGACCGTTCACCGCGCCCTGCAGCACGACGCTGCCGATGGCGGTGATGCTGCACTGCAGGCCCATGGGGATGCCCATGTTGCAGAGCTTGAGGCAGTGGCTGGCGCTCAGACGGCCCTCTTCCCTGCTCCATTTCAGCTCCGGGTAGTGGTGGCCAATGTAGATGAGACTGCCGATGCCCGCCACCGCCTGACTGAACACGGTGGCGAAGGCCGCACCGAACGCCCCCATCCGGAAGATGAGGATACAGAGCAGGTCGAGGCCGATGTTCAGCACGCTGGCCACCAGCAGGAAATAGAGAGGCCGCTTGCTGTCGCCCAGCGCGCGCATGAGGGCGCTGGTGACGTTGTACAGCAGGGTGAAGGGGATGCCCCAGAAGATGGTGCGGATGTAGATGTCCGCGATGTCGATGATGTTGTCGGGGGTGTTGGTCCAGACCAGCACCGCCCGGGTCAGGGCTACCGTCACCACCGTGAGCACGACGGCGAAAAAGAGGCTCAGCCAGACGGTATTGGCGGTGTAGCGCCGCATCTCTCTGTAATCCTTCGCGCCGAAGGTCCACGAGATGGGGATGGAGAAGCCGCAGGCGATGCCGTTGACGAAGCCCAGCACCAGATAGTTCAGGCCGCCCACGCTGCCCACCGCCGCCAGCGCATCCACGCCCACGAAGCGGCCCACGATGATGGTATCCGCCAGATTGTAGAACTGCTGGAACAGACTGCCCAGCATCAGCGGCACCGCAAAGGCAAGGATGAGCTTGAGCGGGCTGCCCTGTGTCATGTCTTTTGTCATACAAAGCCCCTCCCCGGGCGGTCACTTAACATTTCTTTGCCAAATTTTTACCGACAAAAACGCCCTGCCGGACGAGGGGCAGGACGTTTTGCGTTTCATGAGTGGTATTATACTCAGCTCATCGTGATTTTGCAAGGGGTTTTGGGCAGATTTCTTCGTACAACATTGCTATTTTCTATCGGTGGTTTTTGGTGATTGTGCGCAGGGGAGCGGCAAGGCCCTCCTGCTGCACTCCCTCTCAGCCTTCATAATCGTACTTCCGTATGGAGTCATAAAAGGAATTCCACCAAGCAAGATCCGGCGACTGACTGACCCTTACCCATTTTCTTGTCTCCCAATTTCCTCTCAAATCCGGCGGCTGACTGTCCCTTATCCATTTTCTCGTCTCCCAATCTCCTCTCAAATCCGGCGGCTGACTGTCATCCTTGCCCGGCTTCCACACCCAGTCACCCTGACTGTCCGTTACCCATCCGCCTGTTTCCGGCTGCTGGGTGCTTGTCTCCGGCTGCTGGGTGCTTATTTCCGGCTGCTGGACCGTGGTGAGGCTGTCCGGCGAGAGAGTCGTCAGCCCGCTGAGGTCACCGACGGCACCCGTTCCCGGCTGAGTCAGCCCGGGCAGTCCGCTCAGGGAGCCGCCTTCCAGACCGGAGAGGACCGTTCCCCATTGCTCTTTCTCCTGCTTACGGCGGGCGATCGCCTCCTCCACCCGGGCAGTCTCCTGCGCTTTCTGCTCCTCATCGCCAACGCGGTACACGAGGATCAGTTCCTTGCCGCTTTGGCGCAGGGCGGTCTCATCCGAGAATGTTTTTCTATCATATCCCGTCTGCCCGACAACATGGAATTGATAAAGCCCCTCATGGGACAGCTCGAGTTCGAATGCGCCATTCACGCCGACCAGATCTTTTATCCTGGCCAGCGGAATGACCGCCTCCATCTCCCGCCCTTCCTCATCAAGGAACCGGATGCGAAGCTCATGGACCTCCTTTGCAAGCTCCCGCAGCGAGTCGCCTGTCATCCGAAAGAATGTGCCGTGGGCATCGAAGCTCAGGATCTTGTTGACCGGGTCATACTCCGCCGTGGCCACATTACCAAGCTCCTGTGTGCCATCCAGATGGGTGATCACGCCGACGGTCTCGTACATCTGCTTCACACGGTCCGGCACCTCGCCGGCCTGCACGCTTGGAGCGTCGTCCTCGTCGTCGTCCTCGTCGTTCTCGGTATCATCGGGCTGTTCCGGCTTGTCCGGCTGCTCTGGCTTGTCTGGCTGTTCCGGCTTGTCCGGCTGCTCCGGCTTGTCCGGCTGCTCCGGTTGGGAGGGCGTCCGCCGGTCGTAGCTGTAGTCCTCCATCTTCTTCCCGTCGGGGTCGTAGCGGGTCAGACTGCCGCCCGTCACCTTGTGGTCGTCGTCGGAGAGGGCGTCATTGGGGATCTCGCCGACGAGGCCGCCGCCGATGGCCGCAGTTTCGCCGCCGGTGCTTGCGCCTGCCTTGGCCTCCACCTCAGCGTCGCCGGAGATGATGATGTGATTGGGATTGCTGGGCGGCGCATCCGGGTCTATCTCAGACCACGCACCCGCGCCGTCGCCGATGCCTGCCGCGCCGGGGCGGGGGTCGCCGCTGTAGCTGCCGCCCGTGGCCGACACCTTGCCGCCGGAAATCTCGATGTCGTGGCCCGGACCGTACACACCGCCGCCGATACCGGCAGCACCCTCGCCGCCCACGGCTTCTACCGTGCCGCCGGTGATCTCGATGTTTCCGGCACCGCTTTCGTAGCCGCCGCCGATGCCTGCGCCGTCTTCGCCGCCTTCGGCGGTGAGGGAGCCTTTGGTGTCGTTGTCGTCCTTGATGGTCAGCTTGCCGGAGGACTCATGGCCATTCTTCTCGAGGCCCGCATTGTGGCTGCCGCTCTTCAGCTCGTTGGCACCGTCCAGCTCGATGGCGGCATCGTGGTCACCCTGCACGGTGACGGCGGCTTTGCCCGCATCGACTGGGCTGTCACCGCTGTCATCCACCTCGGTCTTGCCGCTGACGTCAATTTTCAGGTCGTCGAAGGTGACGTCCACGTTGCCCTCGGAGGTGTCGATGGTGACGGTGTTCTTATCCGACTCGCCGGTGATGACGGTCTCCCCCTCATCCTTCTCGAAATCCTTTTCACCCTGCTTGACATTGTTATAGTTTCCGCTTTCATCGCTCGCACCCTTGACCGTAATGTCGCCGTCGGCGATGTTCCATGTTTTCGCATAGGCCGGGATGCCGGAGCTCACCACGATGCCCGCGATGACGGCGGCGGCCACGCCCCGCCGGAGTGCGCTCTTCAGTCTCATAGTACATCTCCTTTCGTTTTGTGTATCATGCAATGCCGTCGCTGCGGCTCAGGCTCTCCTTTGAGATGCTTATTTCTTTGGGCTGCCCCAAGTCCTCCGGCAGCCAGATCTTTATCTCACCCTGGGTATCCGGCAGGTCGTCCCAGTCGTCACCAAGGTCGGTATAGCTCCGCAGGTCACTCTCCAACAGATTGGTATACTTTGTGCCATCCGGGACGGTGGTTTCCAGCAGGAAAAGCCGTGGCTTATCCTCCTCGGGAGCGATGGCCTCAAATCGGGAAGCCAGCTGTTTCAGGGACTCCTCAAGCCCGATTCTCGGCGTTTCCGTTCTCGCAGGCTCGAGCCACCAATCCAAACTCGGGAGATCGTCCCTTTTTTTCGCGAGTTGGAAGTCCATCATATCCAGCTCTTGTTTCAGTAATTCGTCGCGTTCACGTCTGAGCTCTTCACTCGTTTTTTGCTCTACCCCTTCGTGGGTCAATATCAGCCGCTCCTGCGGCTCTGGCGTCTGCACCGGCACCCACTCCAGATAGCGCTCCGACAGGTCGTCCCGCGTCTCGCCGTCCAGCCGGAGGCTGATGTCCTCCCTGTTCTGCTTCAGCTCCACGTCAGCGTCCTCGCCCGCCGCGTCGGCCATCTTGTCCACGCTATAGTGGGTCATGGTGTCCTCATAGCGGAAGAAGATGTCCTCCACGCCGTCCTCCCGGAGGCTGGAGATGTCGGTGGTGACGGTGGAGCGGGGAGCGGCGCTCTCAATAAGCACCACACCCCCCGGGGTGAGGACCTCTCCGGCGTCGCCGGCCATGGGGTCGGTGCTGCTCTCCGCGACCCCCGCAGGATCCAGCCGCTGGATGGTGACCCGGTCGGCGAAGAAGGCGTTGACCACCATGCCGCCGGGCAGGGGTTCGGGAGCGTTCTCCTGTGCCGGGGGCGGGACGTCATCATCATCGTCGTCCTCGTCGTCGTCCGGCTGGGGCTTGGGGGTGGAGGTGTAGTCGTAGCCCATCCCCTCCATCACGGTGCCGTCCGCGTTCAGACGGGTCAGCCGTCCTCCCGTCACCTTATGTTCATCGTCAGAAAGGTTCTCCGTGGGTACTTCGCCGTAGCTGCCGCCAATGGCCGGGGCCTTGGCGTCCGTCATCTGGCTTCCCGCCTTGGCCGTCACCTCGGCGTCGCCGCAGATGTAGAGGTCTCCCGGGTTCGGGTCGTCGGTGTCGTCCGACGCGCGGCCTGCTCCGTCGCCGATGCCTGCCGCGTTGCTCCCGCCCACAGCCTCGATGGTGCCGCCCCGGATGGTGATGCTGCTGCCAGTGCTCTCGATGCCGCCGCCGATGCCTGCACCGCCGCCGTCGCCGCCCTCAGCGGTGAGGGAGCCGTCCTTGCCGTTGTCGTCCTTAATGGTCAGCGTTCCTTTCGACTCGTGTTCGTTCTTCTCAAGACCCGCATTATAGCCGCCGCTCTTCAGCTTGTTGTCGCCGTCCAGTTCGATGGTCGCATCGTGGTCGCCCTGCACGGTGACAGCGGCTTTGCTCTCCTGGGCAGGGCTGTCATCGCTGCCATCCCCCTCCTTCTTGCCGCTGACGTCGATCTTCAGGTCGTCGAAGGTGACGTCCACTTTGCCGCCGGAGGTGTCGATGGTGACGGTGTTCTTATCCGACTCGCCGGTGATGACGGTGTTGGTGTCGTCCTTGTCGATGGTCTCGCCCTGTGAGACCTTGTTCTTTCCTTCGGCGTCGCCCGCTTTCACGGTGATGTCGCCGTTGGCGATGTCCCACCGGGCCGCATAGGCCGGGATGCCGGAACTCACCACGATGCCCGCGATGACGGCAGCGGCCACGCCCCGCCGGAGTGCGCTTTTCAGTCTCATAGTCTGTCCTCCTTTGGTCTGTTTGTCGTTCGAGAGCCGGTCTTTTCTGATGCAAATTTACCAAAAAATCAAGAGGATGTCAATAAAACCTGCGCAAATAGGGGTGTTTTCGGCGTGAGTGGCACAAAAGGAGCTAAACCTCTCCGTCACGCCTACGACATGCCACTGCCCGGGTTGCGGCTCCCAGCATCTGCTTCGGCCCTTGGTGCGGGCCTCGCATCCTGCTGGCCGCGGCCCCAACAGCGACTCCCTGTTTCCGCCGCTGGCGGCGGTCGTCGTTGTTGCTCCTAACGAGGGGAGGCTTTGGCATTCCG
>OGDG01000992.1_pt1 | contig 12363 bp, 11 predicted proteins | sample 1570391 | NCBI WGS metagenome assembly OGDG01 (sample SAMEA2582186, study PRJEB24529) | metagenome | biome: Human gut stool | place: China | collected 2011 | reverse complement strand
CCCGCCACAGCTCCCGGCAGTTATCAAAGGCATCAAGCCGACTGGTGGGCATCGGCAAACCAGTCAACGCATGGCGTATATTATCCTGAACATCCGCCACCTGCTGACGGGTTAGCCACTTGCCTTCTGCGCGAGTGTGCTCGATCGTCGCCAGCTGCTGCTTCAGCACGCCGGCGGCGATATCGCTCATCTCCGTGCTCCACTGCTGCCAGAGCGTATGTAAATGATGATAAAAGCGCTGCGTTTCGCTCCACTCGGTACCGTGCAAACGCACGACTTTCCCGTCCGGTAGCACAAACTCCAGTTCGCCCCAGACCAGACCGCGCTTACAATGCACTGACAATAACTGATTGAAAGGTATAAGATACTCATGACGATCGCCGGAAACTTTTACCCCGGCGTTCAGTAGCTGCACCCGATCATAAGGGTGCTGAGCCATGCGTTTGCCCAATGTTGTCGCTTTAAGTTCCATATAATGTCGATTTTCAATCAGGGTGGATTGTTTTTCAGTTTAACCGCCCCGGACCAGGTGCTCCAGCGCAAAAAAACGTTACAATCATCAGGTCTTATTATCCACCGGGCAAAACCGAGGCTTTATGCGTACCATTCTGAATATTTTGAACTTTATCCTTGGCGGTTTCGCCACCACTCTAGGCTGGCTACTCGCCACCCTGGTCAGCATCATTCTGATTGTCACGCTGCCGCTGACTCGTTCCTGCTGGGAAATCACTCGCCTTTCGTTATTTCCCTACGGTAACGAGGCGATTCATGTTGACGAGCTCGAGCCGGGGCGCAAAAACGGTCTACTGAACGCCGGCGGTACCGTTCTGAACATTCTGTGGTTCATTTTTTTCGGCTGGTGGCTCTGCCTGATGCACATTTTCAGCGGTATAGCTCAGTGCCTGACTATCATAGGCATCCCGGTGGGGATCGCGAATTTCAAAATAGCCGCCATCGCCCTCTGGCCGGTGGGTCGCCGGGTCGTTTCTGTGGAAACCGCGCGTGCTGCGCGTGAAGCCAATGCGCGTCGTCGCTTTCAGTAACCGAACGGAACACGGACATGATTAGCCCCCTGCTACGCCGCTACACCTGGAACAGCGCCTGGCTTTATAACGTACGCATTTTTATCGCGCTCTGCGGCACAACGCTGTTTCCCTGGTGGATCGGCGAAGTCAAACTGACCATCCCCCTCACCCTCGGCGTCGTAGCTGCGGCTCTGACCGACCTTGACGACCGTCTGGCCGGCCGTCTGCGTAATCTTGCCATTACTCTGGTTTGCTTTTTTATCGCCTCCGCCTCCGTGGAGCTGCTGTTTCCGTGGCCGCCGCTGTTTGCCCTTGGTTTGACCGTGTCTACCATCGGCTTTATTTTGCTTGGCGGCCTCGGTCAGCGCTATGCGACCATTGCCTTCGGTGCCTTGCTTATCGCCATCTACACCATGCTCGGCGTCACGCTGTACGATCATTGGTATCTGCAGCCGTTGTTCCTGCTGGCGGGGGCCGTGTGGTACAACCTGCTAACGCTGTCCGGGCACCTGATCTTTCCGATTCGTCCATTGCAGGACAACCTGGCGCGTAGCTATGAGCAGCTGGCCCGCTATCTTGAGCTCAAATCCCGGCTGTTTGATCCTGACCTTGAGGATGAGAGCCAGGCGCCGCTGTACGATCTGGCGCTCGCTAATGGCCAGCTGGTAGCTACGCTTAACCAAACCAAGGTCTCGCTGCTAACCCGACTGCGAGGCGATCGTGGCCAGCGCGGCACCCGCCGCACCCTGCAGTACTACTTTGTGGCCCAGGATATTCATGAACGCGCCAGCTCATCGCATATTCAGTATCAAACCCTACGCGATCAATTTCGCTATAGCGATGTGATGTTCCGTTTCCAGCGAATGCTTTCGATGCAGGCGCAGGCCTGCCAGAAACTGTCGCGGGCGATTCTGTTACGCGAACCCTATCAGCATGATGCCCATTTTGAACGGGCGTTCATGCATCTCGATGCGGCACTTGAGCGCGTGCGCGCCGGCGGCGCATCCGACGAGCAGCTCAACGCCCTAGGGTATTTACTGAATAACCTGCGCGCTATCGATGCTCAGCTGGCCACCATTGAATCGGTGCAAACCACCGCGCCTGCCGGGAGTAATACCGAGACGCTGCTGGCCGACGACAGACTTGGCGGTCTGAGCGATATCTGGCTGCGCCTGCAGCGCAATATGTCGCCAGAGTCGGCCCTTTTCCGCCACGCAGTACGTATGTCGTTGGTGCTCTGCGCCGGCTATGCCTTTATCCAGTTTACCGGGCTCCAGCATGGCTACTGGATCCTGCTAACCAGCCTGTTCGTCTGTCAGCCGAACTATAACGCCACCCGCCATCGCCTGGCGCTAAGGATTATCGGCACGCTGGTTGGGGTGGCGATCGGCCTGCCGGTCCTGCTGCTGGTTCCCTCTGTTGAAGGGCAACTGCTGTTGATCGTCCTGACCGGCGTGCTGTTTTTTGCCTTCCGTAACGTGCAGTACGCCCATGCCACGATGTTTATTACGCTGCTGGTGCTGCTGTGCTTTAACCTGCTTGGCGAGGGCTTTGAAGTCGCGCTGCCGCGTATCATTGATACGCTGATCGGCTGCGCCATCGCCTGGGCAGCGGTCAGCTTCATCTGGCCGGACTGGAAATTTCGCAACCTGCGGCGGGTGCTGGACCGGGCAATGAACGCGAACTGCCGCTATCTGGACGCGATTCTGGAGCAGTATCATCAGGGCCGCGACAACCGGCTGGCCTACCGTGTCGCGCGTCGTGACGCCTACAACCGTGATGCTGAGCTGGCCTCCGTCGTCTCGAACTTATCGACTGAACCACGCGCGGATGCCACCCAGCGAGAAACCGCCTTTCGTCTGCTATGCCTCAACCACACGTTCACCAGCTACATCTCCGCTCTTGGCGCGCATCGGGAAAAACTGTCCACGCCGGAAATCCTCGCCCTGCTGGATGATGCAGTCTGTTATGTGGATGACGCCTTGCACCATACCCCCGCGGATGAACAGCGGGTGCAACAGGCTTTGAACAGCCTGCAAAGCCGGATCCATCATCTGGAACCGCGCGCGGACAGTAAGGAACCCTTGGTCTTACAGCAGATTGGCCTGCTGCTGGCGCTGCTGCCTGAAATCTGCCGCCTGCAGCAACGGGTCCACGCCCAAACCGAATAACAAGGCTTTTCCGCTACCGGGTAGCCGCCCATTCGAGAAGCTCCTGACGCCGTGGCGTCGGGAGCGCGGCGGCATGTACCCCGGCAATCGCCCCCTCCAGCGCCAGCAATACGCTCAGCGATAAAGAAGCATTATTTACGCGTAGCCTCAGCCATGCCTCCTGCGCACCAACTTCCCGCAACGTCCTAACGTCCGGTATGCCCGCGTGAATCAGCTGCAATTCCATATGAAAGCTGATATTGGGTAAATCCTTCAGGCGGCCCGACGCCCGTCGGTAGTTCTTTTCGCGCTGCGCACTCTGCCACGACAGTAGCGATAGCCGAAAAAGCTGCTGCTCATCGCGCCATAAAGTGTCGTCAATTTGATAATACTTCAGCGGCACTATGCGGCCGTGTCGGCGCAGCGTTAACAGAGGATTACGATGTTCCACCCGATAAGCAGCGCTCTGCTCGCAGGCCTTCAGATAAATGTTCCCCTCGGCCACCATCGCAAACACCGTATCATCAATAGCCAGGCTGTAGCCGCCAAAGAGCGGACGAGTATGCAGTTGACCCAGCGGTGAGACGCAGGCCTGAAATTGCGGGAGCCGCGGACAAACTAGTTTTCTCATGATCATTCCTTTGTTAATCATGTAATTAAACTTAAGTTGTTAACGGATCCGCTAAGAGAAAACATAAGGGACTTCCCGGGCAGCAGCAAGATGATTTTCGCCGACTTTTTCACCAGAATGCGGTTTTGCGAGACGCTTTCAGAAAATCGCAAGCGTTGCAGCAATCGACAGGGAGAAATGAAACCATTAGCGCGCGTTAAGGATTGGATAATGCAGGGGCTTCTCTTGACAGATACGGAACCACGAGAAGCGATTAAATTCCCGGCAGCAAAATGGCAAATTGCGGTTGATCTTTTCCCCTGGCGAAGATACTGTATATGCATACAGTAACTAAAGGCGGGATAGACTATGTTTACTTCAGCTCATGCAAACCGTTCAGCACAGGCTTCTGCTCCGGCAGGCCACTACGCTCATCGTTCTGGCGAACAGAACACCAATGGGCTGATCAGTGAAATTGTCTATCGTGAAGATCAACCCATGATGACGCAGTTATTGCTGCTACCTTTATTACAGCAGCTGGGTCAACAGTCGCGCTGGCAGCTGTGGCTCACGCCGCAACAAAAGCTCAGCCGCGAATGGGTTCAGTCCGCCGGTCTGCCGCTGTCCAAGGTCATGCAAATTAGCCAGCTCTCTCCCTGCCATACCATAGACTCAATGATCCGTGCCCTGCGCACGGGTAATTATAGTGTGGTTATCTGCTGGCTGGCGGAGGAGTTAACCGCTGACGAACATGAACGTCTCGTTAACGCTGCCCAGGTAGGGTCCGCGATGGGATTCATCATGCGCCCGGTGCGAAATCAGGGCACGCTCGGCAGACAACACAGCGGGCTAAAAATTCACTCAAATTTGTATCATTGAGTGAAATTAGGATTATTCCTGGAATTTTTTTTACCGCTGGGAAAGGTACAGCGTTTTTTATGGTCTTTTTCGCGGAATGCCTGCCACACGGGGATTTCTGTCTTTTTTTCGTGTACGAAAATCAACCATATTTGTTAAATATTGTGTACACAACCCTTTTTTTTCATATGCCTGACAGAGTTCACACTTGTAAGTTTCGAACTAAGTTGTAGACTTTACATCGCCAGGGGTGATCGGCTTACGCTGCATGTATCAGCATAGTTAACAACAAGTCACGCCCCCGGTGAAGGATTTAACCGTGAGGTCTTTTGTAACTTCATGGCGAATTTTGGATGATAATGAGGCGCAAAAAATGAAAAAGACAGCTATCGCGATTGCAGTGGCACTGGCTGGCTTCGCTACCGTAGCGCAGGCCGCTCCGAAAGATAACACCTGGTATGCAGGTGGTAAACTGGGTTGGTCCCAGTTCCATGACACTGGCTGGTACAACAGCTCTCTGAACAACAATGGTCCGACCCACGAAAGCCAGCTGGGCGCTGGTGCGTTCGGTGGTTACCAGGTTAACCCGTACCTCGGTTTCGAAATGGGTTACGACTGGCTGGGCCGTATGCCGTACAAAGGCGACCAGGTTAATGGCGCATTCAAAGCTCAGGGCGTTCAGCTGACCGCTAAACTGGGTTACCCGATCACTGACGATCTGGACATCTACACCCGTCTGGGCGGCATGGTATGGCGCGCAGACTCCAGCAACAGCATCGCTGGCGACAACCACGACACTGGCGTATCTCCGGTATTTGCTGGCGGCGTAGAGTGGGCTGTGACTCGTGACATCGCTACCCGTCTGGAATACCAGTGGGTTAACAACATCGGCGACGCGGGCACCGTTGGCGTTCGTCCTGATAACGGCATGCTGAGCCTGGGCGTTTCCTACCGCTTCGGTCAGGAAGATGCTGCACCGGTTGTTGCTCCGGCTCCGGCTCCGGCTCCGGAAGTGGCTACCAAGCACTTCACCCTGAAGTCTGACGTTCTGTTCAACTTCAACAAAGCTACCCTGAAACCGGAAGGTCAGCAGGCTCTGGATCAGCTGTACACTCAGCTGAGCAACATGGATCCGAAAGACGGTTCCGCTGTTGTTCTGGGCTACACCGACCGCATCGGTTCCGAAGCTTACAACCAGCAGCTGTCTGAGAAACGTGCTCAGTCCGTTGTTGACTACCTGGTTGCTAAAGGCATCCCGGCTGGCAAAATCTCCGCTCGCGGCATGGGTGAATCCAACCCGGTTACTGGCAACACCTGTGACAACGTGAAAGCTCGCGCTGCCCTGATCGATTGCCTGGCTCCGGATCGTCGTGTAGAGATCGAAGTTAAAGGCTACAAAGAAGTTGTAACTCAGCCGGCGGCTTAAGTTATAACCGATAAAAAAACCCGCTTCGGCGGGTTTTTTTATGCCCTCTCGCCCACTTTAGCGGCTGAGAGCTGTGAAGCAGCCCCCGGCCAGGGCAACCACCGGCAGGCGGGTCGACGCTCTTACCTGGCTATTCTTTCCCTAACAGTACCTGCAGATCGTGCTTCAGGCTCGACATTTTGCTGGCATATTTCTCTTTGTGCTCGGCATCTTCAATCAGCTGGACGATGGTTTCAGACAAGGTTTTGCCCCGCCGCTGCGCCAGGCCAGCAAGACGCTGCCAAACGACAAACTCAAGGTCGATAGACTTCTTACGCGTATGCTGATGCTCAGCGTTAAAATGGCGTTTCCGTCGCGCGCGGATAGTCTGCTTCATGCGGTTCATCAGCGCCGGATTCATATGCTGCTCAATCCAGGCATGCACCAGCACAGGTTCATTCTCGAGCGTCAGCAAGTCATCTACCGCAGCTTGCGCAGCGCTGGCCTCAATGTAGCGGGTAATCAGCTCACCTTCCCGGTGCTTCTTTACCAGATATTTCCATTTCCAGCCGCTTTCAAGATTTTCCAGTTGTTGATATTTCATTGCGATCTCAATGTGACCGTGTAACTCATTTCAGGATATCAGTTTTTTTCTGATGTGCTGAATATAAATCAGTATTCGTGAAGTCTGCGACCGGGTAATCATCAGGGTAACCATAATCCTCCGTGTGCTCGGTCGCGGCATCAGGTATAATTGCGCGCTTTACATCTAACTAAAAAACAGCGACTTTGACCATTACGAAACTGACCCGAACCGACCTTGCGCCTGATCTGGAAGCTTACCAGGCGCTGTTTGCTCAAGCTGAACTTTCCCATCCGGCCCCCTCCCTCTCGGGCGATCTGCAGCCGCGTTTGTTCTATGGGCTTGAGCAGCTGCTGTACACGCCGGCAGTCTCCTCCTTCATGCTGGTGAAAGCCCCTGAAGAGCCGGAATATCTGCAATGGCTGGCGGCTGAAACCCGGACTCTGCACGAGCCTGCCGCACCGCTTTACGGCGTCCGCTATGAGGTAACCGACGCTCAGGTGACGCTCGCACCGGCGCAGGGCGCTGAGGATAATTTCGCCAGCACTGCCCCGGTCGTGATGGCCGATTGGGTAGAAGCGGAACAGCTGTTTGGCTGCGTACGCCAGTTTAACGGTGCAATCACCCTCCAGCCTGGGCTGGTCCATCAGGCCAACGGCGGCGTGCTTGTGCTTTCGCTACGTACACTGCTGGCGCAACCGCTGCTGTGGGTGCGTCTGAAAAATATGGTGACTCGTCAGCGCTTTGACTGGCTTTCTATGGATGAATCGCGTCCGCTGCCGGTCAGCATTCCCTCCATGCCGCTGAGTCTGAAAATCATCCTCGTGGGCGAACGCGAATCGCTGGCTGATTTCCAGGAAATGGAGCCGGAGCTGGCTGCGCAGGCGATCTATAGCGAGTATGAAGACACTCTGCAGTTTGCTGACGCCGACACGCTAAAGGCCTGGTGCCAGTGGGTATGGCAGAATGCGCAGCAGCTGGAGCTGCCGGGCCCGGCAGCCGATGCCTGGCCTCTGCTGATCGATGAGGGAACGCGCTATACCGGCGACCAGGAGACCCTGCCGCTCAGTCCGCTATGGATAACCCGCCAGCTGCGGGAGGCTGCCGCCTTCTGCGAAGGAGAGGAGATTATCGGCGAAGCGATGCAGACCATGCTGGCGCGCCGGGTATGGCGTGAAGGCTACCTGGCGGAGCGTATGCAGGATGAAATCCTGCAGGAACAGATCCTGATTGAAACCGAAGGCGAATGCGTCGGGCAGATCAACGCCCTGTCGGTGATCGAATTCCCCGGTCATCCACGCGCGTTCGGTGAACCTTCACGCATCAGCTGCGTCGTGCACATTGGCGATGGCGAATTTATCGACGTCGAACGTAAAGCCGAGCTGGGCGGTAACATTCATGCGAAAGGCATGATGATCATGCAGGCTTTTCTGATGTCCGAGCTGGAGCTGGAGCAGCAGCTTCCCTTCACTGCTTCGCTGACCTTTGAGCAGTCCTACAGTGAAGTGGATGGCGACAGTGCCTCCATGGCGGAACTCTGCGCCTTAATCAGCGCCCTGGCCAACGTACCGATAAATCAGAGCATCGCGATCACCGGCTCCGTCGACCAGTTTGGTCGCGTGCAGCCGGTCGGCGGCATATCCCTGCCGCCAACGTTCGTCATCTCAGCCTGAGCCACGAGCTACGTCAGGCCGTTGCCGACAACCAGTTTGCTATCTGGGCCATTGACGATATTACCGAAGCGCTGCCGATGTTGACCCAGCTGATGTGGGACGGTGAAGGACAGACGCTGCGACAAACCATTCAGGAGCGGATAGCGCAGGCGACCCAGCAAGAGACTCGCCATCGTTTTCCGTGGCCGCTACGCTGGTTAGGTGGGACAAGTTCTAACTGATCGGACTTGTTCAGCTTACACGTGTTAGCTATCCTGCGTCCCGAACTTAAAATAAGGCTTACTGAAAACATGGTAGATAAACGCGAATCCTATACAAAAGAAGATCTTCTTGCCTCTGGTCGTGGTGAACTGTTCGGCGCGAAAGGCCCGCAGTTACCGGCACCAAACATGCTGATGATGGACCGCGTCATCAAAATGACCGAAACCGGTGGTAACTACGATAAAGGTTATGTTGAGGCAGAACTCGACATCAATCCTGACCTGTGGTTCTTCGGTTGCCACTTTATCGGCGATCCGGTGATGCCGGGCTGCCTGGGCCTGGATGCTATGTGGCAGCTGGTCGGGTTCTATCTTGGCTGGCTGGGCGGCGAAGGCAAAGGCCGCGCGCTGGGCGTTGGCGAAGTGAAATTCACCGGTCAGGTTCTGCCGACCGCGAAAAAAGTCACCTACCGCATCCACTTCAAGCGCATTGTTAACCGTCGTCTGATTATGGGACTTGCGGATGGTGAAGTGCTGGTTGACGATCGTCTGATCTACACCGCGAACGATCTGAAAGTGGGTCTGTTCCAGGATACTTCCGCTTTCTGATAACATTCAGTAGCGATTAAAAGGCGAAGCCCCCGCTATGCGGAGGCTTCTTTTTTAAAGAGACAGTGTCAGGCCGTTAGTACCCTGTCCTCCATGGCTTCTCGCCAGCCTCCCAGCCACCATGAGCGTTGATTCAGGCTCTGGTATGGACACATTTCTTTCGATCTTCCCGCGATACCCGCCTGATATCCGCGTTGGTGTGCCCGTTCCAGGCGATCTCGTTTTTGTCTCTTCATGCCTCGTTTCCCTCATTCTTTGATCTGGTGGAAAAGAAAACAGTGGTCGCAAATTGTGCAGCCACGGGTTACGAATACCGCGAAAAGAAGGCAACGTCAATGCGCAAAATTCACGCCAGTGTCATATTTGTGACCTATATAAGAGTTCATTTTTTGTTCGCTCGGCGCAGCCGCCGGTAACAAACTGACCTGGCAAAAAAAATGCCGCGCGGCCCAGGTGAACCGCGCGGCAGATCATTATGATGAATTTTACTTATGGCAGACGATTAAGCTCGCTGGCAATGGCAGCCGCCTCCTGGCTCCACGCCTGCGCCAGGGTCTTGACCATCGCGTCATAACCATCCTGTTCCTGCCTGAGGACGATGTTAAACGGGCGCTTAATCAGCTGTCCCTGATGCTTCAGCAGCCACTCACCGCTAACGATAACCCGCCCGTCATAGCGACCATGAAAGCCATTGACCGCAACGTTGAGGGTATCCTGCTCGCTCCCCAGCGGCTGGGACGACACTACCCAGCCGGGCAACTGCTGGCTGAGATTTGCCACCAGCGTAGTGCGCAGCTGCTGATCCAGCGGACTGGCCCACAGATTATTATTGGCGATCACATACTGCACGTCGGTGGTCTGATAGACCACCCCGTTACCCGCCAGATAATCCGGGATGCTGACCTGCTCTACCCACAGCAGACGTGCCCCCTGACTGGCGGCGCTCTGCGCGCCGCCCTGCACAACCGGTAGCTGATAGTATGTCTTGCTTTCCCCGCCGCTACTGCACGCCGTCAGTACGCATACGGCTGCCGCCAGTAACCATTTTTTCATTATTTCGCTCCCTTCGGCTGTGGATCTTTTTTATCCTTCGCCTCAAATACCAGCGCATTGCTCTTATCATTTAGCGTTTTCAGAACCGGCTGCAGCTCACGCAGCACCTGATCCAGACGCTGCATATCGGCCACCATCTTATTGTAGGCCGCAGAGCCCGGCTGGAAGCCCTGCATGCTACGGTTCAGTTCACGCAGCGTCGTCTGCATATCGGCGGGCAGCTGCTGCATTGACTGGCTGGAGGTGATCTTATTCAGATTATCCAGCGTGGTCTGCACGTGCTGCATCGTCTTCTCGCTCTGCGCCAGGGTGCTGGTCGCCTGCTCCAGCAGCGGATTAATCGGCAGGTTATTAATCTTATCCAGCGCATCCATCAGACGCTGCTGGATCTGTGCCAGTCCACCGCTGATGGTCGGGATAATCGGATAGCCGTTAAACTCCTGTATTTTCCCGCGCGGGGGCGCCTTCGGATAGAAGTCGAGATCGATATACAGCGCGCCGGTCACCAGGTTACCGGTTTTCAGCGAGCCGCGCAGTCCGCGGTTGATCAGATCGTCAATGTGGGCGCGAATATTCGGATCGCCGCCAAGCTGATTAATCAGCCGTTGCGGTTCAACCCGCACTTCCACTGGAATACGATAGTCATCGTTCAAACGCTGCTTCAGCCCCGGAATAAAGAACGGCACTTTGCCGACGGTGCCCAGACGGATACCGCGGAACTCCACCGGCGCGCCCGGCTGCAGGCCGCGAACCGAGTCTTTGAAGAACATGACGTAATCGATATGCTCGGTAAAGACTGAATCCTGGATGCTCTTCTGATCGTCAAACAGATGGTATTCCGTTTTATTCGCCACCGGCTCGCCGAGGTCCAGTCCTTCAGGAATATCGAAGCTCACCCCGCCGCCAAACAGCGTCGACAGCGAGCCCATCTCGACGCGCATCCCCGCCGAGGTCAAATCTACAGCGATCCCGCTGTCTTTCCAGAAACGAACGTTGGTGGTCACCAGGCGATCGTTCGGCGCATTGATGAACAGCTGGTAAGTTATACGACGTTTCTGCGTGTCGAAGGTGCTGGTTTCCACTGACCCCACGCGATAGCCGCGGAACAACACCGGATCGCCCGGCGACAGCTGGCCCGCCTTGCTGCTTTCCAGCAGAATACGGATCCCCTTGGCATCCGGCGAGGCCAGCGGCGGAGAATCCAGTAGCGGATACTGCGCTGGCACCGAACCTTTCGTTCCCGGCTGCAGTTCAATATAGGCCCCGGACAACAATGTCCCAAGACCGCTGATCCCCTCGCGCCCAACCTGCGGCTTTACCACCCAGAAGACGGAATCGTTGTGCAGCAGCTTCTGCATCCCGGAATTGAGGCGGGCTTTGATTTCCACGTGGGTGAGATCGTCGGTCAGCGTCGCGCTCTCCACCACCCCAACGTCTACGCTGCGGCTCTTGATCCGGGTTTTTCCCCCTTCAATCCCTTCCGCATTGGTGGTGATCAGCGTGACCTCAGGCCCCTGATGGCTGTAATGATAAAACAGGATCCATGCCCCGATCAGCGCAGTGACGATAGGGAAGATCCACACCGGTGACCAGTTCTTCACCTTCTGCACTTTCGCTTCTCCGCTCTTATTTTCCATGTTGTTGTATTTCCTCATGGCTTGAATCTGGCTCACGATCCCACAGTAAACGGGGATCAAATGTCATGGCTGAAAACATGGTCATCACCACCACCAGCGCAAACATGACCGCGCCGATGGCTGGATAGATATTCATTAACCCTCCCATGCGGACCAGCGCAGAGAGCACGGCGATGACAAAAACGTCAATCATTGACCAGCGGCCAACAAATTCCACCACCTCATAGATCAGATGCATGCGCTCCGAATCTCGCGCGCCGTTGCCGTTGGCGTTCCAGCATAACCAGGCGATAGCGATCATCTTCAGCGTCGGCACCATAATACTGGCGATAAAGATCACCAGCGCCACCGGATAAGAACCTTCGCTCCACAGTAAAATCACCCCGGCCATAATGGTCGATGGCATTTTATCGCCCAGCAGATCGGTGATCATGATCGGCATAATGTTGGCAGGGAGATAAAGGATAAATGACGTCACCAGCAGCGCCAGCGTCCACTGCAGGCTATTTTTGCGCCGCGCCGTTCCTTTACTGTTACAGCGCGGGCAGGCGGTCTGATCG
>OGDG01000979.1_pt1 | contig 12559 bp, 10 predicted proteins | sample 1570391 | NCBI WGS metagenome assembly OGDG01 (sample SAMEA2582186, study PRJEB24529) | metagenome | biome: Human gut stool | place: China | collected 2011 | reverse complement strand
CCAGTTTCTTCGCCGGAGATTATCTCCAGCATTGACATTCGCTCCACGGAAAACCTGCTTTATTAAAGCAGCAACCTCACGCTTCACAGCTATCAATGTCACAGCAAGTATTAATATACACTACTCTCTATATAAAATCAACAGAAAAAATTGTATTTTTTTTAGTACAATGCAGAATAAATTTGACCGGAACATAAGTCCCGGTCAAAACAGTATTTTAATAAAATCCAAATCCAAGATACATAGAATTAATCTTCCACTTACCATCTTCATATTTATAATATATGTAAGCTGAATTATTGTTATTATTCTTGTCGTTAGCTTTATCACTTCCTGAGTACTGTATCTTGTATGTATATCCTAGTTTAATTGAAACTTTAATCACCGGGCATCCATCATCTGAATCCACTCTGAAAGATGTATCCGCGATAGAAGCTGTGAATTTGGAAATCTTCAAATCGGATACAGTTATGTATATGTCATTGTAGCTGTCGTAAATATTCTTATAAGCTGACTCTATGTTCTTCTTTTCTTCTTTACACACCCTGTCGGCTATAGCTGAATAATCTTTCTTTGCCTGTACAGCGTTAATTATTGCATCCACATCTGTTCTTGCCTGTGTCTTAAGTTCTTCAAGCTTCGAATTAACATATTTCGCATTGTATGTTCCAACAGTAAATGTATCTTCATCATGTGCTGCATAAAGCTGTGTTGTGTAGTCCTCTATAAATTCTCCAGTTACCTTAATATTATTCTTTCCATTGAACAGATATGGTATAACATATTCATCAGAAGAACCGTTTCCATTCTTAGATGCATCCGACTTATATCCATCACCGACAATAACATCATTAATATATAATGTAAGTCCCTTTGGAACCTTTATTGTAACATCCTTTACTACAAGATTCTCAGCGCTGACTTTATACTTCTTAAAGAAAAGCATATAGTGCTTATTGGCTACTGTAAGATACACATCATTATACTGCATTCCCGAATCTGTTATATATCCGACCTTAACAGCCTTATTACCAGGCATCTTGCTATATGTTGAGACAATGTCATCTGCTGCCATCTTTTCAACTTTCTCACCAGTCGCATCTGCATGAACATTAATAAATGCTTCTTTTGTAAGGAACTCCCCATCAGGCAGATTAATAAGACTATACGCATCATTCCATTCGCACTCTGCAACCGCCTTAACATACTGCTTGGCAGTTTTCTTATAATCTGTCACATTCTTTCCCACACATACAAATATAATTATGGCAGCTATTACAGCAACTCCCGCAGCTACAATTGCAATTATACCCTTAGGGAATCTGGCAGGCTTATTATTGACAGGCTGCTGACCAAAAGTCTGACCTGTAAACTGTGCAGGCTGTACTGGCTGTTGACCAAAAGTCTGCTGTGGCTGAACTGGCACACTTTCCTGTACCGGTGCAGATTCCGGCTCTGCTGGTGCACTCTCCTGTACCGGTGTTGCCTCCGACTCTGCTGGCACATTCTCCTGTGCTGATGTTGCCTCCGGCTCTGCTGGCACACTTTCCTGCACCGGTGTCTCCTGTGGTACATCTATCACAAGCCGTGTCCCACAGTTCCCACAGAATAGTGCCTCATCTTCATTCTTTGTTCCGCAATTTGGGCAAAACATAATTTCTCCTCCCTCATATGATTGATATAGTAAATCATATATCATTATACCATGAATATATGATTTACTCAACCAAATAATCTGTTCTGACGTCAGTTATGACGTCACTTGTTTTGTTAATATTTACTGCTGTTTCTGTTTCTCTATTTTTTCTGCAAGATCATTAAGATATTCCCATCGCTCCATCTTTTCTTCAAGCTGCCTCTCCACATCTTCCTTTTCCTTAGTAAGTTCTGCAAGCTTAGAATAAGAAGTTGCGTTCTTTGCAATCTCATCATCAAGTTCTGAAACTTTAGTTTCAAGCTTCTCTATATCATCATCTATAGTCTCATATTCCTTCTGTTCCATATATGTAAACTTAATCTTATCCTCATGGCTGTTATAAGCTTTCTTCACCGGGCCTGCTGCCTTTGATTTGGATGTATCAGATGTTCCATTTGATACCACATTATATATAGAAGAAACACATTTATCCCTGTAGTCCGTATAACCACCTTCATACTGTGTAAGGTGGCCTCCTGCCTCAAATGCAAATATCCTGTCAACAACTCTGTCAAGGAAATATCTGTCATGTGAAACTGTGATTACAATACCTGCAAATCCATCAAGATACTCCTCAAGAATCTCAAGAGTCTCAATATCAAGGTCGTTGGTAGGCTCATCGAGAATAAGTACATTTGGCGCACTCATAAGAACACTTAACAGATAAAGTCTTCTCTTCTCACCACCTGACAGCTTGCTTATAGGCGTCCACTGCTGCTTCGGTGTAAAAAGAAACTTCTCACACATCTGTGACGCTGTTGCCTTTCCATCTGCCGTCGTAACATATTCACCTATGCTTCTTACGAACTCGAGTACAGTAAGACTGTCGTCAAGTGGTTCGTTCTCCTGCATGAAATATCCAATTCTTACAGTCTCTCCAACCTCAACACTGCCGCTGTCCGGCTCAAGCAGGCCTGCTATAATCTTCATAAGCGTAGACTTGCCGCATCCGTTATCACCGACAATACCGATTCTGTCATCTCTTAGAAAAATGTAGGTAAAATCGTCAATTATTGTCCTCTCTCCAAAGCTTTTGCAAATGTTGTGGAGTTCAACAGTCTTTCTTCCAAGCCTGCTGCTGACTGAATTCATATCCATAAGCTGCTTGTCAAATCTTGCTCTCGCCTGCTTTGAAGCCTCCTTCATATCCTCGAATCTGTCAATTCGTGCCTGCTGCTTGGTAGATCGAGCCTGGCATCCTCTTCTTATCCACGCGAGTTCCTTCCTTAATATATTCTGTCTCTTAGCCTCAGTTGCCCTCTCCATCTCCTCACGCTGGGTCTTCAGTTCAAGAAAGCCTGAATAATTCGTATCGTAGCTATAAAGGGAAGCTTTATCAAGCTCTACAATCCTGTTAGTTACATTATCAAGGAAATACCTGTCATGAGTAACCATGATAAGTTCTCCCTTGAAATTCTTAATAAACTGTTCCAGCCAGAGTACCATGTCATTATCAAGATGGTTCGTAGGTTCATCAAGAATAAGAAGTCTTGCCGGCTCAACTAAAGTTCTCGCAAGTGCCGCTCTCTTTTTCTGACCACCTGATAAAATATTCATCATTGCAGCGTGATTTGTTATTCCAAGCTTGTTAAGAATCTCTTTTGCTTTTGGCTGGCTGTCTGCATGCTTCCCACGCATAACATATTCCAGTACATTTTCATTATCATAATACAGAGGCGTCTGTGCAAGATATGCAAGCTCAATCCCCTTACCCTTTACAACCTGTCCTTCATCCGGCTCTTCAATGCCTGCAATAATCTTTAAAAGTGTAGACTTTCCGGTTCCGTTCACCCCTATAAGTCCAATCTTATCTCCACTGTTAATTCCCAGACTTATATTATTAAAAAGTTCCTTTTCTCCATAGGTCTTGCTGACCTTTTCAACATTTAATATATTCACAATTATCTCCGTTATATAAATTATTTGTCGTCATCTGAAAGATTATAGAAATTCTTAAGCTTCTGTGCAAGCTCCGGATCTTTCTTCTTCAGATGTTCATAATGCTTCCTCTTCTGCTCCATCATATGCTCATATACATACGGATTGTGAAGCTTTAATCTGTCAAGCATTTCCTTTCTGTGTTCCTTAAGCATCTGAATTGCATCAGGATTAATCTGTGCCAGCTTCTTCTCAACAACCACGCGGCGTTCATCAATTCTTTTCTCAATATCATCAATATCAAGATTCGGATATTTTTTATCGTCAAACAAATGCATTTCAAGCCGCTCAAGCAGGTCATTCTCATCAAAGAGTCCGATTCTTCCCCATGCAGCATGCTTTTCAGCATCAACAATAACATTCTTCTCATCTTTCTTGACACTGCCAATCTCATCAGCCATCTCTGCTGCCATCTTCTCAAGCCATTCATCTGCATCTGCACCAAAAGCCCACTCAATTTCTGCAAGTCTTTCGTTGTCCTCATGTACCTCGCCAGAAACAGCCTGCTCTTCTTCCTCCTCGACAGGATAAGGTCTGTCAAGACCTGCATCTCTTAGGGCAAGCGGAATAGTTCTTCTTACAACACCTTTTTCAACAAACTCGCCTGCACCAAGCTCTCTTAACTGGTCATTAAGCGTGTGTTCATGCTCTGTAATATAGAATCTGATACTTTTCTTTTCAAGCACCTTATATAAAGTCATAAGCCTGTCAACTGCCGTCACATCAATAGATCCAACGCCTCCGGCGTCTACAATTACCCATTTAGTATTATCATCAAGATTCTTTTCTATATCATCAACAAATGTATTAATATTCGCAAAGAAAAGCGCACCGTTAAATCTGTATATAACCACACCTTTTATCTTCTTTACATTGCGGTATCTGTTAAGACTATAGAAGCCCTCCTGTCCCGGTATCACCCCGAGAAATGCCCTTGGCGGCTCAACAGCTTTGACAATAACTGCAATGAATGAAAGTATTACACCGATTACAACTCCGTATATCGTTCCAAATAACAGAACACCTAAGAAAGCACCTACAAATATTGCAAACTCCGTATGGTCTGTTTTCCATAATTTAACTGCAAGCCCGAATTCAGTAATTCCAATCAGTGCCGCAACAACAATTCCTGTAAGTATTGGTACAGGAAGATACTCAAGCACCGGCGTACCAAAAAGCACTATAAGAAGCATTGTCAGAGAAGCTGTTATTGACATGAACTGTGATTTGCAGCCAAACTGGTCTGCAATTCCTGTTCTTGACACGCTTCCATTCAAAGGGCATCCGCCAATTACAGCAGAAGCCGCATTTGCAGCAGCATAAGCCAGAATTTCTCTGTTGTTGCTTACCTTATAGCCATATTTGCTGGCATAATTATTAGTTGCCAGCAATGTCTGCGCCATGACAACACCTGCCACTGAAAGTCCAAGAAGTATTATCTCTGACGGATTCTTAAGCACAACTGACATATCAGGAAGCGAGAATCCCGGCAGCCCCTTATCAACATGTGGAAGAAGCTTAACACCAAATCTGTCAATATGAAAAATTGCAGTTGCAAGTGCACCAAGCACCATAAGAAGTACTGACATTGGAAACTTTGGAATGAACTTCTTCGCAACAAGAATAATCACAACTGTTCCGACTCCAAGCACTGCCGAGAGCAGATTAAATGAACCAAACTCGCCAGCTATATGCATAACAAGCTGTATCGCTTCGCCAGTCCCAGCATTGCCACCAAAAAGCTTTGCTGCCTGCATAAGAATTATTGTCACACCAATACCGCTTATGAATCCACCCATTACAGGTGTCGATATGTAATTGACAATACGCCCTGCTTTGATAAAGAAGAAAAGCAGCAGCCACAATGCTGCAACTAAAGTTATCGACGGAACTACTGCCTTCGCCTCCTCAGAGCCTGACACTATCCCAAGCGTTGCAAGTGTTCCACCGACAAGTGCCGCCGGAGTTGCATCCACTCCGAACACAAACTGTGGCGAAGATGTCACAAGTCCATATATAAGCACTGGCAGAATAGAGCAGTACAGACCATACACCGCTGGCAGTCCCGCAATCTGTGAATATCCCATTGATATAGGAATTGACACAAGAGCAACAATTATTCCTGATACAATATCCTTCTGTATATTCTTTAAACTAACATTTTTCAATATGCATCGCCCCTTAATCAGATTTCGATAGAAATATATTAACATAAAACAAGCCTGTTCAAAACATTTTTGCACGATTGCAGTTATTAATATTTTCGTATATAATTATTTAATAACAAATGCGGTACCAAACTGCAACACATTTTTATATAGAAAAGGATACTTAATTATGTTTATAGCTGACAACTGGAAAGATTATGAAGTAATAGATACCTCTAAAGGTGAAAAGCTTGAGCGCTGGGGCAAGTACATTCTTGTACGTCCGGACCCACAGGTAATATGGGACACTCCTAAGAAAGAGCGTGGCTGGAAGAATATGAACGGTCATTACCACAGAAGTTCTAAGGGCGGCGGAGAATGGGAGTTCTTTGACCTTCCACAGCAGTGGCAGATTCACTACAACAGTCCTTCATTTGAACAGGAGCTGACATTCAACTTAAAGCCATTCAGCTTCAAACACACAGGAATATTCCCTGAGCAGGCTGCTAACTGGGACTGGTTTGGAAAGATAATCTCTGATGCCAGAAAAGAACGTGGCAGTGAACCCATAAAGGTTCTTAACCTGTTTGCTTATACAGGTGGCGCAACACTTGCATGTGCAGCCGCAGGCGCTAATGTTACACATGTAGATGCTTCTAAAGGTATAGTTGCATGGGCTAAAGAAAATGCACAGTCTTCAGGACTTATTGACAAGCCTATCCGATGGATAGTTGATGATTGTGTAAAGTTTGTAGAAAGAGAGATAAGAAGAGGCAACCATTACGATGCAATTATCATGGATCCGCCTTCATATGGACGTGGTCCTAAAGGAGAAATCTGGAAAATAGAAGAAGCTATACACCCGCTTGTTAAGCTTTGTGCACAGCTTCTTTCTGATGAACCATTATTTTTCCTTATTAATTCATACACTACAGGTCTTCAGCCAGCCGTTCTTACTTATATGTTAAGCACAGAACTTAAGAGCTTTGGCGGACACTGTGATTCACAGGAAGTAGGTCTTCCTGTTTCAAGTAACGGACTTGTACTTCCATGTGGTGCTTCTGGCCGCTGGATGAAATAATTAATACACAACACCATCGAGTGACGGCGATTCTTCGCCGTCATTCACAATTCTAATAACAAGATGATTAGGCAGACATGTGATTGGCATTAAAGGCTCAGATATATAGCCCATGTTCACACACAGCTTATCCGGACAGCTTGCATCAGCAATCTTAATCTTTCCATTCTCGACAAGAATATCATTATACTCTCCATCCCCGTATTCAATCCTGAACGTGTACGGATTCTTAACATCATCTAACGAAACAGTTCTTAACAATTCGTTATCTCTGTATATATAAGCAGTCTTTCTACCGTCATTCTTTCCTGATTTCATATATATAATAGAAGCCACACTTGCCCCGACAAGCAGGACAATCACAGCCACCACTGCAATAACTCTTTTTTTCACAATCTCCTCCATCTGCTACATAGTATATTTTTTAGGAATATATTTGTCTGCAAAGAAGCACACAAGGCCCGTAAACAGACCTGTTATAACACCGCTTATCACAAGGAACGGCATGTACGCAAATATACCTGACAATCTGAGTATGAAAAATGCAGCAAGAATCTGACCTGCATTGTGCGACACCGCGCCAAGTATACCTGTAAGGAATATATACTGTCCCCTAAGCAATTTATTAACAGCTGCCATCACAATAAGACATAAGAATCCACCACTTACACTATATATAAATGATACTGCCTGCCCTGTAAATATTGTAGCAAGTATAATTCTCATAGCTAACACAATCGCTGCATCACTGAATTTATATCTTTTTAACACAAAAAGTGTGACTATATTGGCAAGTCCTAATTTAACTCCCGGTATTGGAACAAGCGTAGGTATTGCTGATTCCACAACAAATATTGTCAGCGCTATTGTTGTAAGCAATGCCAGTGTTGTAAGTCTCTTAACATCAAAAGTTTTCTTCATATCTGCCTCCGCATAAATATTACCTATGCATTTTAACAGACATTTCATATTAAGACAATAATTCGTTAAATTAATTCAAATTCGTGCAAAATCAGTTTGACAGTTTGCAAAAATATAGTATAATCATTTGGCTTTATAAATATACGAAAGTGAGGAAATCCTATGGTAAAAGACATGACAAACGGTTCGCCTTCCAGGCATATTCTTGGATTCGCAGTTCCAATGCTGTTCGGAATGCTGTTTCAGCAGTTCTACAACCTTGTTGACACAATAATCGTTGGTAAAACTCTCGGTGTTGAAGCTCTTGCCGGAGTTGGAGCAACAGGTTCTATCAACTTCATGATAATCGGTTTCTGTATGGGAGTCTGTAACGGATTCGTGATTCCGGTTGCCCAATGCTTTGGTGCAAAGAAGCCTGCTGACCTTAGAAAATATGTATTTAACGGATATATCTGCAGTATTGTGTTTGCCATAGTGCTTACGCTTGCATCCGTAATATTCTGCCGCAGGATACTTATTATCATGAATACACCGGCAGATATTATTGACCATGCCTACAATTACATAGTAGTTATATTCATAGGAATCCCAACCGTGTTCCTATACAACATGGTATCCGGTGTTATCCGCTCGCTCGGCGATAGTAAGACACCTGTAGTTTTCCTGGTGCTTTCTTCAATAATAAATGTAGTACTTGATTTCTTTCTTATTCTTGTATGTAAGATGGGTGTTGCCGGAGCTGGCTGGGCAACTGTAACATCACAGTTAATTTCGGGACTTACCTGCCTTATATATATGTATAAGAAATATGACATCTTAAAAGGTGACAAATCAGAAAGGGTACTTGATAGAAGATTCATCACCAACCTGTGTATGAACGGTGTTCCTATGGGACTCCAGTATTCAATAACAGCCATCGGAAGTACAATCCTTCAGGCTGCTGTCAATACACTTGGTTCAACATATGTAGCCGCAATGACTGCCGGTTCTAAGATGTTCAACTTTACCTGTTGTCCATTTGATGCACTCGGCTCAACCATGGCAACCTATGCCGGACAGAATGTTGGAGCTGCCAAGATTAAAAGACTTGGTCAGGGCGTACGCTCCGCTATGATAATCGGTTCAGTTTACAGTGTTCTTTCTCTTATTGCACTGTATTTCACTACAGATTATATTGCATTATTATTCGTTAATGCATCTGAGACAACAATTATTGCTCTTACAAGACAGTTCATCCTTGCATCTGCATGCTTCTACATTCCACTTACAGGTGTTAACGTGGTCCGCTTCTGCATACAGGGTATGGGTTTCTCAGTATTTGCAATATCAGCAGGTATCTTAGAGATGATTGGCCGTGCATTTGCAGCCATCATACTCATTCCAAGTATTGGATTCATGGGTGCATGCCTCGCCTCACCAATCGCATGGATTGCTGCTGACGCATTTTTGTTCCCTGCATTCATACATTGTGCAAAGAAGCTTAATGCAAGGCACAATATTAAATCAAACTAATAACATGACTAAAGGGAGGACAATATTGCCCTCCCTTAATTATTCTATAATATAGACAGCCTGGCTGTGCATCGCTTCATATCTTGATTGAAATGTCTCAAGATTCCTTGTTACATTACCTTCCATAGGATCCATTATATAAACAATATTCTTATTAAGATCATATCCTGTAATTACAACACAATGTTCTGGAGACATCCATGTGTATTCTTTCCCATTAAATACAAATGTCTTAGATTCATATGGCTGTCTCATATCTATTGTATTCCATATTACTATCGGGTCACCCTGAGCAACCATACCAAGAATCTCTTTAAAATCTGTTCCGCTTATATTCTTTGCAACTGCTGACATATTATTAACCTTGAAATATTTATTAGCTGCATTAACAATTGGCTGTGACATGCATCCATAACTTGTGTTATCCCTTGGATTACCAAGAAACATTTCGTAGAAGCTGCCATTGCCTTTCTTAAGATATTCATCTGCCATAGTTGTTTTATCAACATTACATCCATAATAATTCAGTACGGATGTTAACGATGTAATCTCGCATCCTGTTGGCAGCTCTGGATTCTGATTAAGCGATTCATAGCATTCTATTCTGTATACATCTGGTAAATCATTTACAGTCTCTTCACTTACAGAAAGCTGTTCCTCCGTCACATTACCATCGCTCTTAATTGCTGTATATTCTGCACCTACTGCTACACCTTTGCTGACATTCTTATTATTCATCTTGACTGTTAATACAATTGCTACCGTACATGCCAGTATAGTCATCATTACAAGGAATATTTGATTCTTCCTTTTTTCTATTCTTTTGTATTTTCTCCTGCCATCTCTCCTACTCATCCCAATCACCATCCTAACCTTCCGTTGTAAGTCAAAGTCTCATTTATTAACTTCTATACTTATATACGAAACCTAGCATGATTTGGTCTGAATAAATCGTAAAAATTGTGTTTTATAATATTATATAAGCTTTACCACCTGACAATTATCAGTCATTCCATCCCAGAATTTATCCAGTGGTGTTCCTCTGAATTTTGCTATAATACTGCAGTTCATGGCACCATGACCAACAATCAGTATATCTTTGCCACAATTTACCTGTGGCATAACTACATTGTCTATAAACTCCCCTGTTCTTGCAAAAAGCTGTTCAAAACTTTCCCCGCCTTCAACCGTCACATAATCCTCTGGATTTTTAAAAAGAGAATTAATTGGGCAATCCTTTATTGCAAATGAATTCTCTATTCCCTCATATATTCCAAATCCCATCTCAACAAGCCTGTCATCTGTATATACAGGTACTCCTCTTCCTTTGAGAAAAATCTCGGCTGTCTCTTTTGCTCTTGCCAAAGGTGATGAATAACACTCATCAAAATGTATATCTGCATACTTTTTCCCAGCCTCTGCCGCCATCATTCTTCCCTCATCATTAAGAGGTATATCAGTTCTGCCCTGTAATTTATGACGTACATTCCAGTCCGTCCTGCCATGACGCATTATGTATAGCATGTTGTACTCCTCTTTTTATCATATTCTAGCTCATTACTTCGCGAGCACGACTGCTAACTGCCCATGACTTCTCAAGGAGCTGCTCGTGCAAAAAAGGGTTTCCGAGAAACCCGGAAACCCTTGAAAGAACTGTATTAATAACAATTACTCAATGATTGTAGCAACAGCACCAGAACCAACTGTTCTACCACCCTCACGGATAGCGAAACGAAGACCCTGCTCCATAGCTACGTTATGGATAAGTTCAACTGTCATCTCTACGTTATCACCAGGCATGCACATTTCTGTACCAGCTGGAAGCTCACAAACACCAGTTACATCAGTTGTTCTGAAGTAGAACTGTGGTCTGTAGTTGTTGAAGAATGGAGTATGACGTCCACCCTCGTCCTTTGTTAATACGTAAACCTGAGCTGTAAACTTGTGGTGTGGTGTGATTGAACCTGGCTTGCAGAGAACCTGTCCTCTCTGGATTTCGTCTCTCTGAACACCTCTAAGAAGTGCACCAATGTTATCACCTGGCTGAGCCTCATCAAGAAGCTTTCTGAACATCTCGATACCAGTTACAACTACCTTACGGATATCTTCGTGGATACCAACGATTTCAACTTCCTCATTAACGTGGAGAACACCTCTCTCTACTCTACCAGTAGCAACAGTACCACGTCCTGTGATAGAGAATACGTCCTCTACAGGCATAAGGAATGGCTTATCTGTATCTCTTTCTGGATCTGGAACATACTCATCAATAGTATGCATAAGCTCAAGGATCTTATCTCCCCATTCGCTGTTAGGATCTTCAAGAGCCTTAAGAGCTGAACCCTGGATGATTGGAGTATCATCTCCTGGGAATCCGTACTCGTTAAGAAGTTCTCTGATTTCCATATCTACTAATTCAAGAAGTTCTGGATCATCAACCATATCACACTTGTTCATGAATACAACGATGTAAGGAACACCAACCTGACGAGCAAGAAGGATATGCTCTCTTGTCTGAGCCATAACACCATCAGTAGCAGCAACAACAAGGATACCTGCATCCATCTGAGCAGCACCTGTGATCATGTTCTTTACATAATCAGCATGTCCTGGACAGTCAACGTGTGCATAATGTCTCTTCTCTGTCTCATACTCAACGTGAGCTGTAGAGATAGTGATACCTCTTTCTCTTTCCTCTGGTGCCTTATCAATATTCTCGAATGCAACAGCCTCACCTGTACCAAGTCTCTCATGAAGAGTCTTTGTGATAGCAGCTGTTAATGTAGTCTTACCGTGATCTACGTGTCCGATTGTACCAATGTTACAATGTGGTTTTGTTCTCTCAAATTTAGCCTTTGCCATTGTTTAAAATCCTCCTAAAAATATTTAGATTGCCCTGAGGGGTATCCCCCTCGGGCTTTGTCATAGCTGATATTTATTATATTTCATTTAGTGAAATATTTCAACTATATTTTTATAGTTATTACTTATTTCTATCAGAAATAACCTTATCCTGAACAGACTTTGGAGCCTGCTCATACTTATCGAAGAACATAGAGTAGTTACCACGACCCTGTGTCTTAGAACGAAGGTCAGTAGCATATCCGAACATCTCAGCAAGTGGAACGAACGCTTTAATCATCTTACCACCTGAGATATCTTCCATACCCTCAATACGTCCTCTACGTGAGTTGATATCACCGATTACATCACCCATGTATTCTTCTGGCATAGTAACCTCAACCTTCATGATAGGCTCAAGAA
>OGDG01000959.1_pt1 | contig 12826 bp, 8 predicted proteins | sample 1570391 | NCBI WGS metagenome assembly OGDG01 (sample SAMEA2582186, study PRJEB24529) | metagenome | biome: Human gut stool | place: China | collected 2011 | reverse complement strand
TAATTATTGGATATATAAAGTTCCGTCCTTGTAGGAGGTGATCGTTGCTTTATCTCCGGTTTGATAGGGTTTACCTGATTCCGTGATAACATCAATTTCTCTCATGGCACCATCCCGGCTGACTTGTACGGTATACTTTTTTTCGTTCTGTTTGAAGTAAATGGTACATTCTCTTCCTACTAATTGTTCTGTTCTCTCCGAGTGATTGGTCTGTTGCAGCTGGTAGGCTTTCTTATATAAAAACCAGACGGCAAATACAAATATCAGTCCGATGACAAATCCAGTCAGGTAAGTCTGTATTTCGGTGTTGTGCTGCAGATACATATACCAGCCGAATCCGATTCCGAAGTGGGTAAGTCCTTTAAAGGAAACCACACTGCTGATGTCGGTATCTACGTCTACATCTGCATCCAGATCTCCGAAAAAGATAGATAATACGAATTGGATGAGAAAGATTCCCGTTGTGACAAGAGCGATAATGAGAAAAAAGGTATGGCTCATAGTAATTCTGTATTAATATAAAGTCTCTAGTTATAATACCTCAAATATACGGGTTTATGGGAGATAAACAAAGATAATTCATAAAAAAAATCCCCACCCACTCAGCGCTACTTTCACAAGCTGCCTCTGAGTGGACTGAGGAACACAAACAAAACAAACAATTTCTGTGTAATTCTTTTATATCTAGTTATGAAGCTTATACTCTTTGACGGCTTCTATGCCGTAGGACAGTCGAGTATAAGCAGTGAGTCTTCACACAGCGTAACGGAGCATTTTTCCAGGACGTTGAGATCGATCTCTATTTTTATTCTACCGCAGACATCTTGCACTTTGTGTTTAAAGTCTACAAAACCCTTCACGAATTTCTCTATTCGGTTGGCTGAATGTTCGTATGCATACCAGTGCCCGTTTTCTTCAAACAGATACGCTTGGCGTATATCTGTTGATTCTAGTTGTAGGATGTCTTTCGGTGTCATAATATGGTGTATTAAATTAATAGGGAGTTACATATATCGCTCTGGCTCTTTTAGTGGCATTTCTGTCTTGAGTCGTTTTAAGAGTTTTCGTAGCGGAGTCCAGATAGTAAGTACTTTGTTTACTATTACTATCTACAGAACCGGTCCAGTAATCTTTATCAGTCCGAAGCGGTTGGAACGGATTATTTCCTGTATACTTAAAATTCATGATAGTTTTCATGGTCTCTGCATCTGGTAGACAATAGTCATCAGAAGTACTTGTCGGAGCTCCGTGTGGTAAATCGCGACCGGATTTCCTATAACAATATGTTTGAACCGGGGATGTTTCATTCTCTTTAAAGTACATGAACCATGTATTATAAAGTCCATGCTGGGTTGTACTTTCTCCGAAATTGAACGTTGTATTGAAATAAGGATTAGATTGAGTAACTGTTCCACTCATATCATTATCCATATATCCCCAAGCTAAATTGTCTTCCTCTTCGAAACGTTCAACCCATACTTTATTGGCGATTTTTATAGGAGTCCATTGCTTCATGGTGACTGTCTGAGTCTCGCCAGTTTCTTTGGATTTAATTGTTAATGTGATTTCTCTTGATATGTCTTCTGTTCCAGTGAAGCCTGTCGCATATAGAGACCATGTTTGAACATAGTATTCTATTCTTCCATTCTGACCGCACTCACCGTATTCAGTAGGTTCTACCCATCTACCTTCTGTCTCAGAGTAAAACTTAACCCATGACTGACCACTGGCTGGACCAGCACTGATTTTCCAATTGTTATCACCCACTACTTCTAAATACCCGTGTGTTGCATGGCAATCGAAATCAAAATCGTCTTTTACGAATCCCCAGTCTTGAATATTCATATCTACGCGCCAACTAAGATCTTCTTTGTTGACTACTAGATTTCCATTGGCATCTTCTTTTCCATCTTCATTAGCGCCACCATTACCTTTTAAAGTTAGCGTAACTTGATAATAGTTATTCCTTTTTATATTAAAGTCATTGTATGCATTGTCGCCTAATAGAAAACGGTATGCGATACTTCCCTGAACCCCTTTGTTTGAGTTGTTGGGGTCTTGATAATAATATTCAGCTTCAACTAAAATATATGAATACTTATTCCCATTGTTACCATCTAAAAATGATTGTAAATCAGCAGGCGTATTGCCTGTGTATTCTTTAGGATGTTTGTTTCTTTGGTCACCTATTGCGATGTTTTCATTGGTTCCTTGAAGATTTTCAAACATAAACATGGGGATAGTCCCCGGTTCTAGTTCATGTCCTCCTACAAATTCGGTTGTATTTGTTAGGGCTCCCCAACCTTCGGCATTTGCCAAGTCGATCGTTTGGCCTAATGAAACAAATCCATCCGAATGGCTTATTTTATTATCGTTTCCGATGAAACAAGATTTGGGGACATTGTGCAAACTCATTCTTTTTGGAGTGATTCTAACGCCATCTTTCAGTTCGCTGCCATCTATCTTTACTGAAAACATAGCAAGAGTACGCTTTAATGAAAGTGTCCCGTTTGTTAATTGTTTAGTGGAGCCGAACATCATACAATCGTTTGCTCGATTGGGCTGCCCGTCTGCAGCTGTTTGTTTTAATTGCTTGAGTGCATCAATGGTTTTTATCGTGATAGAATTGTTATAATTAGCAATTGCATATATTTCAGTAACTTGGTCGAAATCTCCTTCTTCTCCTCTGATCGTGATATACCTTTTATTGTCTCCTTCTTCGGGTCTCATTGGTAAAGAGTTTCTGGTCATGATAACACGGTCATCGTTGGGAGTCAAACCACTTTCATCAAAATAATAGATCTTAGTTATATCATTTCCACTAGCTAATACAATATTTAAATTATTAACAATAGAATAATCAACACGGTTACTTACCGCACGGGTGTTTGTAGCGATGCGTGTCTGCTCCGGTAGGCTTATTGTAAGTTGAATTTTATCAGTTTGGTTGGGACATTGTTTATAATTATCCTCTTCCAAACACGCTGTCAACACCATAGGAAGCATTGCTAATATGGACAACCAACTGTATATATCGTTTTTTCGTATCATGGCTAATGGGTTGTTTTGTTTTAAAACTTCTCTTACAAGTCAAAGTCGTTTAATTGGATAACCCAATCATTGATCTCGACGACTGTATTGATTAATGTTAGGTTTTCGTCTACAAAGACAAGCATACTATAGTTGTCTTCTCTGTCTAGGTATTCTTGTAACGGCATATCTGCGTATTTCTCTGTTCTCAACAGGTTAAGATACCCGATCAAATCTCCGGTTTTTAGGATATTTTTATTTGTTTTCGTATCTATGATACTTAATTCGGGATTTTTGTCCTTCATGAGTCGTGCTACGCTCAATTCTGCAATGACAGCAGGATATTCAGTGTCTACCACGTTGAATGCCCTAGTAGCAACTGTTTTTTGTTCAGTCATAAATGGTTTGTAAGTCAACATATCATCGTCCAATAGCGTATTGTCATAATTCATAAATCCGTTATCGTCGTATATATTGAATTTTAATTCGTTTTTATTGATAGCACGTGTGATTGTTGCATTTTCGTTTTGTTTTACTTGCACCAAAGCAATGCGTATATTGTTTGTGTTTTTTATTAAACTGACTTCTGTGAAGCGCTTTCTTCCACTACGGGTAGAGGGGCCTTTCTTTAATTCTCCGTGCCATAATGAGGAGAGTTCATGTTCTACAATAAACTTGTCTTTATCTCCTTCTGATCTACCCTGTTTAGTAGGGACTACCACACTGTTGCGTATCGTTTTGACGTTAAGGTCTGTAATATTAGCCTTGCCGGGAGTAAGCAAGGGAACAGCAAATGATTCATCGTCCAGTCCTGCCCATGCTATGAGGTGATATTTTTCGGGATCGATATCCATTGTCATGGCATATTCGCCTGTTGCCAACATATCTCCTGATTCCGCTTTCATGGCTACGAGATTATTGTTGTCATCAAAAGCATAAAGCGTTATGTTTTTCACCTCTTGAGCGAACGCGTCCACATTTTTTATATTGTAGTCGTACTTGAATGTTACGCCGTATTCGATACTGCAATCGCCTTCATCGAAATCAAGTACGGAATCGCAAGCAGTCATTGTACCAACCAATGTTGTGAATAGCAATATCTTGTTTGCTTTTTTTTGTATGTCAGTTAATATGCTTATCATTGTTTCTGTTTTTATGCTTTTGGAACGCTTATGTTTTGTTTGATTAATCTTCTTTTGGTGAAGCGCGAGAGATGTAGAAATAGATAAGGGGGGAGAGGAGGAATCTCCTTCTCTCCCTCTTGCAACTTTTTATCTTTGGAAATTATTTGAATTCAAAATTATTTGTTTGAATAGTCCATGGTTCAACTTCAACTGAGAGTTTCAATGTTGCCAGCTTGGGTTCGTCTTTTGGTTCCGGTAATCCTAGCTTTGCTATGCCTGTAACTTTTAATTTATAAACGTTGTTACGAACAATCTCGGCTTTGCCATTACTTAGGATGTCTGCTTTGTAGTAGCATACACCTTCTTCATATTTTCTGACACCGTACTTACTCCAACAATCTGCAATAGAGGTCGTTGCTTCAATGTCTGTATATACTGCTTTTAATTCATTGATAGATTGGTACAATACATTGTCTCTGTCTACCCAGAATGTTTTGGCTTCATCATTGATAGTAGCTGTAGCTTTATATATCGCCATTGTGTGATTTTCTCCATAGTTTTCGAGACAGTATACGATAGAACCAAATTCTTCTTCGTTTTGAGTCGTTATACCAGTAATAGGCTTGTAAGCAAATGAACCTAATGTATATTCTTGGAACAAAGCTGGGGTGATGGCATTTGTCTGTGGGAATACATACGAAGTCGTTTGCAAATTAGCATATGAATAGTTGCTTATGGAAATTTCCACCTTGATAGCATTTCCAGCCGGATCTTTCATAGCTGTTCCTTCGCTGCTATTGGCAACATCAAAAGCATTATTGGTTGGAGTTGTTTCTTCCAGTTTAGCAGCTACTCGACTGACTTTTACTAAAGCAGGGACTTCTTGTTCTGCTACAAATTTAACTTTTGTCTTGCCGTCACTACTCATCAAGAAATTGTTTTTGCCAGTGATATCGTCGATTCCAGTGATTTCGCCAGCATTATATGTGGATGTGTTATAAATGCTGGTGAACCAGCCATCCCCGGTTAAAGCAGCTTCAATTGCAGATGTCGGGTTAAGCACAACATCTACAGTAGCATTTCCTGGCTGTACCGTGATTTTGTCTTTGGTATACAATACATTGGGAGTCGATTCTTCGAACTTAATTCTAGGAATAATGGTCACATCTTTTCCTCCGCTTTCATAACTAATAATAACAGTTGCGCTTTGGAAGTCCTGTTCTGCAGACAATCCAGTTTCTGTGGCGCGGGTTAAACTAGGAAATGCGATACCAAATTCCATAATCGCATTCTTTTCACCGGTTTGATTACCATTGTTTACGAATTCGTCATTCTCGTTGCTACAAGCTGTCATGGCAGCTACTGCTAGACTTGCTAATAATAAATTTCTAACTTTCATCTTTGTTTTGAGTTTAATGTGTGATGCTATAATTTTTTTCTTTTCTTTAGTTGCACACTACATATTATTAGTAGTTATGCTGATTTCTTTTTCTTTTTTGGGGGTAAGAGTCATCTAAAAGATGAGGAGCATTTGTTTTGTGAAAAACATCATTTCTTTTTCTGATCGGAAGCCCTTATATATTATAAGGTGAAATAACTAACTTCCAGTTGGAGGGATTTTGTTTGTTTCTTATAGGCAATGTTTCTTTTATTTGTTTATTACTAAATTTTTGTTTTGTTTGTTTTAAGGAATCTTTTTGTTCCTTATCGACATTGCAAAGTTATGGGAGAAATGTAAAACTGTTGATTGGTGTTTTTTTCAATTTTCAAGGTGAATTTTTCAATCTTTCAAATGTCACTTTTAGGGTGGGTGAATTAGTCATTTTGTGAATGATTTGTTGAGGAGGTGAATATTATACCGCCTTTCCTTTTCTTTTTCCACTGTTTGTATTATATATTTTCTTCAACTTATTCTGCGCAATAGAATAAATTTTGCAACTATTTAGGCGAGATGGAATGATTTGTGTCTTTTTCATTCTGTTTTGAATGATTTTCTGCTGCTGTTGTCGTGTTCATAGCAGACTGCATTACGTGGAACAGGTGGATGATCTCATCGTTACAAGAATACTTTCTCACCTTAGTGAGGATTAATTCTTATCAAGGTGAGAATATTTTCTCATAGTGATGAGTATTTTTTCTCACAACGGTGAGAATTGTTTGAGAATTTAATGAAATGTATTTCGCTGTGTATTAGTAGAGTAGCGAGTTTGTGACCGTGTTGAAAAAGTTCGGATCTGTAGTAGCGGAGACTAATATTTCGGATGCGGCTGCTTTGAAATAAACCCCTCAAATTGGCAAACTGAAATAATATATTAAATCCCCAGGAAAATAATGTGAGCCGTTACTTGATAGATAAGAAAAAACGCACTGCCTTCTCAGGTGGTGCGTTTCTTGATTTGGGGTTAAAATTTTAATTATAAATCATAGGGGGGAACAAATACTGTTTGTCTGTGTTATTGTTTTTTGTTATTCTAAGGGATAATTTTGTTTCTTCTTTAATAATTCTTTCAAGTTAGCGTCTGCTTGCTTTATGAGACCGGCAGCTTTAGCTGCATTGAAATATTTTTCGGCTGTGTCTAAGTCTCCTTCTATCATAGCGATAATTCCCAAGTTGTTCTGTGTCTCTGCCGCTTTTGGATCAGCTTTAGCCAGATATCTCTTGGCAGTTGTCATATCACCACCTTTTTGTATTTCCATTGCTCCGGCATTGAGGTTGGCGATTGGATCATCCGGAAACATTGTAGCGGCTACTTGGAAAGAATGGTTGAATTCTTCGCTTCCCGGTTCACAACTTTCTGCAATCCGGTAGATTTCCTGTAAACTCAATAATTGCGGGCGTTTATTAATTATCTCTTTAGACTCTTCAAGACTGAGACCGCGTACTGTATAATTGACCGTATAATCTGAATGACGGAGTGCAGGATAACATTCTGCCAATATATATTGGTATGTCTGAGGTCCAACTAGATTAGCGATATCGCGTTCCTTCTTATCAATGTTTATGCTTTCATCATCTATCAAGCGAAGAACTTCCTCCTTTTTCTCTATTGATGAAGCGGAAACAAATTTGCGGAAACCTTTCCAGTCCTCCGGGGTATATTCCGAAGTGATGAGCTTCTTATCGAAATTGTAATAACTGGTCACATAATCTACAAGAGCCTGGGTACGATTCTTTGCCAAACGGGTATTGTTGGCGTAGCTGCCTTCGGGTGAAGCGTAACCGTGAATCTTTATACCGGTAAGAGTTGTATATTTGTCGTTGCGCACGGTATCGATTGTTGCACGTATTTTTGCCAACTCACTTGTGTTACGACGATACTCCGGATAGATGATGATTTTGTTGACTGGGAAATCCAGAAATGCGCTTCCTTCTACTGCACGATATTTTATGTCTTCGGCTTTTGGAGTGATATAGGCTATGGAAGGTTTTACTTTCAGTGGTAAAATGTTCAACTGGGTGATTAATTCACCGCTGTTCTCCTCCAGGATGTCACAACAACCACATAGGTCTATATTCAGTTTCATGTTTGCATTGCGCATCCATGCTTCGAATGGCATTTGTACCAGATAGTTTATTTTTTGTTCCTGATGTTGTTTGCGACGTATAATGGTATAAGTGTTCTCGGGAGTCTTGTGGTTTCGTTGGTTGACAATGTCGCGTTTGCGTCCATACACTACAATAGAAGACAACACCTTGGTCTTTCCGTTTGCCTCAAGAAATGGAGTCAATGTGGCTACATTGTTGGATTCCAGTTTCAGGTTTTCTTTCAAGACAATGTCCAGATTGATAGTTAATACATTGTTATCTTCACTGCGTGTGATAGATTCTTTCTCTATACGCACTTGATCTTTATAGAGAGTCTGTGCTTTCCCGCCTAATATAGGCAGCAGGCAGAAGAATATGCATAATATCTTTTTCATATTTGTTTTGTTTTAAAATAAATAGATTAAACTGACGGCGGCTTTTGTAGGACCTACATAGTTCTTATGTCCTTCCTTGACTTTTTCACCGCACGTCTTGCATTCGAACTGCTCATACTTGACACGTGCGTAACCTACACCAATATTCCCTTCCAGATTCCAATGCTTGGCAAGAATCCATTGATAACCGTAGGAAACGCCAAATCCGTAAAAGTGTCCTTTGAAACGGTGGTCTTTCAATTCGGGCCAGATGCCCCATGGCATATCAATGGCTGCTGCCTGATAAACGCCTCCATGAAGGTGTGCACCTACGAAATGACCGTTGAATTTATCACAGAACCAATATCGAAGCTCCGGTTGGAAGGCAAGCATCTTCATCATCTTCTGATCTTTGTATGTCCAAGGGTTGTAGTTGGCATACAAGTCTAGAGTTAATTTCTTACTTAAACCGACTTCGGCTCCAAGATTGATAATTTTAAGCGCGTCCATTACGACATTGGTTTTTACTCCGACTACCTGACTATATAATAAGGTAGAAGCAAACAGGGTAACGAACAAAAATAAGATTCTTTTCTTTTTCATCGCATGATGGGTTTTGTTTGTTGATGTTACAAAAGTAGGCATAATGCAGATAGCTGTTGATTGGCAGATTCATCTTTCTTGCCTTTGTCTTCAATGGAAATTGATAAGAAGGGCGGTGAATAATTCATTCATAGGTGGTTGGTTATTCGTTGCTGTTGATTGGTGATTTTTATCCTTTATGATGAATGATTTGCATATGGGTGGTGTTTTAATACTTGTAGAACTTGGTCAATCGCTTGAATAAGCTGTATTTCGTTCGTTAAAGAGTGGTAATTCATTCATTTTTCTTTTCAGAAAGTTTTCCTTATTGAATAAAATACCTATGTTTGCAATGTGCAAACGAACAAGGAAAGATAAATAAGACAACTTAAGATTCCCCTCCTAAGGAACATGAATAAATAAACAATTAAAAGTGTAAAAAGACCGCGAACTGATAAATAACGATTCGCAAGCAGATTAAATGAATAAGTAAAATTTAGGAGGAACTAATATGAAATCAATTAAATTCTTTTTCGCATGTGTATTGGCATTAACTTTTGTAGCATGTTCTAATGCTGAAAGTGACAGTTTTGAAGATAATACTTCAAACTTCGAATCCATGAAATCTTTATATGGTATTGAGTCGGCAGCTTACGATCAGAAAGCTGAGGAAATTCCTTTTGTTACTGCAGAGGAAATGGCAAGTGTACTGGAAGCGCTTCGTCAGAATGGTAATACTGTCCGTAACTGTGAATCGGAAACAACAGAAGGATTTTATGGTGATGCTACTGATAAGAAAGCGGTGAAAATGCTTGCCGAATATCAGGCTCGTACAAGAAGTGGCGCTTTCGTTGAGCAATTCGCATTATGTGTATCATTGAACTTTAATATAGATAAAGGTGCGGTGTATTATATCGGTACTACTTACTCTTCTTCGACTGACTTATTCAGTTGGCAGGGATATGGCGCTTCTTTATCAACAACTGCCGACGGTAACAGTATCTTCAATTCGACTACTTATCTTTATTTCCGCGTAAGCGACCAGGGTAACTGTGTAGTAAAGGTACCGGTAGATTTCAAAGGTAGCTATAACTTTGCTGCCGGTCAAGGAACTTATAGCTTTACTCTGAAAGCTGCTAAATAATATCATAAGAATTTATTGCATTTAGGTATTAGTATAATATATATTACTAAGGAGTGTCTGTATGATATGATTCACTCCTTTGAATAAAAAAGAGGAACCAAGCAGCAAACAATATAATAATTGGAGATCGATTGCGTAATGAACAAAACAAACGGCAAAAGTCTTTCTATTTCAAAAGAATAGGAGGGCTTTTGTTTTATTGTGAATTATTTCTAAAAAATATTTGTTATGTGATTTGATGATAATTATTTTGTCTACCTTTATCGACCAATACACATGAACAAAATACTATTAAGATATGAGGAAATTCTTCTTTTTACTACTGGTGTTGTCAGGTATTTTCCCTGCATATTCAATAGATACTCATTGGAATCTGGAACCGGTAGTAATCAAAAACGGAGTCAGTGACAATACTATTTATAATGTTTGTTATGGAAGTGACAGTTTTATATGGCTCTCTACTGATAAAGGAATTTCACGTTATGACGGATTTAGATTTCGTGACTATCCCCTCATTATGGGGATTGATTCTCTTTCCACTCCTCTGCATCAAGCTGTGAAAAAACTTTGCGAAGGTCCCGACGGTTTATATTATGCGTTACTTTTCCAAGGTGGAATTACTTGTTTTGATAAGGATATTGAAAAGTTTTTGCCGGTACGTTTTGATAAGCCTCTGGAACTGAAAGATATTCTGGATTTCTGCTGGAATGACGGGAGTTTGTATTTGGTTACTTCACAAGGTTTATTTGAATCGCGCATTGTTCGCAAGACAGAAGGAAAACATGATTTTGTGTTATGTCTTTTGAATCCTGAGCCTTTGGTAAGAGGAAAGGTTGCTCATCTTTGTAGTGATGGAAAAACAAATTTGTATTTCTCTGTTAATCAGAGGAAAGTGGTACATTATGATTTAGTGGCGAAAAAAACTTCTTTGATTAAGGAATACAGCGTAGTAAATAGATTGTTTTTAAAGCATGGTTATTTATGGATTTGCCGATTATGGGATGACATTATATGTTATGACCTTAAAACGAATGAGGAACGTGTTATCTCCATGGAAGGAAAAGATCAGTCTGAATTCTCTAATTCTTATGTTACGGATCTGGTTTTGAAAGATAACCGGACTTTTTATTTGACAACTTGGAATGGATTGTATAAGTTGCGCTTCGATAATGACAATCTGTGTAAGAGTCCGTTTGTGTTGACTTTGCTGACGAAGAATGAGAAGGCATTCCATTCGAGTATTGAGAATAAAATGACCAGCCTGTTTTGGGATGATAAACAACAAATTCTTTGGGTAGGTACATTTGGCGGTGGGGTCGTGAAATTTGATATTAGTGATAGTATGTACAGTAGGGTACGGCAGGATTTTGGCTCTCGGGTGGATGGTATGGTCGAAGATTCAAAAGGATATGTATGGTTGACCGTTAGCGATGGGGGGATTATGAAAAGTACTACTCCTGTGTTTTCGTTGGATACACATTTTGAACCTTGGAAAAAAGCATCAGGCTTTTCCGGACGCTTTCATATATATAAAGGTAAGAACGGGAATATCTGGTTGGGTAATAATTGGGGAGAGATTGTTATCATTGATCCATTAACAAATGAGGTGGAGTCCTTTCATCTGCAAAATAATAAAGGTGAGAGGATACAAACTGTTATTTATAGTCTTTGCCTGGACTCATGGAATCGTTTGTGGGTAGGCACTTCAAATGGGTTGATGCAGGTTGAACTTGAAACTCACGAATGCAAGAGCATTAAATTGCCTGAAGAAATAAAGAATGTATTTGCAATAGCAGAGGATAAAGAAGGCAATGTGTGGATTGGGACGGATAGAGGTTTGAAAAGACTTGAAACGGATGGAGTACAAATTAGAGTAGAAGGAAATATTGAGAAAGAAAATGGACTGGAAGAGGCGGCTGTACGAACTATTTATGTAAATAACTATAATCAGATTTATGCAGCTTATTTGAATGTTGTTATCCGTATTGATGGAAGGGAGAAGGATAAGTTGGAAGCTATATACACTTTGCAAAACGGACTGACCAATGGACATGTAGGCTGTATGGTAGATGATCGTATCGGGAATACTTGGGCCGGAAATAATGTCGGAGTGATGACGATTAGAAATGGGCAGGATGCTTTCTATAATTATCTTTCGGTAGGTAATTGTAGTGCGGTATGCCGTTTGAATGATGGACGGTTGCTTTGGGCAAATTCTTGGGGATTGATTTTCTTTGATCCCTCTGCTACGAAAGCGGATTGTGAAAGAAGGCAGCTGATGCTGACAGATATAGAAGTGGGTGGAGAAACGATCTTGGCTGGGGAGAAACGAAATGGACAGTTGATTCTTTCAGGTTCTCCGGAACAACAGAAAAAGCTTGTATTCAATTCTGATAACAATGATTTCCATTTGTTCTTTTCCGATTTAGGTTATGGGATGGCTGAACGTAAGATAGCTTATCGATTACTTCCCTTAGATAAGGATTGGAGAATGGTGCCACTTTCGGAAGGCTTATGGTTCAATGGACTGTCTGCCGGAAAATATACTTTGCAGGCGAAACTTGTATTTCCGGATGGTAAGGAAGGGGATGTGAATGAGATTCTTATGGTTGTGAAAGATAAATGGTTTCAAACTATTTGGGCTTATATAGCTTATGTTTTGTTACTTGTCGCATTTTCTTGTTTTTTCTACATTTATTTTAAGAAGAAAGAGCAGCGTAAGCAGATGCACCGTGACCGGGAGATGGTATTGAAAGAGAACTTGAGCCTGGAGAAGATGAAGCAGACTCAAAAGAAGGAGATAGAAGCTTTGCGGAACGGCTTGCTTATGTTGTTTGTACAGGAATTGCGTACTCCTCTTTCGTTGATCATTGCTCCGTTGAAAGAATTACAGAAAGACAATTCCCAAATATCGAACCTTTCTTTGCAGGTTGCATACCGGAATTCGCTTCGTATGGTTGATGCTTGTGATCAATTACTGGCTATATACCGACAGGGGAGTCCGGAAACGAAGTTGGAAGTAGCTCCCTATTCGGTAGAAAAGATG
>OGDG01000955.1_pt1 | contig 12883 bp, 16 predicted proteins | sample 1570391 | NCBI WGS metagenome assembly OGDG01 (sample SAMEA2582186, study PRJEB24529) | metagenome | biome: Human gut stool | place: China | collected 2011 | reverse complement strand
CCGGTTCATCGAGTGGGTGATGTTGGGCTGGTTATTGCCCAGCACCCGCGCCGCGCGGGTAAAGTTCTGGTATTTTGCCACATAGTAAAAGATCTTGTAGTATTCCCAGTCCACATACATGAGTGCAGAGCCTTCTTTCCGTTTCAATATCGCCTGACGACTTTATACGACTTTTTCTGATTTGTATCATAACACGGCGTGCCGGAAATGCAAGTGTTTTTTGCGGGAGAGGGAAAGGCCGAGGAAAACAAAAACCTCAGCGTACTTGCATACGCTGAGGTTTTTTGGTGGGCGCGGGTGGATTGCGCGAGCCGCGCAGAAAAGGAGCCCGGGTCGCGGCTCCCAGCGGCTGCATCGTGCCTTGGGCGGCACGCGCATCCTGCTGGCCGCAGCCCCAACAGCTCCTCCCTGTTTCTGCCGCTGGCAGCGGTCGTCGCTGTTGCTGTTCGAATCCACCCGCTCTATGAGTCTAGCCTTGTTACAAAACAAAAACCTCAGCGTATTTGCATACGTTGAGGTTTTTTGGTGGAGCGAAGCAACCCAAATCCGAACCATTGCCCTCTGGGGCATCTTTGGCGGCGATTTCATCGAAAGTGATGGTTTTTGTGCCGTCTTTGTAGTTGAATGTAATCAAAACTTTTTCATCATAGAGATAAACAGCATTCACGAATGTATTGATAAGCGTTTCCCGGTGGCTTTTTACCCTCGTGTCCAGCTTGCGGAGCCGGGTCAACCAGAAACGGATCTGGTTCCCGCTCAGCCGGGGCTTTGCGATTTTCTCTTCGGCAATCCGAACTTCAAGCTCTTTCTGCTGGGCTTCCAGCTTTTCCAGCCGAGATTTTGTAGAGTTGGTCAGCACACCCGCCTGGATAGCGTTCAGCATATTCTCAATGCCGTTCTCCACCTCGCGCATCTGCTTTTCCAGCAAAGGGAGAGTGGTGTTTTCCTGATCCTGCAACTCCATCACTTCCGCAACGATGGCATCAATCACGGCATCGTCCTGAATCAGCTTCATGGTTTCAGCTATGACCAAATCTTCCAGCCACTCTTTACGGACGGTCTTTTTCTTGCAGGTCTTGAAACGCTTCGCGGTGGCGCACTTATAATAATGATGAACGACCTTGTTTCTACCCGTACCGCACTCGCCGAACATCATCGCGCCGCACATTCCGCAGAACAGCTTGGTGGTGAGCAAATAATCGTCCTCGGCCTTGTGGCGGGCAGGAGCGCGGCTGTTCTTTTTGATTTTCAGCTGCACTTCCTCAAACAAGTCCTTGTCCACGATGGCCGGGATGCTGTCGGGCATCACAATGTCCTTGAAGTGGTTTTCTCCGATGTACCGTTTGTTCGTCAACAGCTTCTGAACACTGTTGTAGGTAAACTTCTGATTGCGGTTGGTGGTCACGCCACTGTCGTTCAGCCAGTTCATCAGTTCCTTCATGGTCGCACCATCGTTGTACCGCTGAAAGGCTTCTACCACAAAGGGAGCTTTCAGCGGGTCGATTTGAAAGAACTTCTCCTCATCCACCTTAAAACCAATGGGAATCGTGCCGCCGTTGTACTTCCCCTTCAGAACATTCTCGGTCATGCCGCGCACGACCTTTTCAGAAAGTTCTGCCGAGTAGTATTCAGCCATGCCGGTGAGCATACTCTTGACCATGATACCCGCAGGGCTGTCAGAGATAGGCTCCGTGGCAGATACCAGCTTGACATGATTTCGTTCCAACTGGTACTCATAGTGGGCCGAATCATAGCGGTTTCGGGCAAAACGGTCAAGCTTCCAGACCAGCACAATGTCAAACAGCCGTTTCTCGCTGTCCTTGATCATCTGCTGGAAGTCCGGGCGGTTATCGGTTTTGGCGGAAAGGGCGCGGTCAATGTAGTGCTTGACCACGGTAATGCCGTTCTTTTCGGCGTAGGCCGTACACTCGCGAATCTGACCTTCGATGGATTCTTCGCGCTGATTATCGCTGGAATAGCGGGCGTAAATCACGGCGGTCATGCAAACACCCCTTTCACTTCATTCTCCGCAGACGGCGCACAAGGTCAGATGCACTGTACAGCACACAAGCCACCGACACGGTATCCTCGCCCACGATGTAGAACACCGAGTAGTTGTCCACCAGCATCTGCCGCAGCCCTTGGGTGCGCTCCGGCTCACTTTCTACTAGCGCACAGCGTTCCGGCAGGACGTTCAGCGACTGGATGGCTTCTGCAATGCGGTTATACTGCCCCATAGCCGTGTCAGGCTCCAGCAGACGGTCAGCAATATAGCTGTAAATCTGCTCCATATCGCTGAGGGCTGCATGGGAAATTTTTACGTCATACTGCTTCATCTGTGCTGTTCCCTGAACTGTGCGAATGCGCTTGCAGCATCCACGGTATCACCGTTCTGAATCTCCTTGATGCCTACCTGCAAGGCTGCATGGAGCTGGTCATCAGTCATGGTATCAGCGTTCAGAGCCGCAGGAGCTTTTGGCAGGGACAGCGGGAAGGGGATGCCGCCAGTCATGGTGATCTGGCGCAGGTACATGTCAATGGCCGTTGCCATCGGGATACCCAGCTGCTTCAGCACATCTTCGGCCTGCTGTTTAACGGTAGGGTTGACACGGAGATTGAGTGTCATCGTTTTTTCCATGGTTATCACCTCGACTTTATTGTAACGTATTTTGCGTTGCAAGTCAATTCGAGGTGAACGCGCAAATGAAATTCTCCATATCGCACAATATATTCATCGTTAAATTGTTCAAAGCGCGGGATATTCACCCTCTATAATAAATTCTTGGAGTGTGCCTAGCTTTTGCTGAGTAGTAAGTTTGAATATTATCTCTCTTGGCTGCTACCGTGGCAGACTGGAAGTTTAACCTTCAATAAACTATTTACTGTACAATTCTTTTAGAATACACCAAAGATTCATTATCACACCAACGCCACCAACAAGTGCAATGAGAATCCCTGCAACTACTGTAAGGCGAACATTTTGATTAAAGGCATACCATAAAAAATTAGTGTCCGCACAAAGTATAAGCAAAATTCCAACAATAAATATGCTTACCGATACGATTGCTGTAAGAATTTTTTTCATGTTACACTCTCCTTTGTGTATCACTGTTATTCTCCGAGAAAGTTCGACTCACATCCCTATGATAGTGAACACATCATTCGTTTTAAAACACTTTGCTGCCCAAGGAACTGCTTCTGCAATAATCTCTTTGCAAGTACATCCATCCGATTGACTTTTTGTTAAAATATTATCCCATTGTACTTTTGTAACGATTGTTATTCCATAAAAGTCAAACTCTGGAATCACTTCAAGAATCAGATCTGAAACATGGCGGCTATTCCATACTTCATCACTGATGCTAATAGATGTGTCAAGCCAGCACTTGTCATGATACTGCCCTTGTTGAAATTCCAAATAGCAGCTGCTGTGTGAGGCTTTTCTTTGATCTTCGTCAATAAAATACTTCAAATTAGTTCACCCGTATTAGCAGATAGCTGTGGTCATCGCTATGTACCACAAGCGGAAAAGTTATATCAAATCCCATTGATCGTTAGCAATTCACCCCATCACAGTAACCATCTGGAAGTATTGATACTGATATTCGTCTTCTAATACAGCCTGCATCTCTTCCATGTATAACGGGTCTTTCAACAGTTTGAGATGAAATGCTCGCTCTCTCCAAAGTCGGACTCCAATTTCAGGGAAAAGATATTCCGTTCCAAGTTGCAAGTCCTTTTCGTTGCAAATAACGTTGTCCTTTTTCATTAAGCTATCAATAATACACTCGGCGGTTGTATTAAACATATCTATCCCGAACAATTTTATTGATACCACTTTAGACAAATCTCTCTGGATGCCGATTTCAGTAGCTTTTCCGTTCCGATACTGCACAAGAAAGAACGAATCATTATCCATATATCGTCCGGTTATCAAATTAGGATCATCAGTTTCCGCACAACATTCCATTTGCATTGCTTCATCAGAAGAATTTGACCACTGTTTCTTCATTTGTAGAAGAGCATTTTCTAGCTCATCTGATGTCATGCCTAATTTTAATTGTCCAATTCTAATATGCGGTTCAATAATTATCTCTCTCATAGCAAAAACTTCATATTTTCAAAAGCGTTTAACGGATGCAAAATAACCTCTCATACCGACTTATTCATTTATCGGACTTTTCCACAGTTTTTGCAAAAGTTCGTAAGAATCATTTAAGTTCCCACAATCCGGGCAATACCATCTTCCGTCCGGTATCGGATCAACTGACGAAAGTATTTGACTTTGAAATTATTTTTTTGAAAAATCTCTGTACTGATTTTCGTTGATTGTCCAGTAAGGATCACCTCCATTTTTAACAATTTCTTCAATGAAATTCAGTATATTTCCAACACATATAAATTCATCTGTTGAGCAACAGTCCCCCGCATAAAGATACTCTTTTTCTATGTCATCCACGTTAATGACAATATCATATCCCATCCAATATCCAATTTTCCATGCCGACCTACATAATAAATTATCATTACTAAAATGGAACGAAAGAATTTCTTGAGCATCAAATAAACAATAGTCTCCGCTATGATAGAGAGTCAGTCCATTACATTGCTTCAGAAATTCAATATAATCAGCTGGAATATGTCCCATTTCTTTTTTTAAGTGTTCCAATATCATATCATTGGTTGGTGGATTTAATAGAGCATCTAAATGCGCATGATTCAGATGCTCTATAACTTTATCTAAACCATTCATTCCAGGCTACCCCTTTTTTAATATTGCGCCCACCATGTAGTAAATTGAGTGTGAGTTGCTTTTGGAAGGGAAATCAAATTGCTATTCACACTTTTTCCACCATATTTCAAGGGCTTTATAAATGCACGTCATTATCTCTATTCCTCTGGAGTGGATTTATCTCCCAAAATATTGAGCATTAACACAACGCACAAAAAGAGAAACGATAAGATATAAGGTTGAACATATCTTTCCTCATCTAAACACAATTTATTGCCTGATTGAATAACATTCACCTTGGTGAAACAGTCTGTATAGCTATAACTTGTTCCTTCTGAGAAAGGCATCAGCTGGGATAAATCATATCGATTCCCTATAAAGAAACGTTTTGCCGTTATAATGTAATATTGCTTTCCATCAGTTAGTAAAAAATCAATTGAAGACTTCGATTCGGTCGATTTACAATCAACAAGAGTTAACACAGAATTTGAAACGCTTTCAAAATTTTTATTTGATAACACTTGCAATTTATCAAAAGAATACGGAAATCTTACGATAGAAATTAGCCATAGCAATATTATAATAGCACCGAAATGTCTGAAACATTTAACAATCTTATATTTTTTAGTTCCACGCATAATAAATTCAAACTATGTAAAAATAGTCCTATCCTTCAACGCTCTCTGACATTATCGATTCATATAGAGATGTACTCAACGTATCTATATCATCGGAAAGAGGTTTTCCAAGATTGTAAATAAAACTTTGAAACAGTTCAATTGTCTGTTCACTAAATGCCGGACGTGACTCAACATTCTTCGATATTTCAATCAATTTGTTGGCAATATCGTTAAAATGAGGAATTTCATCATAGGATGTTACTTGAAGCAAAACGCTAAGTTCATCTGCATGCTCTTTGGTCTCGCCCAAATCAATGGGGTCGGAATAGTACAAGTCTGAAAAAAGCATAGACATCAAAACAGATACTTGTGTATCGATCTGTTCTTGGTTGAATTGAAGCTTTTGGTAATCTTTGTACATATTGCTAAATTTCATTCCACATAGAATTATAAGCACTGCAACGACACCTATAAAACCATAACGAACAATCCTTGCTTTCATTGACGGCCTCATTTATTTAGAGCAAATGTAATGGTAGGATTATTTCCGATTTCAAAAAAGTTTTTCTAGTAATATTTTTCATAAAAGAATCTCCTTACATTATCTGCTGGTGTTTCCAGTAATGGTTTCGCTCCGTCCAGCATCCATCATAATAGCTATTTATTTTTAAGATTCACTTTTATCCTGCATCGGAATCACCTCCATGCAAACTTTTATGCATTTACCTTCCACAGGAACTTCTGCTTAGTCATTCTTATTGCTGCAGATCGGCTCCATCCTGTAAGCACCCCAAAAGATGTACGTAAAGCCTCTTGCCTGCATATTTAAGAGAAAGCGGATATGCTCTTTTACCATTGATTTGAATGTAGCCATTTTCAGAAACCGTTATGCGAATATCTGGCATTCCGTCCATTGTTTCACCAAAAGCTATCGTGAGTTCATTGAGTGCACCGCTATCACCAGAACCACCAGCATAATCAGTGACAAAATATGTCTGCTCAAAAGTTTTGGCAATATCTATATATGTCAGGTCATCCTTTTCAAATAGCCAAGACTGGTCAATTTGAGCACCATTAGTGTCTACTGTAAGATGGTATGCTGATACTATCCTGCATTGTTTCAATGGAAACAAAATCTCCCCAGTCTTCCGAGATCCGCGCCTTGCCCTCGTCCATGCGCTCTTTGTTCATGATCTCCTGCATGTCCGGGACAACAAGGCTTTGCAGGCTGTCAAAATCCTCTGCATTTAAAAGCCCTATGATTTTTTCCGCCTGTGCCTTCACTTCCTCTTCGCTGAACACTTCACTCTCTGCCAGCGCCTTGTTCTGCGGCTGCATCCAGTAAGTTGCAACGGATGCTGCCACAAGGATCACTGCGACAATGATGATGTTGCGGATGCGCTTTTTCTTCTGCTCCGGTGTCAGCGCTTTTTTTGTTTTTATCTTACTCATTTTTCTCTCTGCACTTTCTTTTTTCTGCATATTAGTCCCTGATTGCATCCAACGCATTCGAAATATCTGCGATCAGATCTTCCTTATCCTCTAAACCGAGACTTATCCGGATCAGCTCTGCCGGAACACCTGCCTCTTTCAGCTGTTCATCTGTCATCTGTCTGTGCGTGGAGGTCGCCGGATTCAGACAGCAGGTTCTTGCATCTGCCACATGTGTCTCGATCGCTCCAAGCTTTAAGTTCTGCATAAAAGCAGACGCAGCCTCCCTGCCGCCCTTTAATCCGAATGAAACGACACCGCATCCGCCGTGTGGCAGGTATTTTCTGGCACGTTCATAGTATTTGCTGGAAGGCAGGCCCGGATAGTTTACATAGGCTACCTTTGGATGTTTTTCCAGAAATTCTGCAACTGCCTGTCCGTTTTCCACATGCTTAGGCATACGCACATGCAGCGACTCCAGTCCAAGGTTTAACAGGAATGCGTTCTGTGGCGACTGGATGCATCCGAGATCACGCATAAGCTGTGTTGTACATTTTGTGATGAATGCGCCCTCATTGCCAAATTTTTCTGCATAGGTCACGCCATGGTAGCTCTCATCCGGTGTACAAAGTCCCGGATATTTGTCTGCGTGTGCCATCCAGTCGAATTTTCCGCTGTCGACGATCGCACCGCCTACTGCCGCACCATGTCCATCCATGTATTTGGTGGTGGAGTGTGTCACAATATCCGCACCCCACTCAAATGGCCTGCAGTTGACCGGAGTTGGAAATGTGTTGTCTATGATAAGCGGTACGCCGTGCGCATGTGCTGTTTTTGCAAAGAGCTCAATATCTAATACTGTCAATGCCGGATTGGCGATCGTCTCGCCAAACATCAGTTTTGTGTTCGGACGGAATGCAGCGTTTAACTCCTCCTCCGATGCGTCAGGAGACACGAAGGTTGCCGTGATCCCCATTTTGGCAAGCGTAACTGCAATGAGGTTGAAGGTTCCGCCGTAGATCGAGGATGATGCCACGATATGGTCTCCACTCTCACATATGTTGAATATGGCAAAAAAGTTCGCTGCCTGTCCGCTTGAGGTCAGCATTGCGGCTGTGCCGCCTTCCATTGCGGCGATCTTGGCTGCGACATGATCATTGGTCGGATTCTGCAGCCGTGTATAGAAATATCCGGATGCCTCAAGATCAAACAGTTTTCCCATGTCCTCACTGGTGCTGTATTTGAAAGTGGTAGACTGGATGATCGGAATCTGCCGCGGCTGTCCATTCTCCGGGGTATATCCTGCCTGTACACATTTTGTGCCTATTTTATAATCGTTCATTTCATTTTCCATGCCTTTCCGCAATCTGCCCTTCGTATCCGGCAGTCACATTATTATCAAACTGATCTGCGCCATAATCTCTGCTGCAGATCATCAGTATTATTACTGTAGCATTATAAGCGCCGTTTTTCAAGAATTGTTTTTCCTGTCTGCCCGGAAGTAAAACACTTGCAGAAGTATGTTATTTTCGATAGTATATAAGTATCAGATGTACGGATACAGGTTGAGTCAGAACAGGTAGTTGTCTGATCGATCCTGAAGATAAAAGGAGGCATCCTCATGACCGAACAGGAGATCAAGGATATTTTACAACAACAGAACCACTTTTTTTCCAGTGGCAAAACGATTCCGGCGGAATTCCGACTGAAACAGTTAGAAAGTTTGAAGGAGGCTATGATCCGCCATGAAGCCGACCTTGCTGCGGCATTGAAGGAGGATCTTGGAAAGAGCCGTATGGAGAGCTATATGTGTGAGATCGGGCTGACGCTGTCAGAGCTTACCTGGATGCAGAAGCATCTCCGCAGCCTTATGCGCAGCAAACGTGTTTCCACCCCGGTCGCCCAGTTTGCAGCAAAGAGCTTCCGCTCCCCTTCCCCTTACGGAACCGTGCTGATCATGAGCCCATGGAATTACCCGGTGTTACTGACACTCGATCCGCTGATCGATGCCATAGCAGCCGGGAATACTGCGGTCGTAAAACCAAGCGCCTACGCCCCTTGCACGTTCAATGTCATGAAGACCATGATCGAAGAATGTTTTCCGGCACATTATGTTGCAGTGGTCGATGGCGGCCGCGCAGAAAATCAGGCATTGTTACAGCAGCGTTTTGACATGATCTTTTTCACCGGCGGAAAGACCGTCGGACGGGAGGTGCTGCGCCATGCGGCTGAATATTTAACCCCTGTCACGTTAGAGCTTGGCGGAAAGAGCCCATGTATCGTTGACTCCACCGCTAAGATCCGGCTTGCCGCAAAGCGTATTGTCTTCGGCAAGTATTTAAACTGTGGACAGACCTGTGTTGCGCCGGATTATATTCTCTGTGACAAACGCATCCGTGATGAGCTTATCACTGCGGTCTTAGCTGAGATTGAAAAGCAGTTTGGGAAAGAACCTCTGAAAAATCCGAATTACGGAAAGATCATCAACGAAAAGCATTTTGAACGCATTCTCGGGCTGATCAATGGGGAAAAGCTTGTGTACGGAGGACAGTCAGAGCCTGAATCGCTCCGCATTGCGCCTACCGTTCTCAATAATATTACATGGGACGACGCTGTGATGGGCGAAGAGATCTTCGGTCCACTGCTTCCGATCCTCACCTTCGACACATTAGACGAAGCACTTGATACCGTGGAATCCCACCCTCATCCGCTTGCGCTTTATTTTTTCAGTGAGGACAAGGCTGCACAGAAGAAAGTGTTAGATACCTGTCGTTTTGGCGGCGGCTGTATCAATGACACGATCATTCATCTTGCAACGAGCGATATGCCATTCGGCGGTGTCGGTGAGAGCGGCATGGGCAGCTACCACGGCAGGGTTGGTTTTGAAACCTTCAGCCATTACCGCAGTATTGTCGATAAGAAAACGTGGATGGATCTGCCGATCCGGTATCAGAAATATACCGGATTGAAAGAAAAGATGATGCGGATGTTTTTGAAATAAGGGGGATTATTGATAAAACTGTAATGCAAGTTCATTATAATGCAGTATGTCTTCCACTTCTGCGAGCCGTGTCCTGATTTTTTCTGACGCCGGCTGTTTTGCAAGATTCTCTTTGATGCCTGTGTATATGAGCTTTTCTTTTTCAAGAAAAGTTTTCAACACAGGATGGCGGTTTTGCAGGAGTAATCCACCATAGAGATCTGAAAGTTTCAACACTTCCACATTTTCTCCTGTGGCTAGATCTAATTCTGCTACACTGGATTTTTCCAAAACCTTCTGCACATTTTTTTCCTGATACTGCACTTTCATCATCGGATAGAATTTTCCATCTTCATACACCATGTCCTCTGCAAGAATGGTATATCCTTTTTCTCTTAAAAACTCACGGACACGCTCGATCTCGGACTGCGGCTGCAGGATGAGTTCTTTTGCAGACTGACAGACTTTTTCCCCGTCTTTTAAAATATGCATGATAAGTCCGCCTCCCATACCGGCGATGAGGACAGCTTCCACCTCGCCGGGTTTTAAAGCTGCCACACCATCTGAGAGACGTGTCTGTATGTATGCCTGCAATCCATATAAAGCAATATGTTCTTTTGCCCGCTCTAACGGTCCTTCATTGATATCCATGGCAATTGCAGCTAGAATTTTCTTCTGCTGTAACAGATAGATTGGAATATATCCGTGATCTGTTCCAACATCTGCCAGTGTATATCCCTGTGTGACAAGAGCTGCGGCTGTCATTAAACGATTTGAAATCTTTACCATTTTACTCTAAGTAATCCTTTAATTTGCGGCTTCTGCTTGGATGGCGGAGTTTGCGGAGCGCTTTTGCCTCGATCTGACGGATACGCTCACGTGTTACATTGAACTCTTTTCCAACTTCTTCCAGTGTTCTTGCACGGCCGTCCTCCAGACCAAAACGGAGTGTCAGAACTTTCTGCTCTCTCTCGGTCAGTGTTCCAAGTACTTCCTCCAACTGCTCTTTCAAAAGGGTAAATGCAGCGGCGTCAGCCGGAACAGGTACGTTATCATCCTGAATAAAATCTCCAAGATGGCTGTCCTCCTCCTCACCGATCGGTGTCTCTAAGGAAACCGGCTCCTGCGAAATCTTTAAGATCTCACGCACACGCTCTACCGGCATATTCATCTCTGCTGCAATCTCTTCCGGACTTGGCTCACGTCCTAACTCCTGAAGCAGCTGTCTGGAAACACGGATCAGCTTATTGATCGTCTCAACCATATGGACAGGGATACGGATGGTTCTCGCCTGATCTGCGATCGCTCTTGTGATTGCCTGACGGATCCACCATGTTGCATAGGTAGAAAATTTATATCCCTTGCGGTAGTCAAATTTTTCCACAGCTTTGATCAGACCAAGGTTACCTTCCTGAATCAGATCAAGGAAAAGCATTCCACGTCCCACATATCTTTTTGCAATGGAAACAACCAGACGTAAGTTTGCCTCTGCAAGACGTTTCTTTGCCTCATCCCCTGCATCAAGATCTTTCTGCAAATTCTTGATCTCTTCTTTGATCTCTGCAAGTTCTTCTTCCGTTGCATTCTCTTCTCTGCTCTTTAAGATTGCGATCTTTTCCTTCGCCACAGCACCGGCTTCCATATTTTTTGCCAGCTCGATCTCTTCCTCTGCACTTAAAAGAGGTACTTTACCGATCTCCTTTAAATACATACGGACCGGATCTTCAATGGATACGCCATCCGGCACGGAAAGGTCGATTTTTTCAACTTCAATCTCGTCTTCATCATCTACATCGAGTAAAATTTCATCATCAGAATCATCATCTGTGATCCGGAGTACATCGATATTGTTTGCTTCCAGAAAATCAAGAATTTTATCAAACTGTTCTGCCTCTAACTGCATGTCCGCAAAGAAGTCGCTGATCTCCTGGTATTCCAACATGTTCTTTTTCTTTTTGGCCAAGGCTAACAGATCTTTTAACTTCTGCTGAAACTTTTCTTTTGCAGCTTCATCCATCACTGCTGCTTCTTTTTTTGTTTCCTTTACCTCTTTTTCTGTCTTTTTTGCCATTTTGTTTCATCCTCTCAAGTTTTCTACTATTTTGTCCCTAATCAATGGAAATATGCAATTTCTCCAATTCTTCCAGGTCACGTTTATCTGTTACTAGCTGCATCAGACCAGCCATATCTGTCGGTGCCAAATGCTCGGACCGATACTTGATACTGTTTTGTTTGATGCGGATAATGGTCTCTTTCAATGCCTTCTCCCGGTCTTCTTTTGACTCGACCTCATGGATCCTTGCATTGAAAAGCGCCGCAATCTCTTTCTGTGCCTCCTCATCTGGAAACATGCTGACGATCTTCGCCGGGTTTGCTTCTCCGCTCTCCTCAAACTGCTGGAATAATACTTCAGCTACCTTATGATATATCTCCTCCGTAAAATCCTTCGGTGCGATATATTTTTTTATCTTATGATATAATCCGGTATTCTCTATGAGCCATGTCAAAAGAAGTTTCTGGGATTGCTTCATCCCATCTTCTTTTTTGATTCCTCTGGCGGAGGCGTTTTTCTCATTGATACCGGTTTTTAACTGGGTTGGTTGTTTTCGGATGCCTTCCATCTGCATTCCGTATTTACCGACAAGCCGCTGTAAATCCTGCGTTGGCAGCATATATTTTTCCGCGACTGCCTGAACGTAAATATCACGCTCGATTTTTTCCGTGAAGGAGCAGAGTTTCTTCGCCACTTCATGATAAAAGGCTGACTTGCTCTCCGGATCTTTCATGTCGTACTGCTGCTCTAAAATGCGTATCTCAAACATAAAGCTGTTCTCCGCATGATCGATACGATCCTGATACGCCTCTGCGCCCAGAGCCTTGATAAATTCATCGGGATCCTTAGCGCTTGGAATTGTAAGAACCTTAACATTAAGTCCCGAATTTCTGAGTATAGGAATTGCCCTTGCGGTAGCCTTTTGACCTGCCTCATCGGCATCGTAACAGATAATCACCTCATCGGCATACCGTTTCATCAAAACAGCCTGTTCACCTGTAAGAGCCGTTCCCAGGGTTGCAACGGCATTTGTAAAACCTGCCTGATTCACAGCGATGACATCCATA
>OGDG01000952.1_pt1 | contig 12912 bp, 15 predicted proteins | sample 1570391 | NCBI WGS metagenome assembly OGDG01 (sample SAMEA2582186, study PRJEB24529) | metagenome | biome: Human gut stool | place: China | collected 2011 | reverse complement strand
GCGGGCGCAGTCTGCTGCGGCTGTGCGATGCTTTCCACTGCCGGTTCCGGGGCAGTCGCCGTGCTCTCCGCTGCTGGAGCAGGGTCAGCCGCTGCCGGGCTGCTTGCCTGCGGCGTCCCGGCGGTGATGTGGGGCACGACTGCGCCCACGGTCAAAGTTTCCGGCTGTGCAGACAGCAGGGATGCTGCCCCTGCGCCGCCCACAGCCAGAACCAGCGCCATGGTCAGCGCTGCAACGGCTGCCGCCGCTTTGCGGCGGGCTGTGCCGGATCGGTCAAATCGTTTTTTCATCTGTCGTCTCTGCCTCCGAATCTCCCGGTGGTGCAGCACTGGGCTGCACCGGGCCCTTGCCCCCTGCCCGGGGCGGGCCCGCTTTTATTCCACGCCGCCCATGCGTTCAGGATAAAAAGGACGGCGGATGATAACTTTACTCTTCCTCTAGTATACACCCGCACGCGGGGAGCAGTCAACGGCACAGCGGGCTTCTACACAAATTCTCCACCGGGGCAGTGTGTCGGAAAATGTTCCAAATGGAATACGTTCCGGCAGGGCAGAACATTGCACAAAGCCGAAATTTCACAATTTTTCCAGCAACCTCTTGCTGTCTTGACAGGTGTATGGTATGATACAGAACATACGTTCGTAACCTTAACGATCTGTTTTGGATAGAAAGGCAAGTTTTATGTCGAAGCTGAAAGATTTTTTGGCGCGGAAGGATATCGTCATCTCTCCGCAGCGTTACCTCATTGACGCACTGGGCGCAATGGCACAGGGTCTGTTCGCCAGTCTGCTCATCGGTACCATCATCAAGACGGTGGGTCAGCAGACCGGTCTTGCCCTGCTGGTGGATCTGGGCGGCTATGCCACGGCTATGAGCGGCCCCGCCATGGCCTGCGCTATCGGCTGGGCACTGCATTGCCCGCCGCTGGTGCTGTTCAGCCTGATCACTGTAGGCTACTCGGCCAATGCGCTGGGCGGCGCAGGCGGCCCGCTGGCTGTGCTCATCATCGCCATTGTGGCGGCAGAGCTGGGCAAGGCCGTGAGCAAGGAGACCAAGGTGGATATCCTTGTCACCCCGCTGGTGACCATTTTTGCAGGCGTTGGGCTTTCCATGCTCATCGCCGCCCCCATTGGCGCAGCCGCAAGTCAGGTGGGCACTCTTATTATGTGGGCCACCGAGCAGGCTCCGCTGGTCATGGGTATTCTGGTGTCGGTCATCGTGGGCGTGGCGCTGACCCTGCCCATCTCCTCCGCTGCCATCTGCGCCGCACTGGGTCTGACCGGCCTTGCTGGTGGCGCTGCCGTGGCAGGCTGCTGCGCCCAGATGATCGGCTTTGCCGTCATGAGCTATAAGGAAAACGGCGTCGGCGGCCTCATCAGCCAGGGCCTCGGCACCAGTATGCTCCAGATGGGCAACATCGTAAAGAATCCCCGTATCTGGATCGCCCCCACGCTGGCCAGCGCCATCACCGGCCCTCTGGCCACCTGCGTCTTCCACATGGAGATGAACGGTGCCGCTGTCTCTTCCGGCATGGGTACCTGCGGCCTCGTGGGCCAGATCGGCGTCTACACCGGCTGGGTCAGCGACATCGCCGCTGGCACCAAGGCCGCCATCACCTCGATGGACTGGGCTGCCCTCGTCCTCATCTGCTTCGTCCTGCCCGCCGTGCTCAGCGTTCTCTTCTGCGAGATTGAGCGCAAGCTTGGCTGGATCAAGGACGGCGATTTGAAGCTGAACTGATCCCGTAAAAATCGCCTCTGTGCAAAAATGTCGTCAAAACATTTCTGCACAGAGGCTTTTTTATCTTATTTTATTGCATTCCGCACTTTTTCTCTGCTATAATACTGTTACACAATTCAAGACCGGAGGGTTCATCATGACCGTAAAACGCGAAAAGGCATTCCGCAACGCCATTGCATCCACACGGATGGAGGGCCTCTCTTTTTCCAAAAAATCGGAGCAGGACTGTCTGCGCTATCTGGACGGTCATCTTGACGCCGCCACCCTCGTCCGTGAGGTTCTGCGGCAGCCACAGGACACTGCGGCCCAGAGGTAACGCTTATGCCCTACACGATCGACCCATCTTCTGCCGACTGCTATCCCTGCACTTCCGTCCTTATCAATAAATTCGACCTCCGCAGTCAGCAGGAGCTTGACCGTGTGGAAGCCGTGCTCGTCACCGCGAAAGCAGCACAGTGGGAAGAATCTCCCTTGTGCTCTACCTTCGACTTTGAGCATTACAAGGCCATCCACCGCCATCTTTTCTGCGACCTCTACGAATGGGCCGGTGTACCCCGCAGCATCAACATCTCCAAAAAGGGTACGCAGTTCTGCCCCGCAGATGAGATCCCACGCGTCAGCTCTGCTATTTTCCGGCGGCTAGCCGAGCAGAATTTCTTCCAAAGCCTTTCCTTCGACGATTTTGTAGACGCCTTCGTTGATTTTTACATCCGCACCAACGAGCTTCACCCGTTCCGCGAGGGCAATGGGCGGACACAGCGCGTCTTTCTGGCGCAGCTCGCACAGCACGCTGGGTATCAGTTGGATTTTTCCTGCATCGACCCCGACGAGCTGATGGTCGCCACCATCTGGTCGGCGCAGGGCGTGGATACTATGCTGCGCCAGCTTTTCCGTGAAATGCTTTCGCCTTTGGCAGATTAACCCACGATTCTTTCCCCATCCAGCACCGCCTGCCGGAGGACATCCCCCTCATACACCAGCTTGAGGGAGAACCACGGATGTTCCTCGTTGAGCAGCTTGAAGAAGATTTTATCGCCCTCCCAGATGGGCAGCTGCTCCACTTTCTCCTTCGGCACCCATTCCAGCACGCCTTCCCGGCAGGCATCGCCCTGTATCATCTCGCCCGTCCACCCGTCGGCGGTGTAGAGATGGATGAACTCGGTCATATTGCCCCAGATGAAGGTCAGCAGCCCCCGGCTGCGCCAGTGGGTCAGCGTCAGGCCCGTCTCTTCTTTCACCTCCCGGAGAAGGCAGTCCTCCGGGCTCTCGAACCGCTCGAATTTTCCGCCGACGCCCACCCATTTGTCGTGGTTGTAGTCGTCCTCCTTCTTCACGCGGTGGAGCATCAGGTAGGCGTCGTCCCGCTCCAGATAGCACAGCGTCGTGCTGAAGATCGGGTATTCCGGATTCATAAAGGCCCCAAGATTCATCTTACTTTCCCTTTCTTTTAACAGCAAAGCGCCCCGCAGATGACCCCTGCGGGGCGCTGTTTTTATGCGTTTATGCCTTGCGGCCTGCGCGGCCCTTGCCCGCATTGTTCAGTTTACGGACGAGGTCGTTCTGATGTTTGCGCTGGGAGGGCGTCGGCTCCGGATCATGGGCCTCTTCGGCCTTGGCCCGGGTCTGCTGGACGGTGGAGTCCACACGCTCAAGGTTCCACTCCTGATTGCCGCCCGAGACGAAGTTCCAGATCTGCGCCTGCGCACCGTTGGAGGTGTTCATGCCCACAAGGTCGATGTACTTGTCGGCCAGCACGTTGCGGATGCGGGTCCGGCCATTGCGGGTAGTCTCGAGCGCCCAGCACTGGCTCAGTCCGCTGGTGCGGCCCCACTGATGGAGCCAGGTGCCTTCCACCACGCCGCCGAGGGCAAGGTCCATCATTTTGCCGGTAAAACGGTTCTGGATGCGCCAGCGTCCTTCGCCTGCATCCACGAATTTCCACTGCTGCCACGGATGACCTGCGTAGTCCCACAGACGGATCGCAGCGCCGTTCTCCGTGTTGAAGTTCTTTACTTCCAGCACCTTTCCATTGGGGGCCTTGATGAGGTAAAATTCATTTTCTGATAATACGACCTGCGATGCCTTTGCCATAACTGCGTTCTCCTTTCAGCGTAGACTTTTGATGCTCTTATTATAACGCATTTTGGTTTGGGCAGCAAGAATAGTTTTCCATAATTTTTGAGAATTTCTTTATGCATTCTGCTCGTTTTGCTGAGATTTCCTCACTTTACCCTCCGGCCCAAATTCCACCGCCGGAGCACGCTTGTATACATCTCAAAAACGACCCCACAGCTGTCGTTTTCCACCCTGTTTTTGCTCCAAGAACAGCACCCCTGTTTTCGGCCCGTTTCAGCTTCAAAACGGGTCGAACTGTCCCTGCCGCAAGGCCAATTCAGTGCAGTGACTTCAGTTTTATAAATCAAAACTCGCTTCGGCGCTTTACTTTAATGATAGATATTGCATTTCAGAAAGAGCTTTAATTTATTTCACGTTTTTTGCTATTGACTTTATTTCAAAACCGGTGTATAGTAAGCTTGCAAGGAGCGGAAAGCGCCCCCGTAACAACGAGCTTCAGGCTCCGCACACTGCGGGCCTGTGAGAAAAATATAGGAGGTTTGACTATGTATTACTACATTCTGGGCTGCGGTATCGCTTGTTTGGTCCTGTTCGGCATCTACAGCATGGAGACGGTATGCGTCAAGCCGGCTGAGATGGTTGGCAAGGTCCTGCTGTGGCCTGTCACCCTGATGGAAGCAGTTGTCCGTTACAGCTCCACTCATCACAACTTCAAGGCTGCGCTGTAAAACGCATCACGTCTGAGGACGTTGAAAAAGCCATCAAGGCTGCCGTACTCTTTGCGGGTACGGCAGCCTTTTTGCTTTACACCCGGGGGCCGGATGTGGTACACTGTATATTGTAAAGCGATTTCCCGCCGAATCTTATCGTGCGCAGTTCCGCGCTATTTTTCAGGAGGACTATGAAACCCGATTACAAGCTGGTCGCCAAGGCCAAATATATCCACATGACCGCCGACCTTGCCAGCGAGGTCTGGCACGAGGTCTACAAACGCTATTTCCCCGCAAAGCAGCTGGACGCCCTCATCGAGAACTTGCAGAGCGCCGACGCTATTGAAGAGGACATCGACAACGATGTGAACTACTTCCTCGTCTTCCTCGGCAGCAGCCTCATCGGCTACTTTGCATGGAAGATGGAGAACACTTCGCTCCATCTGCTCCACCTCTACCTCAAGCCCGAATACCGCGGCAAGGCCATCGGCCGGGACATCGTGGCGTCCTGCGAGCGTCTGGCCCGGGGCGAAGGCCGGGGCCGCGTCTGGTGCGGCGTCAACGCCAAGGCCCTGCCGGTGCAGCAGTTCTTCAAGGCCCGGGGCTACCGTTCCCTCGGCCCTGCCGAGAGTGAGGGCGGCATCGAGCGCAACGAGCTGATTTTTGAGCGGATGTTGTAAATTTCCTGCAAAGACCATTGCTTTTTCTTCTCATTTGTACTACACTAAAGTAGTGTATTGAAGTACCCGTCTGCGGGTCCAACATCATTGAATGACCGGGGAGGAACTGTATATGGCAAAGGACCATCCGACCGGAAAATCCGGCCTGTATGCCGCTTTTCTGGAGCTTGAGACGCCCGAGGAGTGCTACCGCTTCTTGCAGGATGTATGCAGCTACGCAGAGCTGAGCGCGATGGAGCAGCGCTACAACATCGCCGAAAAGCTCATGCGCAAGCAGAGCTACACCAGCATCATGGGCAACATCGGCGCATCCAGCGCCATCATCAGCCGCGTGAGCCGTGTGCTGGGCCGGGATGACAGCGTCCTGCGCCGCATTCTGGAAAAGAACGGCGTCTCCGCTGACACCGAAGACTGAATTTCTACTGACCGCTGGCGCACTGCGGGCCGGGGATGCCCCGCCTGCGGTGCGCTTTTTCTTTGATTTATAAAAGGAGTATCTGATTATGAGCAAAGCTGTTCTGTTTTTTGCCGACGGCACCGAGGAGTGTGAGGCCCTGCTGGTGGCCGACCTTCTCCGCCGCGCCAAGGTCGAAGTCATCATTGCGTCCGCCATGGGCCGCCGCGCCCTCGTCAGCAGCCACGGCATCCACCTGAACGCCGACGCGCTGGCCGAGGATGTGGATTACAGCGACGTAGACATGGTCATCCTGCCCGGCGGCATCCCGGGTACGCCCAACCTCGCCGAGAACAAGACCGTCACCGACACCTGCGTTTCTTTTGCCAAGGCAGGCAAGAAGGTCGCCGCCATCTGCGCCGCGCCCAGCGTCCTCGCCAGCCTCGGCCTGCTGGAAGGCAAAAACGCCACCGCCCACGCCGGATTTCAGGACAAGCTGGCCGGTGCCATCGTCCACGATGAGGAAGTCGTCGTAGACGGCAACATCACCACCAGCTACGGCCTCGGCGGCGCCATCCCGTTTGCCCTCGAGCTGGTGCGCCAGCTGGCCGGCCCCGCCGAAGCCGACCGCATCCAGAAGGCTATCGCGTATCGGCACTGAGAAGGAGGCTTTTCTATGCGTTTCATCACCTGCCGCCTGCCCGACGGCGTGGAGGACCCGGCCATCCTCTCTGCCGATGGCCGTCAGGTCTGGCCCCTGAGCTGGCTGGGCCTTTCTTACGAGACATTGTCCGACGCCATTCTGTTCCTGACCCCGCAGGTGCGGGCCGGTCTCTCGCTGGCCATCGCAGGCATCCCGGCGCTGCCCATCGAGGCTGTCACGCCGGAAAGCCCCATCCCGTCTCCGGCGCAGGACGTCATCTGTCTGGGCATCAACTACATGGCCCACTCCGACGAGGCCGAGAAATACTCCGCCGACGCTTTTGCTACCAAACATCAGGACGCCATCTACTTTTCCAAGCGGGTCACCCGGGCCGTGCCGGACGGCGGCTTCATCGAGGCCCATACCGACCTCGTGAAAAAGCTGGACTACGAGTGTGAACTGGCCGTCGTTCTGGGAAAGGACGCGAAGGACGTTCCCGCAGGGCAGACGAAAGACTACGTCTTCGGCTACACCATCCTGAACGATGTCTCCGCACGGGATGTCCAGACCGCCCACAAGCAGTGGTATTTCGGCAAGAGCCTCGATGGATTCACTCCCATCGGCCCCTGCATCGTCACGGCGGACGAGTTCGACACCTACCCGCCCAAGCTCCCCATCCGGTGCTTCGTCAACGGCGAAAAGCGGCAGGACTCCAACACCGGCCTGCAGATCTTTGACATTGACCATGTCATTGCCGAGCTTTCGCAGGGCATGACCCTCAAGGCCGGCACCATCATCGCCACCGGCACCCCGGCGGGCGTCGGCATGGGCATGGAGCCGCCCTGCTTCCTCAAACCGGGCGACGAAGTTCGCTGCGAGATCGAGGGCATCGGCACCCTGACGAACACAGTCCGCTGAACAAGTCTTATTCCGTTTTGTATTATTTCGCTTGATTTCTACTCATTTGATATGTTTTTGCATAAGACGGCTCTTTGTTCGCGAATAATTCATATTAAATTCATATTCTGTTCATGCATCTTCGGTATATGTATGGCATCAAAGGCGCGGTGCGCGCCGAAAACCCCTGACAGCACACTCCATATCGCCGCTCTCCCGGGCGGCTGAGGAAAGGAATCGGAAGAATATGAAAATTGGTTTTTGGGAACTCGTGGTCATCGTGGTCATCGCGTTCGTCTTCATCGGCCCCGACCAGCTGCCCGTCTACGCAAAGAAGCTGGGCAAGATGCTGCGCGAGCTGAAGAAGTACACCGGCGCTGCCTCCGAGGAGATCCAGAAGAACGTCGTGGAGCCTCTGAACGAGATCCAGGCCCCCCTCAAGGAAGCCGTTGCCCCCCTGACCGACATCAAGAAGGACATCGACAACAGCGTGAAGGACGTCACCAAGAGCTTCACCGGCATCGGCAAGACCAGCAAGGAAGAGGCCGCCAAGGCCGAGCAGGCTGAGGAAGTCACCGAGCTGGAAGAAGTCGAGGAGCTGCCCGAGGAGACTCCTGCCGAGGCTCCCGCTGCCGAAGCTCCCAAGGCAGAGGAGACCCCTGCTGCTGAGCCTGTGAAGGCCGAGGAAAAGACCGACGCCCCCGCAGAGGCAGCACCCGTGGCCGAAGAAGCCGCCCCCGCTGCCGAAGCCACACCTGCCGAAGAGGCAAAGGCTTAAGAAGCCGTTTTCATAAGCATTGCACACCGCCCGAACGGCCTTTTTGCTCGCATTCTGCGTTGCTTTTCCTTGCAATCCGTCAGGATTGCTGCGGAAAATCGCCTTGCCCCCGCGCCCGCGGTTGCCTTATACATTGTAATCAGCCCGCCTCGCGGCGCGGCAAAGTAAAAAGGAGATCATTATTATGCGTATTGGTACTAACGAGCTGCTTATCATCCTGGTCGTCGTCCTGCTCATCTTTGGACCCAAGAACCTGCCGAAGCTGGGCAAGATGTTCGGCAAGACCATGAACAACTTCAAGAAGGGCATGGAGGAGTCCGAAGAGGAGGACGCGACCACTGCCAAGGCCGAGACCAAGACTGAGAAGAAGGACGACGAGGAGTAATCTGTGGCTACGAACGTAAAGCGCAAAAAGAAAGCCGAAGTCATGCCTGACGACGGCAACATGACGCTGACGGGCCACCTGAAAGAGCTGCGCAACCGGCTGATCGTCTGCGCCGTGGTGTTCGTGGCGGCGGTCGTGGTCACACTGGCTTACGCCGACCGCCTCATCGACCTGCTGACCGCCATGGGCCAGGGTTTCTACACCTTCGTGTCCATCGCCCCGCAGGAAAAGCTGATGCAGTATTTCCGCGTCTCCCTGCTGGCGGCTGTGGTCGTCACAGTGCCTGTGGCGCTGTATCAGGTGTACGCCTTTGCAAAGCCCGGCCTGAAAAAGAGCGAGACGTTCTTCCTCAAGCTGGTCATCCTGCTGGGTCTGGCCCTCTTTGTGGTGGGCGTGATGTTCGCCTACAAGCTCATGATGCCCTTCATGCTCCGGTTCCTCAGCACCGGCATCGAGGGCGCCGACTACATCCAGACCACCACCAGTATCGAGAGCTATGTCAGCCTCTGCCTGACCATGTTCATCATCTTTGGCTGTGTGTTTGAGATGCCTCTGGTCACCATCATCCTCTCCAAGATGGGCATCGCCAACCCTCAGATCTTGAAAAAGGGCCGGGGCGTTGCCATCGTGCTCATCTTCTTCGTGGCTGCCGTGGTCACCCCGCCGGACATCGTGTCCCAGTGCATGGTAGCTATCCCGATGGTGCTGCTCTACTTTGTCAGCATCTTCCTGAGCGGCATCTTCTACAAGCCCCGCTCTGAAGACGGCGATGACGAAGAGGACGAGGAAGACGAAGACGAAGACTAAGGCTTTTTCATCCGTCGCGAAAGCGCACTCTGCTGCTTGCAGGGTGCGCTTTTTTTGCCCTGCACTTTTGCAATTTTGCCAAAAAACTCCAGAAATTTCCGTCTGATTGCATAAAAACCGTCCCGCCCCCTGCTCTTTTGGTCCGGAGTATGTTATACTGATGTCAAATGATAACCGGCGGGCGACCGCCGCAGAAAAAGGGGTAAATGAGTTATGAAAGAATACGCATTCGGCATCGACCTCGGCGGCACCACGGCCAAGGTCGGCCTGTTCACCACCTCGGGCGCTCTGCTGGAAAAGTGGGAAGTCCCCACCGACACCTCCAACGCCGGTGAGCACATCCTCGAGAATCTGGCCGACGCCATCCACGCCAAGATGGCCGAGAAGGAGATCACCTCCGAGCAGGTGGAAGGCGTCGGCATCGGCGTACCCGGCCCCGTGCTGGACAGCCGCGTCGTCCCCATCATCTGCGCCAACCTTGGCGGCTGGGGCGAACGGAATGTCTCGGCCCAGCTGTCCGGCCTGCTGGACGGCATGAAGGTGCTGGTGGGCAACGACGCCAACGTGGCTGCTCTGGGTGAGATCTGGATGGGTACCGCCAAGGGCTGCCGCAGTGCTGTCATGGTCACGCTGGGTACCGGCGTCGGCGGCGGCGTCATCGTCAACGGCAAAGTCATCGACGCCACCTGCGGCTGCGGCAAGCACGGCTGTCTCGAGCAGTATTCCAGCGCTACCGGCGTCGTCCGCTGCATGAAGAAGCTGCTGGACGAGAACCCCGACGCAGACTGTGTCCTGCGCGGCAAGGATTTTGAGGCCAAGGATGTCTTTGATGCCGCCCGCAGCGGCGACGCCCTCGCTGCCCGCGAGGTGGACGAGATGACCGACACCCTCGGCATGGCTCTGGCCACCATTGCCAGCACCACCGACCCCGAGATGTTCCTCATCGGCGGCGGCGTGGCCCGCGCAGGCGACGTCCTCTTCGACCCGCTGATGGAGCACTTCAAGACCTACGCCTTCAAGTCCTGCCGCGAGACGCCCATCAAGGCCGCAAGCCTCGGCAACGACGCCGGTATTTACGGCGCCGTGCGGCTCATTGTCGGAGAATAAGAAAGAGTATAACAAAAGAGGCACTGCCGCTGGCAGTGCCTCTTTTGTTATATTGATTCTTCTTACAACGTATCTTCCCCGGGCAGCTGATTCCACAGGCGGTAGTAGACGCCCTTCTTCGCCAGCAGCTCGTCGTGAGTGCCAGACTCCTCGATACCCTCCGCGCCCAGCACAAGGATACGGTCGTAGTCCTTGATGGTGGTCAGGCGGTGGGCGATGGTCAGGGTGGTGCGGCCGTGCGCCAGCTTTTCAAGGCTCTGCCCCACAAGGATCTCGCTCTCGTTGTCCAGTGCGCTGGTGGCTTCGTCCAGAATCAGGATGGGCGGGTTCTTCAGGAATACCCGGGCAATGGCGATGCGCTGCTTCTGTCCGCCGGACAGCTTGACGCCGCGCTCGCCCACATAGGTGTCGTAGCCATCCTTCAGCGCAAGGATAAACTTTTCCGCGCCCGCCAGACGGGCGGCGGCCTCGATCTCCTGCCGGGTAGCGCCGGGCTTGCCATAGGCGATGTTCTGCGCCACCGTGCCGCTGAACAGGTACACGTCCTGCTGCACGATGCCAATATCCTGCCGCAGGCTCTTCAGGGTGACGCGGCGGATATCCTGCCCGTCAATGAGGATGCGGCCGCTGGTCACCTCGTAAAAGCGGGGGATCAGGTTGCACAGGGTGGTCTTGCCGCCGCCGGAGGCACCCACCAGCGCCAGACGCTCCCCGGCGCGGATGTCCAGACTGACATCGTGCAGCACCTTGTTGTGGTCGTCCGGGTACTCAAAGCACACCTTCTCGAACCGGATCTCGCCGGGGCCGGGCTGCAATGGCACTGCGTCCGGGGCGTCCTTGATGGCAACCGGGGTGTCCATGATCTCGGCAAAGCGCTCGATGCCGGTCATGCCGCGCTGGAACTGCTCGGCAAACTCCACGATGCGCCGGATGGTGGCGATGAGGGTGGTGACGTAGAGCATATACGCCACCATATCACCGGCGGTAATTTTACCGTATACCAGCGACAGGCCGCCCGCCAGAATGACCACCAGATACATCAACCCGTCAAACAAGCGGGTGGAGGTGTTGAAGGCGCCCATGGCGTAGTAGCCAAGGGTCTTGATCTGTTCAAAGGCGCGGTTGCCCTTGGCGAACTTTTCCCGCTCCTCGTCCTCGGCGGCAAAGGCCTTGACCACGCCCTGTCCCAGCAGACTGTCCTCGATGGTGGAGTTCAGCTCGCCGATCTGGACACGCTGCTGGCGGAACCGCGCCCGCAGACGGCCGTTCAGGTACACCGATACCACGCCCATCAGCGGCACACAGGCAAACACTGCCAAGGTCAGCGGGATGCTGGCGCGGCACAGGATAACAAAGGACGCCACGATCTTGATGCCCGCGATGAAAAACTCCTCCGGGCAGTGGTGGGCGAACTCGGTCACATCGAACAGGTCGTTGGTGATGCGCCCCATGATGGTGCCCACCTTGGTGTTGTTGTAGTAGGTGTGATCCAGCTGCAAAAGATGGTCAAAGGCATCCCGGCGCATATCCGTCTCGATATGCACGCCCATGATGTGGCCGATGCTGGACATATAGTAGCTGGCTGCGCCATCGATGATGCGCAGCACAAAGTAGAGCGCCGCCAGCTTCAGCACGATGCCCGCCGTCAGGGTGATGCCCACCCCCATGGCAGAGTTGGTGATGATGCTCATGATCTTGGGCAGCACGATATCGCACAGGGTCGTCAGCGCTGCGCAGAACAGATCAAGGCACAGCACCATCTTATAGTTTGCCAGATACGGCAGAAAACGCCGGATCAGCGCACCGCTGCTTGCGTGGTGCGCCCCGGGGTCGTTAGGCTTTGTTTTCGGCATGGTTCCTCCGTTTTCGATTTTCTTCAGGTCTTTACGATTCAGGACGTTGCAGATATTTTCAGCGGGCTCGCCCTCTCCGTCACGGCTTCGCCGTGCCACCTCTCCCAAAGGGAGAGGCCTTGGCAAAGAGATGAAGTTTGCGTGGACTGCCAAGGGCTCCCACTTTGGGGGAGCTGGCAAAGCCGACAGGCTTTGACTGAGAGGGCGAGGATGTTGACCATGTGCAACGGTCTTTTACAGTTTATAGATGTCTTACTGCTGGGCGAAGATCTTTACCTCGTCCTTGTCCATAAAGGCTGCGCCTGCAAAGCCTGCGGCTTCCAGCTGACCCAGCTGCTTGCCCAGCTTTTTGCCCTGCGGCAGTACGGTGACGTTGTACTGCTCGCGCAGCGCGGCAGCTTTGCTCAGCACGGCAGGGAAGTCGGTGTCCTTGCCGTACAGCAGGGCGATCTTCTGCTTTGCGCCGGGGATCTGGTAACCCTGCTCCAGCAGAATGCCGCACACCCGCTCGAAGCCGATGGAGAAGCCCACGGCGGGCACCTGCACGCCAAGGAACTTGCCCACCATGTTATCGTAGCGTCCGCCGCCGGCCACAGCACCGCTGAACTGCGGGCAGGTCACCTCGAACACCATGCCGGTGTAGTAGCCCTGACCGCGTACCAGACTGGGGCAGTAGGCTACCTGATAACGGCCTGCAGCCAGCGTGTTGGCGGTGGCCAGCACATACTTCAGGTCATCGGCGATAGCGGGGTCGGCGCAGCGGGCAGCTACGGCGTCCAGCGTCACGTCCCCGGCGGCAATAAAGTCTGCCAGTGCATGGATGGCGCTTTCGGACAGCTGCT
>OGDG01000949.1_pt1 | contig 12942 bp, 9 predicted proteins | sample 1570391 | NCBI WGS metagenome assembly OGDG01 (sample SAMEA2582186, study PRJEB24529) | metagenome | biome: Human gut stool | place: China | collected 2011 | reverse complement strand
CATCGCTGTATAGTCTTGTTAAAAGCGGGGCAGAGCATATTCCGGATGAGAGGAGCAGTGCAGGCAGATACCGCAGATTCGTGTACGAAAATTATCTTGATACCAACACCTCCTGTGCAGACCGGATAAAGAATGAGCTGATTTCAGATATAATGCAGGGTGAGTACGATATTTCACAGCCGGATGGGAAAGCACAGTTTATTCTTGATACAATCGCTTTCTTTAACAGGGAATATGACTACACATTATCACCGGGAGTTACACCGTCTACAAAGGATTATGTGGGATATTTTCTGTTTGAAAAGAAGAGAGGGCTTTGTGTACATTTTGCCTCAGCCGCCGTTATGATATTCAGATGTACAGGCATACCGGCGCGGTATGTAGAGGGCTTTGTTGTGCCAGAGAGCCTGTATACACAGCAGGCAGATTACAGGAGGCAGGCTAAGCTTTATGAAGGCGGGGACTTGGAAACTGAGATGTGGCAGTACTATGATATAGAGGTCACGGACAGATATGCGCATGCATGGGTTGAGGTATATATTGACGGTATAGGATGGATGACTGTTGACCCTACACCGGGGTATGGTGCAGGGTACATGGATAGTCAGGACTGGTATGATAACTCTTCAACAGATTCTTCTGTAAATCAGCCTATGGATGATAGTGAGACGGAGACGGACGGAATACTGGTTGACGAGAGCACACAGGATTCTTTGGAGGAGACGGCCGAGGACACAACGGATGACACAATCGGTGGAACATCGGAGGATAGTCGAAACACGGAATCCGAAGGCTATATATCTGTGGACAACAGATTACCGGGCGATGTTGAGGCCACAGGTGGGAGCAATGGCATGGGAACAGCGGGGGATGAAGAAACTACAACGCATTTTGATTTTGCTGCCGCAGCAGGAAAAGTCTATAGTGTGATAAAGCCCGTATTACATATATTGCTTACTGTGCTGAAGGTGATTGCAATTCCGTTTATAATTGTATTATTTTTGGTAATCAGGCAAAAATATATGGAACAAAAGAGAGTCAGATTATATAATAATGCGTGTGGTCTGTATACAGGTGAGCGCATAGCAAAAATAATGTCATACTATGAAAAACTGTTAAAGGCTGCAAATATCAGGATGGATCCGGATATGGATTTTTCTGATTTGATAAATAATGCACCTGTAAAGAATATGGATTCACAAAAGGCAGCAATGATAGTTGAAAAAGCAATGTTTTCGGGAACTTTTCCGGCTGAGGATGACACCATGTATGTGATGGCTTATGTTTCAGAGCTGAGAAAGGAAATATATGCCTCGAAAAATATATTTGGAAAGCTTTATTTTAAATATATTCTTGCATTGTAGAATTTTAAATGATATAAAAGAGCAGGAATGTTTTGAACGCAGAATAAGCAAAGCGACTGCGTTCATGAGCAAGCAGCGAAAGCGGATTGCGAATGTCCGCTTTACACAATAAAGACATATTTACATGTAAGAGCAAAAGAAAAGGAGGAATTTTTGTGAGAAGCATCAGAACGAAACTTATAGCTTATTTTCTTGTGGTAATTCTCTGCGTTTCGCTTATGACGGGCGTACTTGTGACAGTGACCACGAAAAATGTTCTGAAGGATAACATAGAGCTTACGAGCTCACAGACAGTGACCGAAACACTCAAGGGGTTTCAGACCTATATGAGAACCATGAGCCAGCCGGTTGATCTTGTAACCAGAAGATAACTTCTCTGTGGATTTTGCCTGCTGTCCTGTTGTAACGTTTAACATTCTGTTCGCGTTCATTGCCTGTAAATTGTGTTGTACTACCATAATATAATCCTCCTTGTCTCATCTTTTTGATGAGCTATTATGTTTTTCTCCGGGGAATCCGTTCCCCGGGCTTATTTATAACAAACAGGGCGTCCCGGGTTTTGCCCTGCCTATTACCAGATGATCGTGTGATGCAAAAACTACTCTTTCATCTTTTCTGCATCTCTTTTTGCCTCTGCTTTCATGCGTTCATTCCATAAAATCTTTTTAATCTCTGCCTGTGCTTCTCTGGAAATTCCCGGCTCAGCATAATAGGTATCTTTCCTGCGCTCCGGGTTTGTTTCTGTTTTATTTCGGGCAATATTGACATCTCTCGGTGCGTCCACCAGAAGTCTGATATGATTTCCGGCGCCTCCGGCATATACCACGCGGATATTATCGCCAATGTTTAAATATTCACCCTGTTTTAATGAAAGTTTGAGCAATCTGTTACCTCCCTGCACACTTACGTTTTTTGTAATCACATCCATGATTTTTTTTTGCAACATAACTTACAGAAATGTTGCATTTTCGACATGAAACATGCGGATTTTCATTGTTAAATCATGTATCTGCAAATAAAAATACATTCTGTGATACCAGAGCAATCTCTTTTCTTGCAGCTGTTAAATTCCAATTTCTAAAATTTTGTTCGTATAGGTAATAATCTCCTTCTCTTACTTTTTCTAAACCGCATATAATTTTAAATAATGTAGATTTTCCTACACCAGATGATCCTACAATTGCTGTTGTAGTCCCTTTTTTTATATCTATATTCAATTTATCAAAAACTCTCTTTTCACGATTAGAGTTATACCAAAACGAAACATCCTTAAAACATATTACACTTTCTGTTTTTGATAAATCAGAGGTATTTCCACAATATGTTCCTGAATGCTCTTTTGGAGCAGCCATTATCTCATTTATTCTTTTTATTGATATCAATAATTCTCTTCCATCATTTATTTTAAAAGGTAATTCACTCATGGGAGATGATATTTTATTAAACAAAATAATAAAAGCCATCATATCTCCTATGGATAACTGTCCTTTAAAAAATTCCATCAATGCAATTAGAGAACAGATAACACTAGGAATCCATTTGACTAAGCTCTGAATTACGTTTCCAATTGCTTGATACTTATTACGATAAATTTCATTTCCTAAAATATCGTTTGCAATTTTTTCTACTCGTTCATTTAATATTTTATTTAAACCATAGCTACGTGCTATTGCAATTCCTGCAATATCATCATTAGCTACTTGTGTCAATTCATCATACTTTGCTCTCCTAGACTTTGCTAATCTATTAATATTTTTAGCTAGATTGTTGCTTATACACATTACTAAAGGATAGCAAATCACGATACTCAGTAAGAGTATCCAATCCATTTTAAATATTGAATAACTCAATGCTATAATTGTAATAATTGATTGAAAAATCTCTGGGATTATTTCAGAATAAAGTTGGCCTATTTTTTCAATATCGGAAATTAATTTTGTAATTAGAGTTCCTGTATGTTCATTAATGTATGCATATTCAATCTCTTCAATTTTTTTTACAATATAATTCTTGCTTTCCTTCTGTATTACCAAACTAAATTGCTCTCCACAAAGTTTCTTAAAAAAAGAAATTAACGTAGACAGGATAACAAAAATCGATATTGTAAAAAAAATTGATTTAAGATTAACAAACTTACCCGCAATCATATCATTAATTGCTACAGATATTATTTTGGAACCTTCAACTAAGATATAGGATAAAAAATAAGAAAATACAATAAATAATAAAAAATAGTAAATATACTTCACAGATAGTTTTAAATAAATATTTTGTTTCTTCATATAACCTCCATGTTTAATCCTTTTAGTATGTATGAAATTATATGAGTTTTTATTAATGATTACATTAAATATAATATCAATTTTGTTGTATTTTCTCTAATTTGATGCTATTATGTGTACAATATAATGAATATAAGGAGATACAAATGCCAATCCCTCTGAGTTCAAATGAGATAATACATGTAGACCACAAGATAAAAGAAGCATCATATTCTATGCCACACATGCAAGCAGCCTCTGATCATTATATGTTAGGATATCTTGTCAGTGGAGATCGTAAATGGTTTTCCTATGAAAATATTAAAATTGCACATTCCGGAGATGTTGGGATAAGTAAACCGAATGTATATCATCGAAATTGTGCAATGTCTGATATTCCCTATGAACGATACATAATTAAATTTAGACTTGAAGCATTACAGCCAGCAATTAATTTAATTGGACAATCAGAATTTGACATATTATGTACAGACTATTTGCATTTTTTACCTGAATCGCAAATAAAGATAAAATCCCAGTTTGAAGAAATGTATCAGGAATATAACAATAATACTCCTTATTCGCAACTAATTTTAACTGGTATGTTACATAAATTATTTTTTACAATATATCAGGAACATTTGCCTATAGAATCTTCACAATTGCTTTTTAATAAATTTGATTCGCGAATACATGACGTTCTTGTTTATATTGAAAATAATCTGGAGTATAATCCTACAATAGATGATGCTGCTAAATACATATCTTTATCAACATCACATTTTTCTCGATTATTCAAAGAAGTAACTGGCTGTTCTTATACTGATTATTTAACAGCAACCAAATTACAACATGCTCAGTTATTACTTGGAAATACACAATTATCAATTAGTCAGATAGCTTATAAAACTGGCTTTTCTAATGCTAATTATTTAGCTACTGTATTTCAGAAAAAATTTAATTGTTCTCCTTCAAAATATAGAAAAACTTGCATAGATGGAATTTTCTAATTTGAGCTATGCAAGTTCATATCTAATTATAAAGCTTTATATAAATTTATCATAAAACTTGTATCAATTTGTTTCAAAGCGTCTAATTTATATAAAATTTTGTTTATAATTCCGGCTGCTTGTAAATGAGAAAAAATAGTGATTGAACCTAGAAATTTAAATCCTTTTTTAAGTCTTTACTAATAGCATCTGAGAGTTAATTATGATCTTCTCGTTGTCCTTCTAAGTGTTTTGAATATACGTACTTACAAACAATCCTACAGACCTGCAAATGGTTTTAACAACATCGACGGTTCCAACTACGACCTTGCTTTGTGGGTTACTTATTACAACTTCCTGTGACCACACAAAGAGTTTAAATATAAGCCGCCTGTACAGGATTCTGGTTTAGCCATGGCTGGTAATATGCCGGATAAATGGCAATACCTCATAGCAATAGGGCAACAGACAATACTGTGCATGCAGCAAAACTGTTCTTAGATTCTGAGCCAGAGGTAAACAAACCAGACACCGCCTTGCGGCTCTGCCCTTGATGGTACAAAAAAGAACTGCTAAACTGCTGTAACCGGCGAAAAACTGAACTGTTCTTTAGTTCCTCGCCGTCGGTGAATAACCTACAGCAGTTCTTTTTTTGTACCATCAAGGGTGGCGTCAGACTATCTCATCATAAAATATTTAAAGTTTTCAATGTACAAAAGTGTCTTTTTGTTTTTTCACGTATCATTTGACACTATGTAGAAAAACTCCCGGAAGTTCGGAGGCAGGTAGCTGTGTAGTGTATTTTCAAACCGTACGGAAACGCCGGCACTTGATTTTGCGAGGGAGTCGCCAAAGGCGACAAGCCTCACAAAATCTTAGTACCGCTGCGTTTTCGTCCGAGCGAGAGCGCGTTTGAAAATACACTACACAGCCACCTGCCTCCCACTCCCGGGAGTCACTTTTCTAGAATAACCCAGTTATTACCCCGTCATCATTAACATCTATATTATATGCCGCTGGTGATTTTGAAAGTCCTGGCATTGTCATTACTGAACCTGTAAGCACTACTATGAAGCCTGCACCGGCTGATACATATGCTTCTCTTACATTCATCTCAAATCCTTCCGGACGGCCAAGTAATGTCGGATCGTCTGAAAGCGAATACTGTGTCTTAGCCATACAGATTGGAAGATTACCAAATCCTAACTGTTCAAGCTGTGCAATCTGCTTATTAGCTGCTGCCGAATAATTAACACTTCCTGCTCCATATATTTCTTTGGCAATTGTCTCAATCTTTGCTTTAACCGGCTGGTCTGTCTCATACAGACAATGGAAATTGCTCTTCTTTGTCTCAAGTGTCTTAAGAACCTTTTCTGCAAGCTCAATTCCGCCTTCTCCACCCTTTTCCCATACTTTGGCAAGGGCGAATTCACAGCCTTTATCTTCACAGAACTTCTGTATATAATCTAATTCTGCCTGTGTATCTGATACAAATGCATTAAGTGTAACAACTACAGGCACGCCATATTTCTGCAAATTCTCGATATGCTTTTCAAGGTTTACGATTCCCTTCTTTAATGCGTCAAGATTCTCTGCTGATAATTCTGTCTTAGGTACTCCGCCGTTGTACTTAAGTGCTCTTACTGTTGCTACTAATACAACTGCATCTGGCTTTAAGTCTGACTTACGGCACTTTATATCGAAGAATTTCTCTGCTCCTAAATCTGCGCCAAATCCTGCCTCTGTGATTACATAATCTGCCATCTTGAGTGCTGTCTTAGTTGCTCTTACTGAATTACAGCCATGTGCGATATTAGCAAATGGTCCACCATGTACTAATGCTGGAGTATGCTCAAGTGTCTGGATAAGGTTAGGCTTTAATGCATCCTTTAACAAAGCTGCCATTGAACCTACTGCCTTGATATCTGATGCTGTAACAGGCTGTCCCTGATAATTGTAAGCAACTACCATCTTGCCGAGTCTTTCCTTTAAATCCTTCATATCTGTTGCAAGACATAATACTGCCATAATCTCTGACGCAACTGTGATAACAAAATGATCTTCTCTTACAGTTCCGTCAACCTTAGAACCAAGACCTACAACTATATTTCTAAGAACACGGTCGTTCATATCCATACATCTTTTCCATGTAACACATCTTGGGTCAATTCCAAGTTCGTTGCCCTGCTGTATATGGTTATCAAGAAGTGCTGCACATAAGTTGTTAGCTGATGTGATTGCATGGAAATCGCCTGTAAAATGCAGATTAAGCTCTTCCATAGGAACAACCTGTGCATATCCACCACCTGCTGCTCCACCTTTGATACCGAAACATGGACCAAGTGATGGCTCACGAAGTGCTATAACTGCCTTCTTGCCAAGCTTTCCAAATGCTTCTCCAAGCCCTACAGTAATTGTTGTCTTTCCCTCTCCTGCCGGAGTTGGATTAATGGCTGTAACAAGAATTAACTTTCCATCTTCATTGTCTTTGACACTGTTGATGTACTCATCTGATATCTTAGCCTTATACTTTCCGTATAATTCAAGATCATCCTCGCTTATGCCGCATCTGGCTGCAACATTCTTAATTGGCTCCATTACTGCTTCCTGTGCAATTTCAATGTCTGTCTTCATAATGTTTCTCTCCTTTGCTTTAGCCTTTTCGTGCCTTGCAATCCCGCCTTATCAAGATTCCTAAGAAGATTCCCTTCCTAATATATCTTTACATAAAAACAAGAGGCTACAGGCGCACTTTAATACACCTATGCCTCTGTTAAAAACCTGAAAGATTCTCCCCAAGCAAATCAGCCTCAATATTCCTCATCCCTCTGCTTAGAAATTGCTTCTTCGGTGCTGTATCTACACAGCTCTCCAGAGTTCCGTCCATAACCGGTCCTTTTGCCTGAGAGTTTTCGCTGTCACCTTCGGCGCTGCATTTTTAAACAGTCTCTCCCGATTATATCTTCCGGATAATACCTTAATAATAAGGAAAAAGCGTCTTGCTTTATCTGCAAAACGCCTTTGTTTTCAACAATAATATATAAATTGACAGAGTTTGTCAATAAGCAACATTTAACAAAATTATTTATTATATTAGGAAATAACAGTATTCAATTGAAAAAAATGTTGTTTTGTGGTAAAATTTGTCTTAATTTTTTATAAAAAGGGAGAATACATAATATGTTTAGTAAAATCAATACCATTGTCCTTATACTTTCAGTTGGTCTGTTTCTTACTATCAGACTTAAGGGTGTTCAGTTTACTAATCTTGGTCGTGCTTTTAAGTACATTTTCAAAGACGAAACTGATGGAAAGCACGGTGAAGTGAGCAGTTTCGCAGCACTATGTACAGCACTTTCAGCAACAATTGGTACAGGTAATATCGTAGGTGTTGCTACTGCTATTGTCTCAGGCGGTCCTGGTGCATTATTCTGGATGTGGCTTGCTGCCTTGGTTGGTACTGCTACCAAGTACGCAGAATGTCTTTTAGCAGTTAAGTTCAGACAGGTTGACGAAGATGGTCATGTTGTTGGTGGTCCTTTTAACTATATTGAACATGGTATGGGACCTAAGTGGAAATGGCTTGCCAAGATATTTGCTTTCTTTGGTATAGGCGTTGGTCTTTTAGGAATTGGTACATTTACACAGGTAAACGGAATCTCTTCTGCTGTTAATAATTTCTTTGATCCTAACAACGCATGGACTGTTTCATTATTTGGAAGAACATATTCATGGACTGTAGTTATAAGCTGTCTTATCCTTACATTCTGTGTTGCTCTTGTTCTTATTGGTGGAATCCAGAGAATTTCTAAGGTTGCTCAGGTTATTGTTCCTTTCATGGCTGCAACATATTTTTTAGCAGGTATTCTTATTATTTTATTTAATATTACAGATGTTCCTGCTGCCATCCTTACAATTGTGCAGAGTGCATTTGGTCTTAAGGCCGCTGCTGGTGGTGCCCTTGGTGCCATGGTTGTAGCTATGCAGAAGGGTATTGCAAGAGGTATCTTCTCTAATGAGGCCGGTCTTGGTAGTGCACCTATTGCCGCTGCCGCTGCCCGTACCAATGAACCTGTACGTCAGGGTCTTGTATCTATGACAGGTACTTTTATTGATACTATTATCATCTGTTCAATTACAGGTATTGCAATTGTTCTTACAGGAGCTTACGATATGGGACTTGAAGGTGTTGCAGTAACAACTAAAGCATTCCAGTTAGGACTTCCATTCCCTGATGGAGTTGCTTCATTTATTCTTATGTTATGCCTCGTATTCTTTGCATTTACAACTATTCTTGGCTGGGACTACTATTCTGAGCGCTGCCTTGAATACCTTACTAATGGTAAGAAGAAATGTATTAAGGCATACAGATGGGTATATATCCTCTGCGTATTCATCGGTCCTTATATGACAGTATCTGCGGTATGGACAATTGCAGATATATTTAATGGTCTGATGGCTATTCCTAACCTTATTGCACTCGTTGCTTTAAACGGTGTGGTTGCTAAGGAAACTAAAGATTATCTTGACAGAATTAAGAAAAAAGAAATTGATTAATTAAGCATTAACTGCTTATGCGTAAAGATAAGCCCCACTCTGGATTAGTCCGGAATGGGGCTTATCTTACGCATTATCTTCCTCTATCATACATTTTTATAAAGAAATTCAATGTAATAATATAACGCATTTGACCGATATATAATATAGAAGTAACATTTTGAAATAAGGTCCAAGGAGGGATTATTGCAGCAAATGGAGTTATTAGCAATTCAAAAGTGTACCCAGTCCAAACTATCAGTAATCTCAAAGGGGTAGGACAGGATAATACCAGTGCAGAACACGGTAACAACGGACAGTCTCACAGACAGACAATGACTATCAGAGTTAATCCCGAGACTTATGCTGATGCGCCAGCCGATTGTTATACAGTTACCTATAACCGTAACAGTCAGCTTCAGGCATTTTATTATTGCCCTCGCCATGAGTATACTTACTAATAATGGACGAAGAAAAACACCTCTTAATCAGAATGTATATTGCTGATTAAGAGGTGTTTTCTTATGCTCTGCGCTTCAGCTTTATATATATGAGTTGCAATATTATTGCACACGCAATGCCAACTGAAACATAAGATATTAAATCCGTATTGACATATGTCGGGTTAAGACTTGCTGTTCTGCCAAGAAATCTGTTACTAAATAACGTTCAAGACTCTGATTTAGTAGCATATATTGGATAAATTCACTATAATGTTGTTAAACATTTCCTATAAGAATATCTATATTTCAAGATTTATATGCATATTATTATTGATGAAGAAGTGTCTTGTCTGATTTTTTTGTCATGATACCTATAGGTAGTCGTATATTCTGACAGCTTATAGGTATTTTCTATACATTCTTCTCTCGAATCAGACATTATCCTTGCCAGAAAGCTAAAGATTGCCTATAGATAATGTGGTTTTCCATCATTTATAGGTATTTACAATGAAATCTGCGCTATATGAGCAGAAATCCTAATATTTCTGCCTATAAGCAATAGAAATAATATCTTCTTATAGGTTCTGCTCTATATTCTGCGACCATGCTGCTGTCAGATGCAAATGTATTGCCTGGTTGGACGATACACTATTTTGCCCCATCATTTATGTTCATATTTTTTCGTAGTAGATGATAACATTTTTATCCCACGATATAATATTCTCCGAAACCATGTGATTTTTGTGTAAAGAAAAAAGCACCATGTTTCAGGTGCTAATCTTCATAATGTAACTTGCAGGAATATATTATCAGATTTTGGTTCATGTACATATTATACGTAAGTCTGTGTTCGTCTGTGATTCTTCTACTGCACATCTTCCTATGCTTTAATGGTTTCTAAAGGAATAATCATAGGTAATAATATATTTTCTTCTAAATCATCAATCCGTATCCATATACTTTAAGATATGTCTCACGCCTTCTTCCCACCAACTCCATTGATATACATCAGCGGTATTCCGAAGAATGCCATTCCTCCCACAATATTACCTATTGTAACAGGAATAAGATTATTAAATATAAAATTCGGTATATTCAATGTACCAAGCTGCTGTGCTGTATAACCATATTGCTCCATAGCATCTTTCACATATAATGGATTAAGTTTTGCTATCATCCCTGCAGGTACATAATACATATTAGCAACACAGTGCTCATAACCGCTTACAACAAAAAGCAGTATTATAAAAAAACAACATAACAGTTTTCCGGTTACATCCTTTGCACGTGCCGCAAGCATAACTGCTGCACACACAAGTATATTACATAATATTCCAGATGCAAGTGCTGTTGTAAAATCAAGATTACATTTTCCAAGTGCTACTTTAATTGTATATGCACCAAGTATTCCCGATGAATAATTATACTGCCCACTTACATAATCAATACATGTAAGCATTAACGAGCCAAGAAGATTGCCAAAATATACTACGACAAGCATTCGTATAAGCTTAAGTGCTGTATGTTTCTTCTGTACAGTTGCCATAATTGCCAGACAATCTCCCGTGAAAAGCTCAGCACCTGTCATAACAACCATCATAAGTCCCATTGGGAATACAACTCCTGCAACCAGACGTGCAATTCCTACATTGACGATATCATGTGCTGCCACACTGCTTCCGGCTGCGCCAAATGCAATCATCATTCCTGCAAGTATGGCTTTCATAAAAAGCTTGTATGCTGGACAGTCAACCTTCCCAACACAACCTTCCACATAATTCTCTATCGCTTCTTTCATAGATAACATCTTTAGTTCCTCCCTGATTGTGTATTTTGTTAATTCCAATCACTTTATTTGTGTATACAAAATACATCTTGCATATTATAGCAAGCTGAATATTTATTTACAAGTATCTTATAAAGAACAATTCTACATGCTTCGGCACCCCTTTTGTACTTTCTCTGTGCATCACACCTCTCTAATGTCCAAATTATCAGACTGACTCTTCCCTTCTGGACTTCAACACGCCTTCCCGCCGCTTCAACGTCCAATATGCCGCGGCTCGGCTTCCCTTTTGGACTTCAACACGCCTTCCATCTACTTTAACGTCCAATCCACCACTCCATGGCTACCCCATTACACCTGCACGACAAAAAGCACCTGCCAGAATGCTATTCACAAGCATTCTGGCAGGTGCAAACCCATATATGTATCATAAATTCTACTTTCCAGATGTTGCCTTAAGTCTTGCCATAGCTCTTGCAAGTGCTGCTCTTGAGTGATAATACTCATGGATACTCTGCTTCTGGCGAAGTCTCTCCTCAGCCCTCTGCTTAGCTTCCTCTGCTCTTCTTACATCGATTTCCTCAGGCTTTTCTGCTGTCTCAACAAGAAGAGTTACACGGTTGTTAACGATTTCAACAAATCCCATTCCAACAACAGCATGAATCCACTCGTCGCTGCCCTCTGGCTGGAACTTCATCTGACCTTCATCAATTGCAATAACCATATCTTCATGATGGGCAAGAATTTCCTTCTGTCCATCGAACTCAGGCACAATCAGAGAACGGCATTTGCCAGCGAAAAACACCCGGTTAGCTGATATTACTTTTAAATAAAATGAACTTGTAGCCATTAGTTTTTCCTTTCTGGCAGGATGTTACTGCATCTTCTCAGCCTTTTTAATAACATCATCTATAGTTCCTACATTGAAAAATGCGTTCTCAGGATATTCATCCATCTCACCATCAATAATTGCCTTGAAACCTCTTATAGTCTCCTTTAATGGAACATATACACCAGGAATACCTGTGAAGTTCTCAGCAACATGGAATGGCTGTGATAAGAATTTCTGAATCTTTCTTGCTCTGAATACTGTAACCTTATCTTCATCTGCAAGCTCTTCCATACCAAGAATAGCAATGATATCCTGTAATTCCTTGTACTTCTGGAGGATTTCCTGAACCTTTCTTGCTACCTCATAATGCTCCTCACCTACAATGTCCGGCTCAAGAATTCTTGATGTAGAATCAAGAGGGTCTACTGCCGGGTAGATACCCTGTTCAACTATCTTTCTTGAAAGAACTGTAGTTGCATCAAGATGTGCAAATGTTGTTGCAGGTGCAGGGTCAGTAAGGTCATCGGCAGGTACATATACTGCCTGTACTGATGTTACAGAACCATTCTTTGTAGAAGCAATTCTCTCCTGTAATTCACCCATCTCAGTTGCAAGTGTTGGCTGATAACCTACGGCTGAAGGCATACGTCCAAGAAGTGCGGACACCTCCGAGCCTGCCTGTGTAAAACGGAAAATATTATCAATGAAAAGAAGCACATTCTGATGTTCTT
>OGDG01000947.1_pt1 | contig 12999 bp, 12 predicted proteins | sample 1570391 | NCBI WGS metagenome assembly OGDG01 (sample SAMEA2582186, study PRJEB24529) | metagenome | biome: Human gut stool | place: China | collected 2011 | reverse complement strand
GCAGATAATCCACCTTCATTTCTTTCATTTTCAGAAGCCATTCTTTTTCCTCGATGCCTTCTGCGCATATCCTGACGTTAATACTATGTACCATGGGGATGATATTTTTATATAATTCATAATCCCTGTCACTGTTCATCGCCTTGGCAGTAAAATCCTTGTCCATTTTCACATAACTCGGATTCATATCACGGATACAATGAAGATTCGAATATCCTGTTCCAAAATCATCGATCACGAAGGAGATCCCGTTCTTTTCCAAGCTTTTACGGAATTTGCAGAACGAAGGTGTCATATCCATAAATCCGCTTTCTGTCATTTCAACACATAAGCATTCCGGCTGTAATGAATATTTTTGAATTGCATCCAGAATATCCCGCTCCACATTGCCTTGCAGGATCTGAACATAGGATACATTTACATTCATCCGGAAGTCAGGAATATATTTCTGCATTTCACAGCACATTGCTGCAGCTTCGTTCAAAATATATCTTCCGGCGGGAATGATCAATCCGGTCTCTTCCAATAGTGGGATAAACTCCATCGGTGAAACAAACTCCCGCCCTTCTTCCGTTATCATGGAAAAACGCATCAGTGCCTCTGCTCCAATGATCTGTTCCGTCTGGCAATCCACGATCGGCTGATAATTGACTTCAAAGCCTTCATAATTGTTTACAATAGCATTACGAAGTGCTGCTACGATTCTTCCTTTTTGCAAAAAGACCTCATAGTCATCCTGGTCAAAAACATAGAATCCGTTTTTACCCATGCTTTTTGCCTGTTTCAAGGCAAATTCAAACTTTTTGCGGCATTCTTCGGTTCCCTCACAAAATGTTGCTGCATCTATAACACCAATAGAAATAGAAAATATAGCTTCATAATTTTCGGTTACTATGAAATTATGAAGTTTATCTGTGATCTTTTCTTTCAGTGCCACAGCGTCTTCTGCGGAGGAAGCTTCCAGATCCACGATCACATACTGATCCGCTACCAGATGGTAAATTCTCTGCTTGTCTGAAAGGCATTCCTTCATACAACCGGCTACGCTTTTCAGGATATAATTACCATAATCAGCTCCCCTGGAGCTATTGATCGCTCCAAAATCATCAATTCCTACATGCATCAAAAAACCCTTGGAAATAGGTGCTTTTTGTGAACACAGGTAAGCGAGGAATTCCGGCCCGCCAAGCAGTCCTGTAACATTATCGGCTCTTCTCTTGTTGCCGGTCTCGTTCAGACATCCGATCAGATACTCTGCCTTTCCCTGCTGATCATTGATCACGATACCACGGCAGTTGATCCAGACCGGCATACCTTCTTTATCAAGCCACCTGTAATGAAGATTATGTACATTTTCTCTTCCTTCGCATAGGTCCGCGAGATGCTTTGTAAGCATCTCGCGGTCTTCCGCATACACTACCTTCATAACTTCATTTGCAGCATCTGTCAGAACATTTTTCGACATATTAAACCGTTCCACAGCTGACTGTGAAATCTCAAAGGTATTATTCTGCAGATCAAATATATACAGGTAATCATCCATACATTCTGTAATGATCTGAAATAAGATTTCTGCTGTCTGTTCTCCAAACACTTTAAATATATCATTAATCACAACAAGAACCTTCCTTCCGACAGCTTCACTCTATTCCTGCCATTTTTCTAGAATAGCTTAAAGATATTCACGCGGTCATGCATCTTGGCTGCTCCCTCTGCCAGATTAACACTGATCGCGGTATTCTCTTCTGAGGATGCTGCATTGCCCTGTACCACGCCGGACAGCTGTTCAATTCCCTGACCGATCTGCTCCAAGGACTCTGCCTGGGAGTTGGCTTTCTCCATGGTGTTCTGTGCAATCTCTGCAAAGGACTCCATATCTGCAATGATCTGATTGAATGCGTCTGCTGTTGTTCTTGTAATGTTATTGCCCTTTTCGATTTCCACTAAGGTCTTATCGATCAGATCTCTTGTATTCACAGCCGACTTCGCACTGTCTGCTGCCAACTTGCCGATCTGATCCGCAACCACCGCAAAGCCTCTTCCTGCTTCTCCTGCTCTGGCAGCTTCAATGGAAGCATTTAGGGATAACAGGTTGGTCTGGGATGCAATATCCTCGATATCTGTGATAATATTACCGATCTCCTTGGAGATTTCTGTAATGTGCTCCATTTCCGTGAGCAGCTCATTCATTTTTTCTTTTTCTTCGTTCGCTTTATCTGCAGAAGCTTTTACACGTGCAGATGCGCTCTGCGTTTCCTTCGCTGTATCTGCAGCCAGATCCACGACAGTGTCAATGGTGGCATTCAATTCCTCGATGACTCCTGCCTGCTCTGTTGCACCATCCGCCAGGGATTTTGATGCATTTTCCACCTCTGATGCATTCGATGATACCTGTTCTGCCAGATTGCTAATCTCGGTCAGGGTACTGTTAAACCGTTTCAGAATATACAGCAGTGATGTCTTCAATTCCGAGAAATCGCCCAGGAAATCCGTAATGTCATCACCATTTCTGGTCAAGTCACCCTGTGCGATTGCCTTTACCTCCACAGAGATCTCGCTGACATAATCTGCCAGAATACCCATGGCTTCTTTCAGATTCCTGATGGTACCACCCAGCTCATCCTCAGACTCATAGGTAAGCATTTCTACGTTGGACAGTTCGCCCTTGCGCAGGCTGGCAACTGCTGCCTCTATCTGTTCTACCGGCTCTGTAATGGAATTGGTAATGATCCTTCCGATCAGTGTTGTCACTACAGCAATCGCAAGACCCACAACCACGATCACGACAAATATGATGATGGTGCATACATTGGCCATGGTCTTTGCCCGGTCTAATTCTACCTGGAACGCGTCACGTAATGTAGTTAATTTCTCAGCAAATGCCGTATACTCTTTATACACCTCTCCGGTCATCAGCTCCGATGCTTCCTGCTGTTTACCTTCACGGCTTAATTTCAGAATTTCATCCGAAGCAGCTCTGTATTCTTCCCATGCAGCGTTTGCTACATCGTAATCGTCCTGTCCTTCTTGAGCATCACTGTCTGCAGACATGATTGCCTCCAGGTTCGCATCGGTCTCCTGGATCTGACTCTCCAACTTCTGAATTTCTTCTTCGCAGGAGGTCATAGCAGCATCATCTGATTCTACCAGATGCTGATACTGTTTGATTCTATATTTTGCAGTCATTGTTTCCAACTCCTGCAGATATTCCAATGCCGGAGACCAGACCTCCGTGATCTTCTCTATATTTGAACGGATCACTAATGTCGAGATCAGTGCCACTAACACTAAAAATAATGTCATAACAAGCACTGTCATTCGATATACTTTTAATTTTCCTGCAACCTTTAAGTTAGCTATACGCTTTTTGATCTTTTCCATGATAGTTTTCCTTCCTTTGTAAATTATTAATTCAACTTCTATGTACTCAAATGATTATAATATAGCACTGTTTATCGGGAAAATCTATTAAAAAATATAAATTTTTTTTTGCTAAATATTAGTGATTCTATTGCAATAAACTGGTGAAAATCAATCTAAATTCTGTCTCCCGTATGGAGGCTTTTCATAATTCTAGTTTGTATTCTTTTTGTAACTATTCAGAGCTGCAAAACTGCGTTCTGCGAATGGTGTTCTGAATAGTTACTCTATTTTTGAGTTCCTTGACGTGAACATAAATTATACTTCTTGCATAGTTGTTTATTTTCATACATATAGGAATCTGCCTTATCCAGTAACATCTGCAGCGTGCAGGTTCCTTCATCCGTTGAGTGTGCCCATCCGCATGCATAGTCGATCGGAATTTGATTTTCGTTATTATTCCATCTGTCTTTTTCTCTGCTTAAGCCTTGTAACAGTTCCTCAATCTCCGTTTTACCTGTATGATAAATCACAGCCATGAATTCATCTCCGCCATATCTTCCCACAAAATGCTTGTCCGGGATCACGCTGCGTAAAAGCCGGGAGAAATGCATGATCAACCGGTCTCCTGCCGAATGTCCCATGGTATCGTTTACTGTCTTCAGATTATTCAAGTCAAACATGATGCAGGCTGTAGGCTCAATGATCATATTCTGATCTCTAAGCAGAGCCTCACAGGCACCTTTATTAGGCAGCCCGGTATGGGCATCCGTATATGCCCTCTGTTCTAACAGCTTATTTTTCATTGCCATCTTCATAGCTGTCAGCGTCTGCATAATAACCAGAATCACCAGACACAACATATCCAGCGCTGACAACAGCTCTATCGTACGTATCTTTACTGCAATTTTTTCTGAATAATTTTCCGCAGCAAATACCGTTTCATCTGCCATATGAAAATAAATTTCGCTCATATTCACAATATCTGTATTTTGATAGCCCTTGCTTCTTACTGCCTCGATTTCTGTTTTTAATTTCTCCCAATAATCACTCTGAACCTGCAATTTATCCTGATATTCTTTATCGTGAAGTTTTACCAGATCATAATGTCCATCCTGATATCTTAATCCGCTCAGAATATCGTCCAGATATTTTATCAATTCATCGCTCCGGCTTCCTGTAATTTCTAATTTCACCATGCGCTGCGTGTCTCCACGCACCAGACCTGCATAATTGATCACACGTGCAGTCCCTTGTAACCTGGTAATCTGTACCATTATCATAATAATAAGAACCACCAGGATCAATATAAGACAGCTTTGCATCATACCTATTATATTTTTGTTTTTCCTGTCTGATTGTATTTCTCTGTTTAACATGTTAACCCTCACGAATGCTCTATGTCAAAATCATATGATCTTTTTCGGTTATTTTGCGAATAACACGGCATGGGTTGCCGGCTGCCAGGCTATAGGGAGGAATATCTCTGGTCACAACACTTCCTGCTCCTATGACACATCCCTCCCCTATGGTAACACCACCACAAACAACCACATTGGATGCCAGCCAGCAATTATCTTTTATAGTGATCGGCTTCGCATACTCAAGAGTATAAAGGCTGCCATCTTCTCTTTTCCTGACATTACGCTCCTCAGGCAATAATGGATGCATAGGAGTTGCCAATGTAACATTAGGACCGATCATCACATTATCCCCTATATGTATTTCACCTACGTCTAAGCATGTGAAATTAAAATTAGCAGAGCTATATTTTCCGAAGTAAGTATGACATCCATAATCAAAATAGACCGGTGCCTGCAGATACGGAAGTTCCTCTGTTGCCGGCAATAATTCCCGCAATATCTGTGTCTGCACCTCTTGCTGATCCTCATCTGTCAAATTATATCTTCTTGCTAATTTACGTGCATGCAAACGTAATTGTTCCAATTCGTTATCCGATGAATCATACAATTCTCCGCTTAACATTTTTTCTCTTTCCGTCATTTCTGATAGCCTCCTGATTCCAATTTTCCTATTGCTATATTCGCTGATCAAGGTCGCGCATCTTCAATTGTTTAATATACATCACCTTGCTGGCTACTGCAAGCAGTACGGCAGCTATACAACCTGTGACATATAGTATATCAGCTTTGCGATCTCATTCCTGTTTTAATTCTGCCTGATCCATAAATTGCTGCTTCCTTACAGCATATTCCTGCTTTCTTTCATCCGGAAGCTTTCGATAGATCTCTTCAAAGCCTGCTTCCGCATCCTCTGTCCCATATACAGGCTGCATCACTTCACTGTAAAGCCACTCATCCCACAATGCTTCAAACAGTTCTTCTGCATTACGATATACCTTATTTCTATCGAAGCAGGATTTCTGCTCCCTATAATATGTTAAATATACAAATCCAAATTCACCTGCATCCAGGACACAGGTATCACCTAACACATCATACAATTCCTGGAACACTTCTGCAACTTTTTTACATTTGTCATGATCTTCTTTTGAGTACTTTTCTCCCATGCATAAATACCTCATTTCTTGGAATATCTATCATTTAACTTTTCACTATCATTATTGTATTTATTCTTTACTGCATGGAATAATATATGTATAATTATATCGAAGAATTGATATGAAAGGAAAAAGGATAGCGCTTCCCGCCTTGCGGCTACGCTATCCTTTTTCTATACATTTCTATACATGATTGTTACCGGGGATACAACCCCTTACTTTTTTGATGAGCATAACTAACGGACGCTCTCAGCCTCCCACTCTATGACAGCTCCACTGGATGCATCGATCGTAAAGTCATATTCCGTTCCGCCATAGATGATCTTGCCTTCGTATTCCGGACGTCCATCGTCATAATCGAATTCCCATTCGTAGATGTCCTTTTGTGTTGCACCGCTTACACGGCCAAGTGCCGTCTGCTTTGCATCTGCCTCACTGACAGTAACGTTACTGCTATTGCTGACACTCCATCCGGATGTTTTTTCATCGTATGCGGAACTTAAAATCTCACCGGTATCCACGGCTATTTCATAGTCGTACTTCTTACCGCCTGCGTACCATTCAATTTCATATACCTGGCGTCTGCCTTCATAGTCCAGCTTTGACTTGGTGATCGTTGCATCCGTTGCCTTCACTCCGGCATGCTCAAGAGCTATCTTCTGTGCCATTTCCTCATCCACTGTGCCGGTTACCGTCTGCGCGGTAGCTGCGGCAGAACTCTGCGTTGTGGCAGAATCGGCAGCGGAGACTGTCGCCTCCGTCTGTGCCTGGGTATCTACCGCATTCTTATCCCGGCTGCTCATTTCCATGATTGCACCTGTTTCTGCGTTAACAGTGTAGGCATAGGCATAATCGCCCGAAGTAAACTCAACCTTATAACAGGACGTCCCTGCTACTTCATTCAGGGTCGTCGCTGAGATCGCTGCATTCTCCGCAGCAATATTGGCTGCCTTTAACGCTACCTCCTGAGCTGCTTCCATGCTGATCAGCTGTGCCTGGCTGCTTGGCTGCTGATTTATCACTGGTTTACCGCCACATCCGGTCATAGCCACTGCCAGGGACAGTGCTGCGCCGGTTAAGATCAATTTACGTTTCATCATCTATCTTTACCTCCTTCTATTCAAAGTGAATTGCGTAGATTGTAGCAGGCAGCCTTTTGTTGTGTCAATAGACGATTTTTAATTTTTCTATTAAATTTTCATGTAATCTATTGCGGTAATCATAGCGGAGAGCGTAAGGCCGGAAAAAAGAACCAGGTTATAGGGAACTCCAAGGTTTTGGGAAAAATCCCTTCCCAGACCTACGATATTGAAATGGTTTGCAAACAGGAATGCCAGTATCACCAGTGGCACTGTCAGCCACACGATTTCATAGCGGCCTTTCAGTACCAGTGAAAAATGCCCTACCAGCCATGAGGACAGCGCCTGTGTCATCTCATATTTATAGGCAAGATAACTGGTAATTCCGCCGATCACATTTCCAAACACGATACCCACCAGCGGAACCATAACAAGATCCTTGAACCGGATCCTCTGGATGAACCAGACAAAAACCCATGTGCCTAAGATTGCCGTAGCAAAGGCAAAAAGGGTGCGACTCCACAAGTTGGAAGCCGGCATAAACAACAGCGCAAGCAGGACAATGGTTGATCGATGCGACTTGATAAAATCAACTCCTTTCTTTTCTAGGTTAGCCATCACTAACTAAATAGTAAAATAAATACGCAGCTTTGATCAGACATACCATGCCTCTCGCACTGCGTATCGCTTTGCTATAATATCATATACAGTTAGTCTTGTGCAACTTCGCAAAAGCACTGATTTTTTCCATGAGATAGTGAATAAATTGTGCAAATTGCTATTTTTTAATTTTAATATTCTCACATATCGGTCTTCATCATACTCCCATCCGCAAACATCACAATAATATTTTTAGTCTGTTCATTTTCGTTCAAATACATATTCCGATTCAGATGACAAATCTCTTCTGAAAGTATATCCAAGTCTGTCAAATTTTCGTATCTCTTCAGGATTCTCAATTTCTCTTTCTGCCATGAACCGGACCATCTCCCCTCGGGCCATTTTGGCATATGTCCCTTTCGTTACCAGTTTATTTCCCGATAACTCACAAAAGGAGACCGTAATATAGGTATCCTTAGGTGTCAGATACTTTTCTATGCATTTTGAGTATTCTTTTGATGCCAGATTAATGATAACCCTGCTGTCATCAATCACTGAACGATATAATCTCTCCCCCCAGTAATCATACAGATTTTTTGCATCTCCTATCCCGACCTTTGCCTGCATTTCTAACCGGTACGGTGTCACCCCATCCATTGGTTCCAAAACCCCATAAAACGCAGACAGGATTCTCAAGTGCTTTTGTACATATGCAAGCTGTCTATCCTCAAACACAGCCGGTGCCATATACTGAAATGCGATTCCCTCATAGGATAATACTGCCGGAGTAAGTCCACGGTACAGATCCATAGTTTCCAGTCTGTGAAAGTTCTGTTCGGCAATCTTATCGTTACATTTCCAGACTGCTTTCAGCTCCTCTTTGGACTGACTCTTCATAAAACTCAATATCTCTGCTGTCTGATCCATATGTTTTGGCACGTTAACCGGTGCAAGGCTGTCCGTATCGCTTACCATCTTTTTTGCTGGAGACAGTATGATTTTCATCCTTCTAATTCCTTAAGCATATTTTCAGGGTCATCTGCTGCTTTGACTTTATCATTAGCCTTGATGATGACTCCCTGTTCATCGATAAGATATGTGGTCCTTACCACGCCCATAGATATTTTTCCATAGTTTTTCTTTTCTTTCCAGACATCATAGGCTTCAATAACTTTACGTTCCGGATCAGCTAAAAGTGTAAATGCCAGACCATATTTTTCTTCAAATCTCTTATGAGAAGCCACGGAATCTTTACTGACTCCAAGAATGACCGCACCCTTTTCCGCAAACTGCGGATATCTCTCTGAAAAACCGCATGCCTGTTTCGTACATCCGGGTGTGTTATCCTTTGGATAAAAATATAAAATCACTTTTTTGCCTGCATAATCACTTAATTTATGCATTACACCGTCCTGATCCGGCAATTCAAAATCGGGTGCTTTTTTTCCTGCTTCTAACATATATGTTTTCCTCCACTTTCTTATCTAATTTGGTTTTTACATTATAATACATCACCTTGCTGTGATAAAGTCTTTTTTGATGTCAAGAAACGCTTTCATGTCTTCCAGGATATGATACAGCATGGACCGGTTTTCAAATTCCTGTCGTGTGACCGGGAGCGGCTGCTGTTCATAATGGTGGTGCAGTCTCTCTAACTCCGACAGCAGGGTTTCCACATTATTTTGTTCTTCAAATTCATCGGCAGTCTGACGTATAAAATCTGCCAGTGCTTTCCCCTGCTCCGGCGTAGTGGTCAGGCGGATGATGTCCGCATATATTCTTTTCAGTATCACGCACTGTCTCGCTCTCATCTGCATATATTCATAATAGTAATCATCCTCTGTGATCAGATGATTATTCATATATCGTAATGCCTCTTTTTTCAGATTCACAAGCATTGCATCCAGTTCATCAAAGCAGCTTCCAGTATAATCCGTCTTGTCCTCCAGTTCAATGTAGATCGCCATTCTGTGTAAGATGTACACGATTTTATCATCCACGGTTTTCTGATAATCCAACAGTTGTCTTCTGCCATCCGGCATATAGAGATTCCACAGTGTGCCTATCCCCGCTCCGATCACCAGGATCAGGAATTCGTTCAGAATCATGGACGGACTGCAGCTCTTAGCTGAAACATAATGTGTACAAAGTACTGCAATAGGAGCAATCGCTTCCTTCATGTCTAATGCCATGCAGCTAAACAGATATGGGATCAGAACAATACCAAACGCCCACACGTGATATCCGGCAAGTGGAAAGATCACTGCTGACAAGATCGTCATGATCACAAATATGATCATGCGCTTCGCTGTTATCCGCACAGTTTCCTTCTTCGTATCCTGGATCGTCAGGAGAGTGATAATCCCTGCGGCATACGCAAACTGAAGCTGCAGGGCTGCTGCAAGCAGTACGGCAGCTACGGAGCCGGTAACATATTTGATCAGTTTTATGGTTCCCTCAGTTTTTATTTTCATAGGTATAGTTTCCATTCTTACTATTTAAAATTCAGCACCCACCTGCCCTCTGACATATAGTATATCAGCTTTGCGGCTAGCTGTCTGCCTAAAATGACAATCGTACAATCAAACTCTATGGATGGAATACCTGCATAGTTCTTTCGTTCCTGGGAGTGTATCTGCAGCTGTTTGATGGTCCGGATCTCTCCAAGCGGATTACTTTTTCGATTTCTTCTGCTGTTTCGTCATCCACATAATACCGTCCACACATAATGATCTCCTAATAAGCTACGCTATGTTCTTATTTCATCTTATCATAAACACCTGATCCAAACGATTCAAGAGGGTCTTTTCAAATTATAATCTATCATATTGATATTATTTATTCCATGATTTTTATACGATTCATGAATCACATCGGTTGACAGAGAAACCGGAACCGCTTCGTCACAGAAAAGCGTGGAGCCGAAGAATTGATGATGTAAACAGACTCGTCTACAACATTGATGAAAACGGATTTTTGTGGATTATTTCCTGCCGTGGACACTATGAGGATTGATAAAAGAGGGCAATGAGCCCTCTTTTGAGTGGAGTGGAGAGTGCGGACAAAATTCTGGACTACTATAGGGCTTCGAAAGGAGCCTTTTTATGTATTCAAAAGAACAAAAGGATATTGCACTACGGATATATCATCAAACAGAGTCTGTAACTGAAACTATTAGGATTCTAGGGTATCCAACACGCAGAAATCTGTACACATGGATTGCTGAGGAAAATACCCCACCCAAAACAAGGAAAGAATACCCTGTAATTGATAATCCTCCTGATCATCCTCGCAATCCTCCATTAGAAGTAAAATTAGATGCAATTCACCGTTGCTATGAGCTCGGAGAAAATATAAAATATGTTTCAGAAGACATTGGATATAGTAGAGCCAGTATTTATCAATGGCGAAAACGTTATTTAAAAGAAGGTACATTAGGTCTTATGAATCACAAAAACATTACTCCGGGAACATTAGTAGAAGGTTCTGTTTCAAGTACAGTTATTTCTTCTGATGAAATAAATCAGTTGAAGGCTCAAATGCAAGATATGCAATTAGAAATAGACATTCTTAAAGAAACGATAAATGTATTAAAAAAAGACCCCGACATCGATCAGAGTGCTCTCAGCAACAGAGAGAAGGCGGTGATAATCGATGTCTTGAAAAATAGATACTCACTGCCATTATTATTACAGAAATTACAATTATCAAAAAGCAGTTATTATTATCAGAAACAATCCCTACAAAAAGAAGATAAATATACACTTTTACGTGTTAGAGTCATTGAATTATTTACAGAGAATAAAGGTCGATATGGTTACAGACGAATTCACGCCCTACTTAAGCGTGAAAATATAATTGTCTCAGAAAAAGTTATTCGTAGGATTATGAAAGAAGAACAACTTGTAGTAAAAATCAAACGAACTCGTAAATATAATTCCTATCAAGGTGAAATATCTCCAGCAGTAGATAATCTAATTAACAGAAATTTTTCTGCATCTAAACCTAACGAAAAGTGGTTAACAGATATAACCGAGTTTGCAATTCCGGCAGGAAAGGTTTATTTATCGCCTATAGTAGATTGTTTTGATGGCTTACTTGTCAATTGGAATATAAGCACTTCTCCAGATGCATTACTTGTCAATTCTATGCTTGACGATGCAGCTAAATTACTATCTGTAGGAGAAAAACCAATCATACATTCAGACAGAGGCGTACACTACCGCTGGCCAGGCTGGATTGACAGGATGGAGAAAAATGGTTTCATACGATCAATGTCAAAGAAAGGCTGTTCACCTGATAATTCTGCCTGTGAGGGCGTATTTGGAAGAATTAAAAATGAGATGTTCTATAATGCAGATTGGTCTGGGGTAAACATCTCAGAATTTATTGGTATTTTAAATGATTATCTTTATTGGTATAATGAAAAAAGAATAAAAAAATCATTAGGATATTTGAGTCCTATAGAGTACAGACATAGACTTGGATTGGTCACTTAGATAGTCCAAGAAAATGTCCGCACCCTCGTGTGTGAAGAAAACTCTGTAAATACGTAGATCTTCTATGATAATGAATGGCGGAAGGCTTGTGAATAAGCTTTCCGCCTTGTTTTTATATATAACAGCGAAATGATTGCATGTCAAGCTTTCGCACACCACCATCTGGTTTGGGAATCGTGGCTCGTCTTACTGGAGACGGAGTATACTTTCCACGATAAATGCGGTCGGTTAACTCTTGTTGATGTTCCTTTAGATATGGAAGAGCCTCCTCAATGGTCATGCCATCAATTTCTGGCGCTCCCTTGTTTGCCTTAACTCTCTTATACGCTCTGTTAAAGTTATCTTTATACAGTATCGCTTCCAAAAGTCTCGGCTGTGCACTGTCTCTTTCTTTCCATATCCGATGGAATGACCTAGACGCTTTCACATACCCTTCATGTTCCGCATTATCTCTTTGCGAACAGCCATTGTTTTCAATGTTTTCTGCCATAGACGGCCATTCCTCCTTTCTCGGTCATACTCAAGACTCCTACTGATTCGGTCCTTCGCCTCTCGGCTACTATGACCTCTGCTGACTTCTGTGCGTTCAGCATTGCTTTATGCAATGGTTACCTCTTTCAAGGTGTACCGCACAGACCTCCCTAGGTATCACACGTTTCTTCCTCTCCATCCATCTGCCTCATTTATCATGCATGATTCCGTGTAGTTATTGGGCTTCGGCTTGCTTAGCAGTCTTACCCTCATGTATAACCTTATATGAGATTTCTGTTCGTCAGACCAGAGATTTGCCCGTGGTTAGTCTGTTCCCACATCCGGCTTCCTTCATATTCCACCTCTCGATGGACACCCTTGCCTTCGGCTATATCCTTCCCACTACCGGGCGGATTCGGGACTTTAACCCGTTAGAAACGTGCGCCGCCGGGCGCACGAAGGAAATAAG
>OGDG01000945.1_pt1 | contig 13016 bp, 8 predicted proteins | sample 1570391 | NCBI WGS metagenome assembly OGDG01 (sample SAMEA2582186, study PRJEB24529) | metagenome | biome: Human gut stool | place: China | collected 2011 | reverse complement strand
TATCGTCGTCAGGTACTCGAGACCATCGATCTTGACCACATCCGTTTCAAGGGTTACGCTTTTCAGATAGAAATGAAATTCACCGCTTACAAATGTGGTTTTAAAATCATCGAAGTTCCCGTGATTTTCATTAATCGTGAACTAGGGACTTCCAAGATGAATAGCAGCATCTTTGGAGAGGCCATATTTGGTGTGATTAAATTAAAAGTAAATAGTTGGTTCCATAAATTCCCGCAAAAGTCATGAAACGTACACTGATTCAAAACGCCGTTATTGTTAACGAAGGAAGAAAAGTACTGGGTTCAGTAGTCATTGAAAATGAAAAGATAGCCGAAATATTGGTGGGTGAAGAAAAAGCAACTGCCCCTTGTGACGAAGTCATTGACGCAAGCGGGTGTTATCTCCTGCCGGGTGCCATCGACGAGCATGTTCATTTCCGCGATCCCGGACTGACTCATAAAGCTGATATTACCACAGAAAGCCATGCCGCTGCAGCAGGGGGTGTCACTTCCATCATGGACATGCCCAATACAAACCCGCAGACTACGACGCTGGAGGCTTTGGAAGAGAAATTCACCCTACTAGGTGAGAAATCAGCTGTCAACTATTCCTGCTATTTCGGAGCAACGAATAATAACTATACCCAGTTTGCGCAACTGGATAAACACCGGGTTTGTGGCGTGAAATTATTTATGGGGTCAAGCACCGGCAATATGCTGGTAGACCGGATGGCAAGCTTGCGTAATATATTCGGTGGAACCGATCTGCTCATCGCCGCCCATTGCGAAGACCAGGGAATTATCAAAGAAAATACAGACAAATATAAAAAAGCATACGGGGACGATGTACCTTTGACCCTTCATCCGGTTATCCGTTCGGAAGAAGCTTGTTACCGTTCCTCCGAACTGGCAGTACAACTGGCACGTGAGGCAAATGCCCGCTTGCACATCATGCATATTTCCACAGCTAGAGAACTGGATTTATTTTCCGACGCTCCTTTGATAACGAAGCGAATTACGGCGGAAGCTTGTGTTTCTCACTTACTTTTTACGGAAGATGATTATCAGACTTTAGGCGCACGCATCAAATGTAACCCTGCCATTAAAACAGCCGAAGACCGGAAGGCTTTGCAGGAAGCTGTCAACAACGGTCTGATCGACGCCATTGCGACCGATCATGCCCCGCATCTGCTAAGCGAAAAAGAGGGAGGCGCTTTGAAAGCGATGTCCGGAATGCCAATGATCCAATTCTCTCTGGCCAGTATGCTGGAACTTGTAGATAAAGGTATCTTCTCTATCGAGAAAATAGTAGAAAAGATGTCTCATGCGCCTGCTCAAATGTATGAAATAAATAATCGCGGATTTATCCATAAAGGTTATCAGGCAGACCTTGTATTAGTACGTCCCAACTCCAAATGGACAGTAACAACGGATTGCATTGTAAGCAAATGCCAATGGAGTCCGCTGGAAGGTCATACCTTCAACTGGAAAGTGGAGAAAACATTTGTGAACGGTCACCTGTTATACGATAACGGAGAAATAGACGAAACTTATCGTGGACAAGAATTAAGATTTAGATAAATATAATTCGTCATCGGCAAACTTATGAGCACTGTTCTATCTTATAAAATACATACCGTTACCCCCTACATCAATTGGATTTACTTTTTCCATGCCTGGGGATTCCAACCTCGCTATGCAGCTATCGCCAATATTCATGGTTGCGATGCCTGCCGTGCCATGTGGCTGGCCTCCTTTCCGGTAGAGGAACGTAACAAGGCTTCGGAAGCCATGCAACTGTTCAAGGAGGCAAACCGTATGCTGGATGTACTCGACCGGGACTATGAGGTCAGAACAATCTTCAAGTTGTGTAAGGCAAACTCCGACGGGGATAATCTGGTAATTGAAAAAGCAGAGAATCAGTTCATGGTCTTTCCCTTACTCCGTCAGCAAACACCTAAGAAGGACGGAAGTCCTTTCCTTTGCCTGAGTGACTTCATCCGTCCGCTTTCTTCCGGCATTCCGGATACGTTGGGAGCTTTTGCTTCTTCCATTGACGCAGACATGGAAGGACTATACGAACAGGATCCTTACAAACATTTGCTCGTACAAACCCTTTCTGACCGACTTGCGGAAGCAGCCACAGAAAAAATGCACGAGTATGTGAGAAAAGAAGCGTGGGGATACGCGAAAGACGAAAATTTAGGCATGGCGGACTTATTAGTCGAGAAATATCAAGGTATCCGTCCTGCCGTCGGTTATCCTTCTTTGCCGGATCAGTCCGTCAACTTCCTGCTGGACGAACTGCTGGACATGAAACAGATCGGCATTTCACTGACTGAAAACGGGGCAATGTATCCTCATGCATCGGTGTGCGGCCTGATGTTTGCACATCCTGTATCCGAATATTTTTCTGTCGGAAAGATCGGAGAAGACCAACTCGAAGACTATGCCCGCCGCCGGAGAAGAAGTATTGAAGAAATGCGCAAATTCCTGGCAGCCAATCTGCAATAGCTTGTATCTTCGTGTGATTTTTCTCCTTTTCTCACGACTAACTAACCAGAAAAGCAATCCTAAAATCCATGAGAGAACCAACAACAGAGGCAAACAACCCTATTGAGCAAGAGTTCTTGTCGGTTATACGCGAATATGAGCGGGTAATCTACAAAGTATGCTATCTGTATACTCATCCCAACGCTCCGCTCAACGACCTCTATCAGGATGTAGTACTGAACCTCTGGAAAGCTTATCCTAAATTCAGGAAAGAATGTAAAATATCGACATGGATTTACCGTATCGCCCTGAACACTTGTATCAGTTTTTATCGTAAAGAGAAGAATGTACCGGAAATTATCAGCCTCACCAAAGACATTGACCGGACAATAGAAGCACATGACCCTATCAATGAAATGCTGAAGCAACTCTATCAGATGATTAACCAACTGGGACAACTCGACAAGTCAATCATCCTGCTATACCTCGAAGATAAAAGCTACGAGGAAATAGCGGAAATTACCGGCTTGACGGTGACTAACATAGCTACCAAGCTAAGCCGTATCAAAGACAAACTTAAAAGAATGAAAAAGGAGGAATAAGATATATGGAACTGGAAGAACTGAAAAAATCATGGAACGCCCTCGATGAGCACTTAAAGGACAAAGAACTCATCAAAGAAGACGAACTTGAAAGGCTGATAGGACACGCCGACAAAGGTATCCATGCTATTGCCCGCCTGAACATCAGGCTAATCCTGATTTCCCTGCCGATATTAATCTTATTTTTGACGGAAGTGATACTGCACAACAGATTAAACCCGATCTACATCATTATCCTTCTGGCATGGATTCCCGCTCTTTGCTGGGATATCGCCACCACGCGATTTCTTCAACGGACTCAAATAGACGAAATGCCTCTTGTGGAAGTGATTGCCCGTGTCAACCGCATTCATCACTGGACAATCAGAGAACGGCTGATTGCCACCGCTTTCCTCCTGATACTTGCCATTCTTTCTTTCGTCTACTGGCAGATATGGCAATACGGAATAGGTATGATTCTGTTCTTCATCCTGTTGTGGGGAGGAGGTCTTATACTCATTCTATGGATTTATCGCAAGAAATTCCTGAACCGTATCCACGAAATCAAAAAGAATTTAAGTGAATTAAACGAATTAATGTAAATATCCATTATAACTAAAGACACATATGTTGCAACGCTTATTTATATTCCTCCTACTTTTTCTGGTACTTCCGGACCTCTATCTTTACTTGAGATTCATTGTTCGTCTCACTGCAAAATGGTGGTTACGCGTTCTTTACTGGGTACCCAGTTTCTTGCTAACCGCAGGGCTTCTTTACTTGGTTTACTTTGCCAACAATGCTTTTGCGGAACGCCATACACAGGACATCGGGTGGTTCTCTATCATCTTTTTCCTGTTTACAGCTCCCAAACTATTGCTGGTCTTATTTACCGTACTCGGAATCCCTTTTCATAAATGGCTTCGCTGGCCGCGCACACCGTTTATATGCACCGGACTGACACTGGCCGTACTTAGTATTGTTATGATTCTCTACGGCTCTTTTGTCGGACGAACCCGGTTTGAAGTAAAAGAAGTCACTTACACCTCTCCCCGACTCCCGCAGACTTTCGACGGTTATCGTATTGTACAGTTATCCGACCTTCATATCGGCAGTTGGCAAGGAAACACTCCTGCTATTCGGAAGTTAGTGGATTTAGTGAATGCCCAGCAACCCGACCTGATTGTTTTCACCGGAGCTCTGGTAAATCACCGGGCTGTCGAGCTGAATGATTTCCAGGAAATACTAGCCGGCCTGAAAGCCGGAGATGGAGTTTATTCCATACTTGGAAACCATGATTACGGACCTTATTTTCATTGGAAAAGCAAACAAGATCAGGACAATAATCTGATCGAACTTAAACAAAGGCAGGCAGCTATGGGCTGGAAGTTATTAAACAACGAACATACATTTCTGATTCAAGGCAATGATAGCATCGCCCTTATCGGAGTAGAAAACCAAGGAGAACCTCCCTTTTCGCAACATGGCGACCTTCCAAAAGCGAAAGCAGGAATCGAAGGAATGTTCAAGCTACTTTTAAGCCATAACCCGACACATTGGAGACGGGAAGTACTTCCGGAATCGGATATAGATTTAATGTTGGCAGGACATACCCACGCCATGCAGTTGCAACTGGGCAATTATTCCCCTTCCGTTTATATTTATCCGGAATGGGGAGGGATGTATTTGGAAGGTACTCGCGGGCTTTACGTCAATGTAGGAATCGGCTACGTGGGATTACCTTTCCGTTTCGGCGCCTGGCCGGAAATCACTGTGCTTACCCTACGACGGTAAGCACGCTCTTTCCATTGACTTTCTTATGCACCTGCACCTGGACGGAGATCCGTTCACTCATTTCCTGTACATGAGAAATTACTCCTATTTTCCTTCCTTGCATCTGTAATTGTTCCAACGCTTCCATAGCTGTCCGCAAGCTATCGGCATCCAAAGAGCCGAATCCCTCGTCAATAAAAAGAGATTCTACTTTCAGGTTGTTGCTCGACAGCGAGGACAGTCCCAGTGCCAATGCCAAAGATATCAGAAACGACTCTCCTCCGGAAAGAGAATATACAGTCCGTATTTCATCACACATATCACAATCAATCACCTGAAGCGCCAAAGTGCCGGGTACTTGCTGCAATTTATAGCGTTTGGATAGATAAGACAAATGCTTGTTGGCATGAAGTAACAATAAATTCAATGTATAGCTTTGTGCTATAACTTTGAACTTTGCTCCGTCGGCACTACCGATCAACTTGTTCAGTTTAGCCCAACGTTCGGCAATCAATTGCTTTTCGGCCAGCTCTTTAGCTATCAGTTCGGCTGTTACTTTATTTTTTGCCTGTTGCAACAGGCGGACTTCGATAGCAGAAAGGCTACGTTCCGTATTTAGATTGTCTTCCTGCTGTTGCTTTATTATTTCGGGAAGTTGTTCGGGAGATTCAATCTTTTTCTGTTGCTCCTGCAATTCCCCGACAGTTGCGGCAATCTGTTTCATTTCCCCTTGTAAGCCTAAAAGACGGTTGTGCAAAGTTTCTACTCCCAACCGAGCCCCGTCTAAAGCATGAGTCAGCTCTTTTTCCCTTTTGGCTACAGCGGCTTCCGCTTCATCCGCACTCTTTCCTTTTAATAATTGCGACCGTTCCTGACGAAGTGTATCCAACGCTTTCTCTACTACTTCAAAGCGTTGCTGTTCGGCAGAAGCAGCGTTTTGTAATAGTGCCAACTGTTCTTTAGCGGACGAAACTTGCTGCATAGTCAAACGACATTGGGAAACATTTTCACGCAAAGCCTCACAATGGACACGTATCTTCTTTATCGTCTCATCATTTTGTTGCCACTCCGTATAGAGACTACTATACTCCTGAATACGTTTTGCCAATTCCTGCAAACGGTTCTGTATCTGTTCTTCGTTTCCTGCATGAATTTCTTCTTTCTGCCATATGGATAACTGTTCTTTGATCTGTCCGGCAACAGTTTTTTGATGCGCCAGATCACGTTGCAGGGCTATATGCTGATTATTTGTTTGCTGACAGGCAATCACCACCGCATTATACTCCTGCTCTATATTTCGGAAAAGAATATCCACTACTTCCTGTTCCCGGTGATAAGGATGTGACGTACTGCCGCAAACCGGACAAGCTTCTCCTTCCTGTAACTGTTGACGCAATGCTTTCACGTCCTTTCCCACTGCCATACGGGCATTTTCATAAAGACGCTGAATCGTTTTTCGTGTCGCTTCCTGTTCTGTTAACTGCATCGAACAATCAACCGTTTCTTTCTCCAGTCTTACTATTTCTGTTTTCACTTTCTCCTGCGACTCAGTCAACTGCCGGACATTCTGTTGGCGAACCAGTTCTTTTTGTAGTTTCTTCTGTTCTTCGTCTAATGATACATAATCAAAAGCATTTAGCCGGACCAGTCGTTCCTCATTGGCTTTTATGGCGGCTTTCAGTTTATCTTCTTCCTGCTGTAGAATGTCCTCTACTTGTTCAAGCGGCAACGACTCCGTTTCCGTATTCGTCAACAAACGATTTAATGAACGATAAGCTCCCTGCAACTGTTTCGTTGCCATCCGCATCTTCTTTTCCTGCTCCGCCACCTGCCCGCAAGCTGTTTCCAATATCTGCCGCAACTGATTATAGCCTTCCTGTTGAGACTGTATCTGCACATCCAACTGACGGGCTTTCTTCAAATCCGGTTGTATAGCTTCCCATTGTGCTTTGAAACGTACCAACCCTTCTTCCTGTGAAGCCAGTGTTTCCTGCAGGAGTCTCAACTTTGCCTCTTCGCCTTGTTCTTCCTGTTGCTTCTTTTTCCAAAGTTCCTCCTGCATCTTTAACGAACGGACAATGTTCAACCGGGCATTCTGTTCCGCCAGTAATTGAATCCCCGCTGCACGTTTCGCAATCAGCAATTCTTTCTCTTTCTGTAAAGCAAGAAGTTCTTCCTCCGGCAAGAGGTCGATTACACTCATTCTATTTTGAATCGTAGTCACTTCTTCCTGTACCAACTTGTTTCGTAAAAAAACTTCCTGAGAAATACGGGAATAAACACCGGTTCCCGTCAATTTTTCAAGCAGTTCGGCTTTTGCGGCTCCCTTCGATTTCAAGAATGTAGAAAAATCATTTTGAGCCAATAAGACAGTCCGGGTAAACTGCTCATACGTCAAACCCACCAATTCTGTCAGTTGAGCCAGCAGTTCCTTTTTGGTTCCTTGAAACTCTTTCCCTGTATCCAGCTCTTTCACTTCCATCGTTTGTGGTTGCAAGGAACCGCTCACCTTATTTCTTGTCCGTCTCACCGACCAGCGAGAACGGTATCTATGACCATCGACTCCTAAGAAATCAACCTCTGCATATCCGTCGGTCGTACCACGACGAAGCAGATTCCTTACATCCGACTGATTAATCTGATTATCTCCTACATCCGCCAAATTTATACTTTCTACCGAATTTGCAAAACGAGGTGCTTTATCATACAATGCCAGACACAATGCATCTAATAAAGTAGATTTGCCAGCTCCCGTAGCACCTGAAATCGCAAATATTCCTGCCGAGTTCAACGGCTCCATTGCAAAATCAACTTCTACCGCTCCTTCTATCGAAGTAAGATTTTTCAATCGTATCGCTAATATCTTCATTCTTCTTCCTCCTCTTTACGTGTAGCAGCCAGATAGGCTTCCTGAAACAAGTCCGTCAACTCCTCAGGCATTTCCACCTGATAAATCTTTTCAAATGCAGATTGAGCGATCTGCAACGGAGACATTTCCTGTAATCCTCTTTTCCAATTCTCATTTTCCTTCTCTGCATTTCCCGTTTCATTACGATAAGTAGAGACAATACGCGCCAACCGATAATTTTTATCAGCCAATGCTTCCTCAACTTCCTGCCGGAGCATTGGCTCCGGTTCATCCAACAACACTTTTACCTCCAGATAAGGTGCTGCTCCTTCCGTTACCGGCAACTCTTTCAAGATTTCCAACACAATTTCCGGAGACGCAGGTTCTCCATTCGGCACGCTCATCAAAGGTATTAACCTCGGGCATTCCACCCGCATTATATCTACCGCACACCCTCCGTCGAAAGTCACTTCCACGACCCCGTGATGATAATGCTTCTCTGCAAAAGACATCGGAATGGGACTTCCGGCATATCTCACATTCTCCCTGCCGGATACGCGTTGCGCCTTATGAATATGACCAAGAGCCGTATAAGCAATTTGTTCGGAAAATGCATCAGGTGACACACATTCCAAACCACCAATCACTGTACGTTCGCTATAATCTTTCTCCGCAATCTCCGAACCGATAGCCTGTAAATGGCCGATAGCAAGTATAGATTGATTCTCTTTCCGTCGCTTCCATAGCCTTTGCAAAAGCTGCGTATAAAGCTCCCGGACTCCCTCCGCATACGGATTACCTTCTGTCGGGACTGTCGGATAATCTCCCTGCCGCAAAAAAGGAACTGCCATACAAAGCAATTCCACCTCCCCGTCACGGTTCTTTAACTCAACCGTCAAATGATCGTAATCAATTTCCCCATCGTCCGACTTGCGTACTACCCCCCGAACCTCCGTCCGCATCGCTTGCAGCAAGGGTAAAGGAGCTTCCAACCGCGCCGCAGAGTCATGATTGCCGGCAACAATCACAATCTGAAGAGTGGGATTCTCCGCCGTCACTCGATAAATAAAATGATAATACAGGCTTTGAGACGCAGCAGAAGGATTGGAAACATCAAAAACGTCTCCGGCTATAATCAGTGCATCAATCTCCCTTTCACGAATTTCTCCGGCCAGCCAGTTCAAAAAGACTTCATGTTCACCGGCACGGTCATACCCGAAGAAAGTTTGCCCCAAATGCCAGTCGGCAGTATGTAATATACGTATCATATTTTTGTAACTATCTCATATAATAAGATACAAAAATAGTACAATCAAAAAGATTATATCGTATCCACCTCTCTTTTTTACCAAATAATCATGTATATTTGCAGGATAAAAATCCAACCCTATGAAGATACTGTATTATATTTATCAAATTTGTATTGCTTTGCCTATTTTATTGGTATTGACTATCCTCACGGCAATCGTCACTATCGTAGGTTCTCTCGTGGGAGGAGCTCACTTTTGGGGATATTATCCAGGAAAAATATGGTCACAATTAATTTGTCTTTTTCTATTAATTCCTGTAAAGATTCGTGGACGTGAAAAGTTACACGGCAAGACATCCTATATTTTCGTACCTAATCATCAGGGTTCATTCGATATATTCCTTATTTACGGTTTCATCGGAAGAAACTTCAAGTGGATGATGAAAAAAAGTCTGCGTAAACTACCGTTTGTAGGAAAAGCCTGTGAAAGCGCGGGACATATCTTCGTAGACCGTTCGGGACCGAAAAAAGTGTTGGAGACCATTCAACAGGCTAAAGCCTCGTTGAAAGACGGTGTTTCTCTGGTTGTTTTCCCCGAAGGAGCACGTACTTTCACAGGACACATGGGATATTTCAAGAAGGGAGCTTTTCAGTTAGCGGATGATTTACAACTAGCTGTTGTACCTGTCACCATCGACGGTTCGTTTGAAATCCTGCCACGTACCGGAAAATGGATACACCGCCATCGCATGATCCTGACAATTCACGATCCTATTCCTCCCAAAGGAAAAGGCATGGAAAATATCAAGGCAACCATGGCAGAGGCATACGCTGCTGTTGAAAGTGCCCTCCCGGAGCAACATAAGGGAATGGTGAAAAACGAAGATCAAGACCGGTAATTTGTGTATTATACCTAAAAATGAATATGGGGATGCTCACGCACCCCCACACTCCTAACCAGTTTTATGCATCAAACTATTAAATTAAGAAATTAAGGAATTCAGATATTTAGATGTTTTGCAAAGTTATGGTTTGGTTTGACATCATTTGCAATTCTTGAAAAGTCAAATTAAAACCTTTATGAATTTCTTTTTCTAAATTCTCCAATGAGAAAGATTCACCTCTTGCACCATTAATCTTTCCTCTAAACCGATTATTATAATGCTTGCGGAATGTATCCGGAGTGACCAAGCCTCCAAAGCCATAATCCCCCACTACAATCACCGGTTTCCGGCGTAACACCCCTTCATAGGCAGTAATCCCCGCTCCAATTATTAGATCGGCTTCTTCAATCAGTTTACCAGTTTCACTCTCGGAGGATATATAATCCACCTGATACTCTGAATATTTACTTAATAGAACTCCTATCCTTAACCGCGTACGAGAATTAGCTACTCCGACAACAATGTTGGCTTTCTGTTCTATCAACTGCAATTCGTTACCTCTCCATGAAGAGGTAGCAGATAATTCATTAGGATTTTTCATATAGCTATTTGGTTTTTGTTAGGTCAAAAGTACGGCATGCATCTGAAAACACAAAAAAAGTCACCCGGACAAAATCAGTGTGTCTGATTCATCGTAAACATCTAAAATCCAACAAAATACATATTTTGATTCTGTTATTGACCCGGACAATTCATTTTTTATTTATCAAAAATCCCTTAAAAACACATTCAAATCTTCTTGTGGAGAAATGCCTAATCGACCTTTAAGCCTGCCTTTTGCCCTCGTTACAGAATCAGAAGTAGTATGAAAGATACAACTTAGCTCTTCATTAGTCAGCCCAAATTTAAGGAAGCAACAGATTTCAAGATCACGTTTTGTCAATAAAGGAGCTTTGTCAAGCAATCGGGTAACGTAATCAGCATAGAATAAATCAAACAGACTAAACAATTTATAGCGTTCTCCATCAGACAACTTACCTCTTAATGTTCCCTCTTTGATAGCAAGCAATAATCGAAAAGCAGATATATACTGTTCAGAAGACGGTCCGACTGTTAACTCTCCTCCTAGTTCTTTCAACAACCCCGATAAGGTTTTATTCTGCATACTCAAAAGCACAATCTTTCCATTCAACTCGCCTACCTTCATTCGATTTTCTTCGAGTATGCGGTTCTCCTCCAGCACTTGGTCTTTCAACTCCTGGATTTCTTCCATCTCCTGCTGATATCGCTTTATCTCCTCTTCATTATCTCTAATCTGGGATTCAATCTCGGCAATCTTCTTTTTATGGTTCTTACTTTTGTAATAGTAATAACACATATAGAAGGCTACAATCAGAAAAACAATCGTACCGCAAAACAGAAAAACTGTACGGTGCATTTTCATTTGTAAATTATCGCTCCGGAGTTTTTCGTTCTCATACTGTTTTTGCAGTTCTGTTATCAACTCTAGGGAATCGACCTCATCCAATACGCTGACAATGGAATCCGCTTTTTCATGATAAATAATTGCTTCTTCAAAATTATCAATATCCTTTTCCAAAAAGTATAAATTGTTGTATGCGTCAATACGGGTATACTCTTTAGAGGAATTTATACTCATCTTAAAGTATTTTCTGGCATTCTCCACATCCCCCATTTGTATATACAAATATCCCAGAGACATACACTCTACATATTTCCTTTCTTCATCCGTTTCTTTTTCATAAGCAGCAAGGAAATAGCGTTCTGACTTTTTCAGCTCTCCCATAGAACGATATAGGATACCCAACTCATGTAAAATGGAAACTTCAGACGGATACTGTTTTTTCCTGGCTAATTCTAAAGCATTATTATAATAGAAATAGCAACTATCCCAGTTATTCTGAAACAAATAAGCCCGGCCTATATTCTGCCCGGCTCTGACAATGCCCACAGAATCTTTCAACTCTTCATAGATAGCGTATGACTCCTGAAAATTCTTCAACGACTCCTGATACAATTTCTTTTTCCGGTTCACCATCCCGATCTCATCAGTAGCCATGGCAAACATCTTGCAACATTGAATCTTCCCGAACATTTCCTTTGCTGAAGACAGGAACGACAAAGCCTCTTCATCTTTACCCAATTCACGCAGCACTCTACCATAATAATACTGTGCCTTAGCACGCATGGCAGTGTCACCACGCTCTACAGTATAGTAATTCAGTGCCAATGCAATCAACGAATCAGAAGTAAACTTCACATAGTTCTGATCCATTGCCTGCGTTAATAAAAGCGCATAATCCGCCTGCGACTTTCCACGCAATTTTTCAGGATGAGGAACTGATTTTAAAAGATACAGAGCCGTATCCGGAAGAGATTCCATACACATTTCGATCTTCTGGAACGCCACATCGGAGGCCTCCGAATCTCTACGACAAGAAACCGATAAGACTAAAATAAAAAAGAAAGCGGCGTATACCGAAACAGTAGTCGTTTTCATTTTACTTGAGTTTTATGCAAAAATACACAAAAAACTCAAGTATTACTTATTTGTTGAAGCATTTTGTTCCAATCGTTGATGTTCTTCTATCAACTTCATGTTTTCTCTTGCTTTAGACAGGAATTCTCTTACCAGCTTATTATCTTTAAAAGAGTAAGGAGCATCCTTTATAATATCATCTATCTGCGGAGTCATAATGGGATAGGGCAAAGAGCTGCAAAGCATCATAAATACACTGGGTCCCAATACATTTTCGTAATTGTCGGAAATAAACGTTTTCACATACTGATTCATCGCTTGCATCAGTGAATCACCTTCCACCACCAACTGACTGTGAATTTCATCCAGATCCCCTCCATCCAATACCATACGGGTTTCTTTCTGCTCCAGTTCGCTGATACTTTCTTCTAATTGGTTTCTTTTGCTGATAAACTCGTACAACGCATTATTTAAAGAGGTTCCCACTGCCTTCAAGTCCGTATTGCTAATAGTAACTGTTATTTTTCCACTTTCTAGAACGATCGGCATAATGCTTTCTTCATCCATATATAGTGTCACCATCTGTACGGAATCTATTTTCCCTTTCATTGAAAACAGACCATGCACCACTTCAGCAGAATCCAGCTTCACCCACTCGCCATCACGCAGGGATTTAAGATATAGCATCT
>OGDG01000938.1_pt1 | contig 13138 bp, 8 predicted proteins | sample 1570391 | NCBI WGS metagenome assembly OGDG01 (sample SAMEA2582186, study PRJEB24529) | metagenome | biome: Human gut stool | place: China | collected 2011 | reverse complement strand
AACCTTGACAATCTGCGGACAGAAAAGCGGACGCTTGAACAGACACAGGCAGGTGGCAACAATCTTCTTATAGCCAATTATGAGGATGCAAAACGAACCGTCGAGAAATTGAAGATTCAGGAAGACAGCTTTAAAAGCGAAATACTACGTCTGGAGAAACGGATTCATCAGTATGATGTGCAGATTCAGCAAGAACCGGACTTGAAGTTCGACACACTGGTAAAACTCCGTCCATTCTTCGATAAGGTGGCTGACAGCCTGCTGAAAAAGAAAAAGGCTCAGATTGAGACGGAAATGCAGTCGCAGCTTAACAAACTGCTGGTGTCTTATAAAGGCCATGTCGCCCGGGTGGAATTGTCCGATAGCATGGAGAACTTCAACATCCGGTTATACCATAGTGCAGGTAATGAAATATCTTTGAATCAGCTTAATGCGGCTTCCAAACAGATATTCATACAAGTGCTGCTGAAAGTGTTACGCAATCTCGGAGACTACAATCCTCCTGTAATGATAGATACTGTTATGGGTGTGCTTGATAACGAGAGCCGTGACGCATTGATGGAAGAATATTTCCCGCAGTTGGCTGAACAGACCATTCTGCTGTGCACGACATCGGAAATCCGCACGGATAGCGATTATGTGAAACTGGAACCATTCATATCTAAGACCTACACCCTGCACCGTAATGTAGAGGAACAGAATACGACAGTAGCGGAAGGTTATTTCGGGATATCCCTAAATCAGTAAAGACCATGAGTATAATAAACTTTTCAAATACCCGCCAGATGGAGGGACTGCTTGACGAAATCAGTCAGGTGAAGGATCTTATCGAATCCAAAATCAACTTGTCTCGTGTAGCCGACAGAGAAAAGCGTGTAAGCCTGACACTCAACAAGGTGATGCGCATCTGTTTCATAGTAGGACTAAGTGTTACCGTAGAGCGCAAGGAAGATGACTTCAAGGACATCCAGCTTTCCACCTCTTCAGCTCGCATTGTGCCAAGTTTCTTCACAATGCACGATTTGTCCACATTATATTCAGCCTTGTTGAAACTTCGCTATGCCAATCTGAATATCGACTGGTCACAGAATGCCACAGTTTCACGTATCATTGCAGCAGAAATGTTGCGCGGAAGAAATTACTTGTTGGAAGAGAACAATCTGGATTCGTTCCTATATGCAGTAAACAACAAAGTGGCAATGGCAAAAGACATTCCGGTGCTCAATCTAATTATCGGTAACTATGGTGATGCTGAAATGGAAGCAACGCTTGATATCAACAGTCGTAATATTACCAACTCGCAAATTATCATAGCTGGTGCAACCGGTTCAGGCAAAACCAACCTCTTGGCAGTCCTGATGCAGCAGTTCCGGGCCTTGTCCTCGGAATCACAATATCCTGTAAACTTCCTGTTGTTTGACTATAAAGGCGAGTTCAGTGATATCCAGAACAATCATTGGCTGTCGCATTTCGATGTGGACCGAAGTTGTATTTTAGATCCCATCGAACATCCCCTACCATTCACACCGTTCAAGGATTTCTCAGGTCGTCCTATCAATGAGATAAATCTCTATTCATCGGAAATGGCTTCAGCCCTCTGTTCGATAGACAGGGTTTCTGCAAGTGCCAACATGAATAACCGTCTGAGCGAAGCCATAGTAGAGGCATACAAGAAGACAGACGGAGCACCTATTACGTTCTCAATGATGTTGGAAGAGTATCAGGCAAAAATGACCGATCCTGCAAAGGACGACAGCATTTCATCCGTATTGAAGCAATTAGTTCGCGCAAATATTTTCGAGGAAGAAGACAAGGCTGATCTTATCGGTGATTGTTACATCATAAAGATGGACGGTTATCCAAAAGATGGTCCGATAGCTAAGGCTATCGTGTATTTCATCATATCCAAGTTGAATAACATATACGAGCAGCTTGAAAAGCAAGCCACTAACGAGGATGTTGTCCAGATTCGTCACTTCTCTATCATTGACGAAGCCCATTATATGCTTGACTTTGATAACCGGCCATTGCGAAACCTGATTGCAGTGGGGCGTAACAAGGGACTAAGTATTATCCTTGCCACACAAAATATGAGCAGTTTCAAAAGCAAAGGGTTTGACTTCTATGCTAACGCTCAATATCCACTCATAATGAAACAGCAGACCATCGATGATAAGGTAATCAAAGATTTGTATGGAGTGAGTGGCCAGGAATTGCAGGAGGTTCGGACAGCAATAGCCGGACTTCAGAAAGGCGAGTTGATAATTAAAGACCAGATGGCTTTTGCATTGGGTATGGGTAAAAAATACAAAAAAATCAATGTAACGCACTTGATATAAATGAAATATAAGCGCAGCAAATGATAGAAAGGATTATTATAAAGAATTTTAAGGGCATAAAAGAAGCTGATATCTCATTCCATGATAAAATTAATGTTATTGTAGGAAATAATGGTGTCGGAAAATCCACTTTGATTGAAGCCATTTCATTGACATTGGGACATGGAATAGGCCAATTGGAAATTACTCAGTATCTTTTCCATGAATCTACATGGAAGGATTTTGAATCGAATAAAGTCTTACCAGAAATTATTATTGAATTATATTTCAATAAAGATTTTCCTGCCGAATATTCAGGCAAAAACAATAGTCTGTCGATATTTTCTTCAGGAATCAGAGTTAGAATTGCATGTGACAATTCATACCTTTCATTATTCCAAGAACAAAAGGAACAATACAAACATATCCCATGTGAATTCTATACCATTGAAAGATGTTGGTTTTCTGGGGATAATGTCAAACAATTATTAGTACCTTATGTTCCGTGGATTATAGATTCATCGTCTAATACATTTAACAATAAAGCTAATCAATTGGCTACTCGCTTAATATCATATAAGCTATCAGAATCAGAACGAGTACAAGTTAAAGGTTGTTTGAGAACATTAAGAGAACACTTTGAGGGTAATACAAAAGTCAATGTCATCAATTGTTCCTTGAACGATAAAATCAAGGACATATCCCCAGATTTCAAACTGACTGTCGATTTAACAACAAAAATGGCATGGAATACAATCTTATGCCCAGTATTAAAAGAAATTCCATTTTCACAGATTGGTTTAGGAGATCAATGTATTATAAATACATTATTATCCATTGACCCATCTTCCAATGATGACAAGAAAAAGAAAATATTAATCATCGAGGAGCCGGAATCTCATTTATCACATACGAAAATGTATGAATTACTTAGCTATTTAAGTGGTTTTGACGGTCAAATGTTCGTTTCTACTCATAGTAGCTTTGTTGCAAATAAATTATCACTCAATAATTTAATTGTATTAGGGAAAAGTTCAGGTATAATTCAGAGTCAAAGGATTTCAGATTTGGAAGATTATGATTTTTTTGCAAAAGTTCCGAATTATCCAACATTACGTGTGGCACTTTGTGATAAGGCTATTTTAGTGGAAGGACCAACAGATGAAATGGTAGTATTGTATCATTTTATGAAAGAGTACCAATGTCATCCTTTTGCAAAAGGAATAGAACTTATCTCTGTCGGTGGTACAGTATTCAAACATTTTGCATTGCTGGGAGCAAAACTTAAAAAACGTATAGCAGTCATTACCGATAATGACAATCTGAATATTGAAAAATTAGAGACAAAAAGGAATCTACCACAAGAAGAAGTTGTTAGGTTATTTACGGAAAAAGATACATCATTACATACATTAGAGCCTGCATTTGTTAACGCAAATGTAGATAACTTGAAAGGACTATCTAAATTAATCAGAGGGGAAAATGTTGATAAAGAATCTGCGGAATCCCTTTCGGAATATATGAAAAAGCATAAGACAGAGTGGGCTCTGAAATTATTAGAAGATGAATCTTACAATTTCAATGTTCCTCAATATATTATGGACGCTATAAATTGGTTGATTGATGGGGAGAAATAATATTTGCTATATTGCATCTGCTGGTGCAGGGAAAACCACTAAAATTGTAGAAGATGCTGTAAATAACTCAAATAATGACTCTACAAAAAAAATTGCAATCATAACATATACACAAAATAACCAAGCTCATATTCGAAATAAACTTGCAAGTCATAATTTAGGTTATAAAGTCGTGGTTATGGGATGGTTTGAGTTCTTGTTAAAGCACTGGATAACACCATTCAAAACCACTTTGTTTCCACATTTAATAGACACCCACTTAGGAGTGTCATTTGTTAATGGAAAATCAGGACTCAAATCCTATAATGAGAAAATATTTGCCACTTATAAAAAAGACAATTATCGTAAAAAATATTTAACAACAGAAGAGCATAAAGTATTTAGTGATAAGTTATCTGAACTTGCAAATGAATTGTATCTTAAAAATCCCTCGGAACTTACTGAAAGGTTAAATTCGATTTTTGATTATTTGTATTTTGATGAGTGCCAAGATTTTGTCGGCTATGATTATGAAATTATAAAGTTGATACTAACAAGAACAGGTATAACTTGCGTATTTGCAGGAGATCCGCGCCAGCATACATATTCAACACATACATCATCTAAATACAAAAAGTACTCTGGCGACATAGCTTCATTTATCCAAGATTGTGTAAATAAAAAAAATAAGCGCTATGTTACTATAGACGAAACAACTCTTGTAAAATCACATAGATGTCCGAGATGTATATGTGATTTTGCAAGTTTGATTATGCCACAATATCCCGAAATGAAATCAGTAAAAGAAAATTCTCAACAAGAACATTGTCTATTAATTAAGAACTGTGATGTTGGGAACTATGTAGATAGATTTAATCCAGTTGCTCTAATTTGGAATAATAAAGCCTTGAAAAATATCCATCCAAATATTAAGCAGAGATATAACATGGGAGAAGTAAAAGGCTTGGATTTTCCTAATGTTATAGTTTATCCAACAGAAAACATGTTGACATGGATAAATAATACAACTAAACAATTGGCTGATGAAACACGCGCAAAACTATATGTTGCTGTAACAAGAGCTGAAATTACAATTGGGATAATTGTACCAGATGATTTTTGTTTACCTTCTGAATCTATACTTCAATTTTGGAGTAACCCTGATTGAAATGTAATAATTATAATTGATTGCTTTGTTATTTCACGACTATTATATTAAAGACTTATTGATAATAAATATATTTCTTAAATGAATGTGATAACGGCAACCGGACAAATCTGGCGACAGAAATACGCTTCTCCCCGAGAAGGAAGATTTCCGTCGGCCACCGCAGGCCGTGAGGATTTGCAAGGTGCAGCTGTTATCCGTTACTTTCGCGGAACAATAAGCCGGAAGGTCAGGACGGACTGCAAGGACAAAGATATAAAAGGATTGAAAGACAGATATAAAGGGAGGCGATAAAAAGGGAAAAGGAGGATAAAAAAGGCAGATGCCAGCCTACAAAAGCCAGCCGGCCCCGGCAGGACGAAACACAGGAAAACCTGCCCGATCATCACGACCGGACAGGCAAAAGGTTAAATCAATGAATCACGGTCAGGCAGCCCTGACAGTATTTTCTTCTTCGGGAACTTCGGACTGCGGACGCTCGGCTTCCTTGAGTGCCTCGTCAATCCGCTGCTGCAATTCCTTACATCCCTGTTTCAACCGCTCCAGTGCCGATTCGGCAAATCCCAACGGCAGGGCTCCCGACACGCCACAGCGGTATTTCAGTCCGCTTACGCCCTCTACAAAGAAAGCGTTACGGTCGAACGAGCCGGAAAGGGTGTACTCGCTGCGGACAAGCAGATTCAGCCCCATATAGCTGCCAATGGTACGGTAAGCCTCGCCCCTGTATGTCTTGGCTATGCGGTGCAGTTCACGGCCTGTCTCTTCCCGGGTAGCCTGCTGCAGATTGAGCAACAGCGTTTCCCTGTTGCCGCTATAGGATGCGATATACTCCATATCCTGCTCGACCTGCGCCACGATGCGCTCTGCCTTGCCGACAGCTTCCGTGTTGGCCGCAATCTTACGCTCCGCACGGATGCGCTCTTTCTTGAATATGGCCTGTTCTTTCTCCAGCTGCATGATTTTGTTGTCGAGCTTGGCCTTGTTCAAAAGGTCAGTATTTCCTGAAAGGATAGCCACGAACTCGGCAAAGTTCATTCCGCTGTCCTCGTCCATGCAGTCCTCGTCGATGCGGCGCACGGCAATAGTGCCGTTGTTTATCTGGTTGATAAACATCTGCTTGTTTTTGAGCAGGTTGAACTTGTAGGCATCCAAAGTCTTCTCTGTTCCATAGATGATTATGTCCACCACGTTACCGCCCCAGAGTTTCACGGTGTTGCCCTTGCGTACCGCACGACCGTTGCGCTGCTCCATGTCGGCAGGTCTCCACGGTATCTCCAGATGATGCACCGCCACAGCCCGCTGCTGGGCGTTGACCCCAGTACCGAGCATCGACGTAGAGCCGAAGAGGACACGTACCCTGCCGCTGTTCATGTCTTCAAAGAGGCGTTTCCTTGCCCTCTCCGTGGTGGCGCACTGGATAAACTGGATTTCATCAGCCGGGATGCCGAGGCGTACCAGCTTCTCCTTGATGTCGGTATAGATGTTCCACTCGTTCGGCTTGTAAGTGGAAAGGTCACTGAAGACAAACTGCGTACCCTTATTGGCCGCCGAGCGTACATAATAGTCATAGATGGTTCGGGCGCAGATGGAAGCCTTGTTACCTGCATCATCGCTGAACTTCTCACCCAAAAGGCGCATGTCGAGAGCCATCTTGCGTGCCACATTGGTAGCAATGAGCATCTTTGCCTTGTCGAGGTTGTCCGGCTCGATCGTATCAAGCCCGAGGTCTTCCCAGTTTCCACTACCGGCAAAGGAAACGAGGCGTCCGATCATTTCTTCCTGCTCGATTGTCGGCGCATGAGAGAGGAAGCGGACATTTTTCTCCGGCACATCAAGATGTATCATGTCGGCTGTACGGTAGTCGGTGATTTCACGCAGGAACATCGCCAGTTCGGGCACTTTGATATAAGTGCGGAAACGCTCCTTGCGCTTGATTGCCCCTGTCACGTTCAGCTCATAGTCGGCTGTCTTTTTGGTAAATATGGCCGCCCAGGCATCGAAACAGCTAATCTGCTGACGCTTGAGTTCACGTGGGCGCAAATACTTGAACATCACATAAAGCTCTGTCAGCGCATTTACCACCACCGTACCGGACAAAAAAGTCGCCCCAAGGTCACGGCCCGTTCGGTGCTGGATGTCACGGATGGCAAACAGCAGGTTCATCGCCCTTTGCGAGCCTTTTGTATTGCCGATACCTGCTACCCTGTTGTGGCGTGTCTGGAACATGAGGTTCTTGAACATGTGGCATTCATCGACAAAGATGTGGTCTATACCCATTGAATGAAAGTCCACGGTATCATCCTTGCGGTCGTCCAGCTTTTTACGAAGCTCTGACAGCTTCGCCTTCAAATTTTCCTGTCTCACTTCCAGCCCTTTCTGCATCTTGCGGCTACGGTAGCGCATGGTGGACTGTTCCAACACTTCAAGGCTTCGCTCCACATCGTAAAGCTCTTCTGTGAATATCTCTATCATGGTTTCCTCGGACTGCGGTATCTTGGCGAACTGGTCGTGCGTCAGGATGATGCAATCCCAGTTGTTGTTCTTGATTTTGGAAAATACCTCTCTGCGGTTGGCCGGTGTGAAATCTTCCTTGCCCGGGTACAGGACTTTTGCGTTCGGGTATGCCTTGCGGAACGTGTCGGCAATTTCGTGTACATTCGCTTTCAGGCCGATAATCAGAGGCTTCTGTACTAATCCCAGACGCTTCATTTCATAGGCCGAGACGCACATAATCATGGTCTTGCCTGTGCCTACTTCGTGCCAGCAGATGCCGCCGCCGTTCTGCTTAATCATCCAGATTGCGTCTTTCTGCGACGGGTAGAGTTCGTTGTACGGGAACTGCTCAAAGGAAAGCTGCGGAAAGGTCTGTGCCGAGCCGTCGTAGGCCGGACGGACATAGCAGTTGAAACGCTCGTTGTATGTGCGTACCAGTTCATCCCTGACTTCCAGAGGACGGGCATCGAGCCACTGGTTGAAATTGCTGCGGATTTCCTGTATCTTGGTGGCCGCTTCCTGAATGGCTTCCTCGTCGGGCACACGTACCTTGTCGCCGTTGCGATACACTTCTTTGGTTATCTCCGGCACTGTGTCATGCAAGGCATGAACAAACAGGTCTTCACCGTTGAAATTGCGCACGGAATAGGTGTTGTATGCTGCCGGGGAGTAACCTTTCAGACGCACTACATAGGTATCGTTGACATCAAAGTACATCACTTCGGCTTCCACCCCGAAAAGTTCTGCCGCAAAGTCGGCGTAAAGTTGCGGGTCAATCCAACGCTCGCCCATATTGATATCCAACTCTTCATAAGGTATCGGTTCGGGCGTTGCGTTCTCCAGTGCCTTGACGGATATTTCCGTCCATTGCTGCTGCCTTTCCGAAAGGTCGGGAATGCAGGAAACAAATTCCGTGCATTTAGCTATCACGTTGCCTGCAATGAACTTGCCTTTGTGTTCCCATTCATCCGTAACAGGATTGTAGAATATCTCGCCCTGCAACGCTGCGATTACATCTTCATCAGACAGGCTGGTAGAGCGCATGATGTAGTCCATTTCCACCTTGCCGTAGAAATTGAGGCTGCTTGCCAGCGCTTCCGACGGCTGTAGAATACGGTCGGTCGCAATCTTAGTGAAAGCCACAGGCTCACGCATGATGTCGGCCTTGACTATATCGCCGCCAAGCTGCATTTCGATAGTGAACACCTCGACACCGAGGCTGTCAAGCATGATAAACTCCTTGTTGTCGTTCTCATGGAAAAATCCCCATTTGGCTACAAAGGCATCATAGAGGGTGTTCAGCCGCTCACGTATGGCAGTCTGTTCAGTCTGCAAATCCCTTTCTTTCGTAGAAAGCAGGAAATACGCTTCACGGACAGGGAAATAGTCGGCTGCACGCTCCATATTGACCTTTCCCTCGTTCACCGGAACGAAATCCACGGCCACATCGGCATAGTGGCTTGATTTGCGGAACACGACCGTACCAATCTGCCCCTCGAACATTACCAATGTACCGCTTTTCATCCAGTCCTCGAGTTTTTCCGTGTAGGCTCTCCGTCCTCTGTTTACGGAGAGTGCGGTCGTCTCCTGCATCCCGAACAGCGACATCTGCACGGACGCTTCGCCCTGCTGTCCGAAAAGTATTTTGCGGAAATACCGGTCAAAGTCGTATTTGAGCAAAGCGGAAAGGTATTGTGCCATGGCCGCATCAGAGCCGAGCCACTGGTGTTTGCGTACATATTTGCCGTGCTGGTTCATCACGATACGGCTGTCGGTCGCCAGTACGGTCTTCGGCATGGAAAACAGCCTGTTGGCGTTTTCAGTCATCGTTCCGTTCATGTCGTACATTTCCTTGGCTACCTGCAAAAACATCTGTTCACGTGCGGAGAGTGCCGTCTTATTGGTATGTTTCTGGAATATGAGCAGGTCGCTGCCCACCTCGATACCGCTTGTCTGCATGAAAAGAGCGTCAGGCAAACGTACTGCGCTGATAAGGTCGGCATGGTTCACCAGATACTCACGTACAAACTTATTTCCTGCCGTGTCGGCCACACCTCTTGAAGTGACAAAGGCAAGCAGACCGCCCTCGGAAAGCAGTTCCATAGCCTTGACAAAAAAATAGTTGTGAATGGTCTTTGTGGCCTGTTCGTAGATACCGCCCTTTTTCCACAGGTCGGCATCGAAGACACGGAAGTTGCCGAAAGGAATGTTTGAGGCAATGACATCGAATTTCCGATGCTCCAGCTCCTGTGTGCCTATCGTTTCAAAGCCTGCCGTTACGGTGGTTGCGTCCTCATGCAGCAGCGAAAGTACAAGTCCTGTAATGGTGTCTTTCTCAAAAGCATAGCTGCGTGTGCCGGGCATGGCTACAGGCAGGAAACCGCCGATGCCTACGCTCGGTTCAAGAAAACTTTGCATCTGCAAGCCGTTGGCAGAAAAGGTCTTGTGTATCTGTGCCGCCACTGCGTCAATCAGGAATTGCGGCGTATAGAACGCTGTCAATACAGATGACTTGATGCTTTCAACAAGTGAACGGCAAGCTGCCTCGTCACCCCCTGCAAGTGTCCTTAACGCATCCAGCAGACGGTTCAAAAGCCCGGCAACCTCTTTGTCAAGCGGCTTGTCCGTACCCAAGTCCAGTACATCCTTGATACCGCCGAAACCTGAATACTGCGCCAATACCTGTTTTTCCTCTTGCGTGGCTGTCCTGCCCTGCGAGTGGATAGCTACTGCTGTCTCTATGGCCTTGATGTTGGCCGATAATGATGTCAATTTGTTGTAACCCATGATTTAACCTATTTTTTTATTTCCCTTTTTTCGGCCCGTTTGCGGCCGCAGGGATTATTTTTCTGCCTTGAAAGGTGGCGGTGGACATCCGCCATGGCCGGTAAGGAAAAATACGCTCGACAGCCGGAGAGGAAGATTTTTCCGAGACCCCACGGGCAGAATGCCGGCATTGGCAGGAATGGAAACCGGCGGTTACCTTTGCTGAAAAATCCAATCCCCCGAGGTCGCACGGCGGAGAACGGAAGAGCAGCTACAAGAGGGATGGATAGAAAAGGATTGAAAACAGGCGGATGGAAAAATAGAAAAGGAAGATCTGAGGTAAAAAAGGGACGGCGCATGGCCATGCCGTCGATAAAAAGGGACTATGCCGTCGGCAGACCGAAGCCGAAACAGACCCTGCCGGGCCCCGGTAAGGTCTGTCCGTGGATTATCAGTCAATATCGTAACCAATCACAAACTCGTCATTGATTAGCAGATAGTAATAGCCGTTGCCGCAATTCCGGTACTCCTTGCTGAATCCTGCAGCCATGTCACCATTGTCCCGCGGCTCGCACCAAAGCGTACCGTCATAACCGCAAAAGTCGAAACGAAGCGTCGAGAATTTCTCCTTATTCTTCATGGCCTGGCGGAACCGCTGCATGTCCCAGCTTCCGCAATACTTCTCAATCGTGGAGAGTCGGATGCACTTTCCGTCAATAGCCGTTCCCGTGGTGATACGGTTTTCGTACAGGGACTTCTCAAGGTCTGCTGCTGCAATCTTACGGAGCCAGTCGTTGGTATGCGTGGCAAGGCGTGCGAGCTTCTGGTATTTGAGAATCATTTTCCTGTCCATATCCTTTTCGTCTTCCTTTTCCTGTGACGGATAATAGATTTTTTCGATGCTGTTCCAGTCTGAAAAGATGTAGCCATGTTTGCGTTTCCCTTTCGCAATAATACCGATGACGTTCTCCCCGCCACGGTTGATAAACAATTTCCTGCGTTCCCCGTAAATCCTGACATACAAGACCGGTGGGTTCTGTTCGTTACGGAGATATTCTTCTGCCGGATGCATTGTTGCTGCTGTTGTGTCCATACCTGTATTTTTTAGTTGTTCATTCTTTTAGCCGGAACCGCTTGGGCTCCCGTTTATAAGTTATCCTCACGAAATTTGACTTTTGCCCCTGACTGCTGTTCAGAGTTCGGGAAGTGTGCCTGTCCTGACTTTCTTCCCGTCGCAATAGAGTTCGATTGTTCCCGGTCTGAATCCCATTTCGCCGAAGGCTATGTTTCTGACATAGTCCCGGTACTCCTTTCCGGAAAAGTTCTTTCCGCTCAGGTTGTTGAAAAACATGCGGATGCTGAATCCGTCTTCACTTGACAGTATTGTCCTGCCGTCCTGTCTGATTTCTTCTTTCATTTCTTTCCGTTTTAATTGTTTGAAAATCTGTTTTTTATTTCCCTCTTTTTGAACTGAGGGCTGTATTTTCAACTTTTTGAGGCATAAGGAGGATGAAGCAGTTGGTATCATAAGCCAAATCCGGATAGAAAACCGATTGTGCAGCAGTCTGTTTTCGTCATCCGAATGGAATGCGGTTTGGCATTGATACGCTTCGTCCTATATTCGCCGACGAAAAGAGAAAGGAAGCCCCATAGGAAAAAGGAAGAGACTTGTAAAAGGGGACGGCAAGAAGGATATATAATGGGATCGAACAAATTACCGGTTCCATTTCAAGGCCAGCACCGATAATTTGCTTACTTTGCAAAAGTAAAAAGGTTCAATATGAGTGAGAAACTTGTGCTCCTGGTGTTGCTCGGCATAGTGGTCGGGATGTTGCATGTCATCGCTTTCTGGCGACGGAAAGCCGGTGAAGCGGCGTATGCAGCCGCACGGAGCGCAAGCCGGGAAGACGAAAGAGGCCGCTATTGCCGTATGGCAGTAATGGCCGGACATCGAGACGCCTGCCGTATGTTCTGCTGCATGTATCCCGACCGGTTCGACGACAGGCATCCGCTCAAACCGTTCAAGTTCCGTGGAATCCGGATTGCATTTTACGACTATTACTATCCGTCACGGTACAATGATTTTCTCAATGAAGCACAACGGACATTCTGCCGTTCCATCTACCGGTTCAAGCAGGGAGAGATACACGGCATCGAGTTCTTCAAGGCATGTATGACCGCCATACAGGCGGACGGCAAGCCTTATCATATCATGTTCATGCCGTGCAGCAACTGGATAAAGTATGAACAGCGGTTCAAGCGGCTGAACTGGTATATGGGCAAGCACAGGCCGGATCTGACATCAGGACTGTACGATACGGTGATCTGCGATGCCCGGGAAAGCCTACATGAAGCGGACGGAGCGGACAGCCGTGTCCTTGAGCGGAATTACGAGATTACCGGTGATATAAAGGGAAAAGAAATCATTATCATTGACGATGTGCTGACGACCGGACAGAGTGTGTCCGACTACAAGGAGGAAATAGAAAGGCACGGCGGCAAGGTGGTTGCCGCCATTTTCTATGGAAAGACGTTTTCCATGCCGCCGATGTCCGTCGTCCGGATGTCGGTATGGGGCGACAGTATCAGCCATGCAATCAAAGGGAGAAAAAAGTCATAGTTCGGCCAGTGCCGAAACACATTCCTGCTGTACTCTCCTGACATGCTCAAAAAGGATTGCGGGATCGACACTCTTGCCATTGAGGCGGCAGGTGATATGCAGGTGTTCTCCCGTGCTGCGCCCTGTAGAGCCGGTAATACCGACCGCATCACGCGGC
>OGDG01000936.1_pt1 | contig 13155 bp, 9 predicted proteins | sample 1570391 | NCBI WGS metagenome assembly OGDG01 (sample SAMEA2582186, study PRJEB24529) | metagenome | biome: Human gut stool | place: China | collected 2011 | reverse complement strand
GTTTTTCTTTTGGGTGGATGTTTTTGATATTTTAAAAAAAATTTATTTCTTATGCAACTTTTTTGAAGACTGTACAGTCTAATCATCAGAGACCTGTAAGAAATGGTTTTATTACGAAAGGAGTTTTATTATGAAAAACAAATTTATCTGTGCACTTTTAACTACTGTGATGGTATTATCTTTTGCTGCCTGCGGCAGTCAGGGAAACGGAGCTGCTGCCTCTGCGGAAAGCACCGTAGCTTCCGAAAGCCAGGTTACAGAAAGCAATACAGAAGCCAATACTGAAACCGTATCCACCGAAAGTACCTCTACGGCGGAAGGAGCCTATGAAGACAACTTTGCAGTTCCCACAGAGGATGCTACCGCTTTCGCTAAAAAGATCCAGGATGCCGTAGCCGCTGAAGACCTGAATGCTCTCGCTGATCTGGTCAATTATCCGGTCTATGTTGCTCTGGGCGATGGCAGTGTGATCGAAACCAGGGAAGATCTGATTGCCTTAGGTGCAGACAAAATCTTCACCCCTGAACTGAAAGACTCTATGGCTAATGCTGATCTGTCCGAATTAAGCCCCAGTATGGCAGGCTTCACCCTTTACAGCACCGGTGACGGCCCCAACATCACCTTCAATGTCCAGAACGGAGTACTCGGCATCAGCGGTATCAATTACTAATCATTCTCGTACAAATCGGGGGAGCCTTTCATCAGGCTCCCCTTACTCGTGTCGAAACTACTGTTGTCAACGGTACCATAGTGATGTCTATGTTCCCGTCTGTCTTACGTGTGATCAGCGTGGCTCCCCGCTGGATATATTGCTTTGCGATGCCGGAATATCCCAGATAATCAATGGACATTCCGTAAGTCATGCGGATACCTTTATAGGTCAGTGACAACGTATTCAGATGATCGTGTCCACAGAAGATCCATTTCAGCCAGCCGTTATCCACTGCTTTTTCGAAAAAATGAGGTGGTCGATTCGATATTCCGAAATACTCATTCTTTTCTCCGATACTACCGTGTTCATAGATCACACTGTGATCACCTAGTTTCATCTTCTCGTAGGCTTCCTTGAACTCCGCGGGCGGCATGTGGAAAAATGCCATAGCCGGTACTTTTCTCTCGTTCAATTTCTCCATACACCAGTCCGTCTGATCCTCATGGATGCAGTCGAAACCACTGAAAAACCAGCCGTCACCATACATGTTGGAATCCAGCAGAATCAGCGGAAGTAACAGTTTTCCCTGATCATCTGTAAGGTCTACTACAAAATTCCCTACGCCGGTAATGGGATTCTGAGGACTGTGCTCATATCTTCCTTTGGTAAAAACAGCGTATTTTCCCGTTGCAAAAATCTCCGCCAGTTGCTCTTTATTGCATGCAGCCCCCATCTCACAGTCATGATTGCCAAAGACAAACGTATAGGGAATCTGAAAACCATCCAGAAATGTTAACAGTTTTTGCGCCTGTTTTCTATTATTCATCGTCCCGCTTTTTGGGAAAAACGGGAACACGGAATCCCCGGTCAGGACCATCAGATCCGGTTCCGTCCGGTGGATCAGCTCCGCCACCGCTTCCAGAGCCAGTTTGTCCTTTTTCCCGGAAAACATGCCGAAACCAAGGTGCAGATCCGTCAGCTGCAATATTTTATAATCTCTGTCCGTCGGGATGCAAAGGGAAAAAGTCTCTTCGTCCCGGATCTGAAAGTTTTTGGAAGTATACATAAGAATCTCTTTTCTTTTTGGGGATTAACTCAACGGGATCAATGCTCCTATTGCAGAAAGTACTGTTGAAATCACCATCAACATCTGAAACGGCACTGTGCCGATCATGCCGCAGATAGGACTGCTGCCCGCCTTTTTTCTGGATTTTCCGTACGTCAACACCAGCATGATGCTCACCAGTACCACAACGCCACTCATGATCCGGGTCAGAACGATAAAGCTGTTCACGCCAAACACAGCAAACAGGATGCAGGGGACTGTGGCGATCAGCCAGCTGATGCGGTTGCCGCTGCCGATCTGCTCATGAACCACATCGCGGAGGGCGAGAGTATTGCTCCAGAACGTGGTAAGTAAAGCAAACAGGGAAAATACGCCTGCCAGGATCATTGCCCAGGTACCGATGCTCTCTCCCAACTGCATGTATGCCAGTTCTTTTTCCAGCGCTCCCTTGGTTCCCAGGAGAACCGTGCCCGTTACGATCAGGACAAACACTGAGGAAAGCCCAAAACCGATGAAAATGGAACGGCGGATCTGTTTCGCGTTGCCATCCAGGCCTTTCACCACCTGGATCACTGCCTGATTGGCGGAAGTGGCGAATACCACCATGCTGTACAGCGCCAGCAGATTATTCCAGTGGAACTGTGCCCGTTGCAAAGAATTCAGCGGATGCATAAATGTGCCTACCGTCATCACTGCCACAATGCCCATGAGGACAATGACTGCGTACTTCTGCGCGATGCCCACGGCCTTCATGCCGATAAACACCACAACTCCGGCGATCACATAGTACAAAACCTGCGCCGCCACAAAAGGCATTCCGAACCAGTTCACAAAAATCTGGGCGCCACCGTTGATATTGCCGCTGACACCGATCATAATTGCCAATCCATAGACAATAAATACACTCCAGCTGAAGATCTGCTTCATTTTCCCATGAAACAGCTCTCCTTCAAAGCTTTTCACCAGTTGGACACCACCGTTATTGTAAGACAGCTCGGCAATGATCAGGTGCAGGATCACGTTCACACAATAGGCGATCAATACCATCCACACGACATCCAGCATGCTATTTTTCGTGGCAAGATACGGAACGGCGATGATGCCAGTGCCGATGCTGTTGCCGACGATCATGCTGATGGCTTCAAAAGTCGTGAGATGGGCTTCGGATTGGATGGTGTGGGACATAGGAGACCTCCTTTGTAAAAAACACTACTTTACTATGCAATATAATTCTTTCGATATTCATCTGTGTCTACCCGGATAGGTACAAAAAAATCTGTTGCTAAATGGGGAATGTCTCTCTGCGAGATTACTTCTATTCCTTCCGCTCCGGCAGCATCCCCTTGATCTTCACTCCACTCAGATCCACATCCAGCACAATCTTCACCATCCAGAAGAACAACAACAGTACCAACATCGGGATTACGCAGGAAGTAATGATCATCACGGCAACCGCCTCGATAAAGTGATTCAGGGAATTCTCCACCTTCTGTACCAGCTCCTCTGAGGAAATAACCACATTATCCACAACGTTAGATACAGATTCCTGCGCATTGGAAATAGCATCCTTTGCCCAATCAAAGATATTAGTAACAGAGCCGGACGTGCTGTTGTCCTTCTCCTGTGTATTCTGTGTTGCAGTTCCCATTGTGCCGGTTCCAGATGCATCTGTAGCATCGGTGCCGTTCCCCAAATCACTGTTTTCCAGTATGCTCTGTGTGTTCCTGGCATCCTCAATGGTAGCTTCGATCTGGGCCTGATAGGTGTCACCGATGAGGTCAGAAATCTTTACACTGGCGGGAACCACGAGGGAGATCGCCAAGCCAAACACCGCCAGTTTTGCCGCCAGTTTACGCACCGTAGCATTTTCAAAAGCCAGATTCAATATCCATAATCCGCAGGCAATCGGAATCAGGTAGGTAAATGCCACATAGCCGGTAATCGTCACGAGATATTTTTCCAGATAGATAGCGCAGAGGACCACCAGCAGATATCCGCTGACATCTGCCATTTTCTCCGCAATGGGTGTTGCCGTGTCGCCCGGAAGCAAGGTAATCAGTGCCGAAGTCACCGTGGATGCCGCCGTCAATTCCATGACAGTCTGTTTTTTCTCATCCAGAGAGGCGATGGTCTTCTGATGATTCTCCGGTGCGGAGACGTATTTTCCTACAACTGTTATGGATAAAATGGCGACCAGCAATAATACTGCTGCTGTGATGCATTTTTTACTATCCAAATTTTTTTTCACAATTGTTCTCCTTTTACTTAATTTTGTAAATACCACTGCACGTGTTTACATTTTCTTATTAGCAGACATTTATATCAAAAATATAAATGATTATTTAGCGTATCAATCTTCAATGGTGGCTTGACCATTCATGAGCATCGGAAGGAGCCAGTCACGTAAATTGGATAACCTTTGAATTTCCTCATAATTCTTTGATTTTAAAGGAAATATAGATGCAAGCCTTTCTTTAAATTTTAAAATGACAGATAATGGTGGTACACATAGTTCTGTTTCCAGAAGGGTATTTATACGGATGCCTTTAAATATACTTCCAGTAGAGCTAGATGTTGCATGTTTAATAAAAGCATCACTCATAAAATATAAATACAAAAATGCTGGCGTAATAATATCAGTGTTTGCACGAATTGAAAATACAGATTCGTTGATATCCCAATCCGTAGGTTCTGATTGAATGAGGTAGCAACGTCCTAATGGGGCGATACTTGCAAATAAGATATCTCCTATTTGAATATCAGATCTGTTATGAACGATAGTTCGTGCAGATTCATCAATAGTGTCACAACCTGTAAAATCTAAAGTTCCATTAGGAGTCAGATTTTTTACAGTAATGTATTTTATATCACCTGTTCCTAGTTTAAAATTATCTCTTGGGTTCAAACCAGTGCAAATATTTGAAATAATATCTTGTACTTTACAAAATGTCCAGCCTTCTGGAATAATGTGACCATTAGAATTTACCATTTTACCGCCGGAGGACTTATATGGTTTACCGTTTTCATTCGGAAAATCAAACTGTACAAACCAATAGTCATAGATGGTCTTTGCCATCTCTTCTAAATAATCATTTATCTCCTTATTTTTTTGAATTTTGCACTCAACAGCATAAAGCATATCCCCAATTCTTACCTGTTCTTCATAAATTGGCAAGTAAACATCCAAAAACGTAAAAATATCCTCATTAAAACTTGCTCTCAAAGTCATAAAGGCATTATTAGTTACAGCTTTACGAAACAATTCACTTCTAAAATAAAATGCCATGTACTTGGGATATGCTATTCCTTCTTTCTTAGGTCTAAGGCGTTTTGTAAATCCACTATAAGTTGCTTTTGGATAATCCTTTACTGCTACACAACTCATAGCTAGTTCGTCTATTGTTTCACTTGTTCGTGTAATAAGGACATCTCCTGCTTTTATCGAATATATCTCCTGTTCTTTCTCATTTGTATCCATCAAATCAGGTAACTCATCTGGCAAAAAATAATTATTAAAGACTGTGCTAAAAGATACAAATGGTGCACCATGTCCAGCCTGTTCTTTTGTAGATGAAATTCCGGAACTCATCTCATATAAATCAGATAAAGCATATTTTGTAATCCTACTCATATTTCACCTTCTTTAACTGTACCAAAATTTCTGTCTGCAGTGCATTTCCCTCAGCAAACAATTCCGTTAATTTTTCTGTATATCCATCCATTTTTTTCTGAAACTCTTCTTGTGTCAGCTCAACATATTCAATCTTTACTTTAAAATACTGTCCTGCGCTGAATGAACATTTTTTCTGCTCTATCTTGTCATAATCTACAACCACAGAAAAATCATCCTTTGTTTCAAAGTTATTAAAGGTATTGATAATATTCTCTATTTCTTCTGGTGATAAAACCGTTCTTTGGTTTTTTCCATCTACCCTAATCTTTGTTCCAAGTTTAGATGCATCCATTAAGATTGCCTGATCATACTTCTTTGAATTGTCTAAAAATAACACAGATACATTTGTTCCTGTCGTAGCAAAAATATTGCTTGGCATTGAGACAACACCTCTGAGCATTCTGTCTTCAATAATGCGTTCTCGTATTTTCTTAGGGATTCCGGTTCCTGCTGTTAGAAATCCTGTTGGAACTACTACGGCTGCTCTGCCACCATTCTCTTTCATGGAAAAAATAATGTGCTGTAAGAACATCTGATAGATTGCCATGCTATCCTTTTTCTTATTTGGTACATTAGGCACTCCAGCCCAAAATCTTTCTTTATAAATATCTCCCGCAAGAGTATCTCTGTTATCAGAAAAATCCACATTAAATGGAGGATTGCTAACAATATAATCAAATTTCATCAAACCATTTTTCTGACGGTTCAAATGCTGTGGAGAAAGAAGTGTATCTCCATGCACTACATGACCAAGTGAATGTACCAAGTTATTTAAAATAAGATTGAGTCTCAAAAATTCATTAGACTTTTGAGAAATATCCTGTGTATAAATCGTACAATTACTTTCGCCAATTTCATGTGCAAGTGCAAGTACCAGAGTTCCAGAACCTGCTGCCGGATCATATACGGTTACATTCTGCACACCTTCCGGCACCATAATTCTTGCAATAATACTTGCAATAGAATGTGGTGTATAATATTCTGCATACTTGCCAAAATCCTTGTTATAATCCTTAATCAGATACTCAAAAATAGTCGCGAAAAAGTCATACTTCTGTGAAAAAGCCTCTGCAAAACTGAATGTAACTAATTTATCAATCATAGCTTTGCAGAAATCAGACCTCCGATTTGACTCTGTTACATTTTGAGATAAATTCTGATCAAATAGACGAATCTTATCACCGGAGCCAGTACTTACAGAGAACACATCTAGATTAGTGTTAGAAATATCCCATAAGGTTGAATCAAATAATTCGTTAAACTTCTCATCATTCTTATGATTGAAAAGATAAGATATAAAATGCTCTCTCTTGAGTTTTGCAGTAGCCGGTGATAGTAGCATCATAAGCATTACATCGTCATCTTCTGACATATTATTTAATGCCTGCTCCACATTCTCGGAATTTTTTTGCTCTTCATCCGCCTGCTGTACCTCATAGATAAACTTATCATTTAAAAACTTATACAAAAAAATCTCTGTTATAATCTTATATTCACTACTAGCATTACCAAGTCCAAAATTGGCACATACTGTCTTAAGATCATCTATCATCTGTTTTGTATTTGCTATTATTGCTTCTGTTGTCATCAGGAAACCCAATCCCTTTCTAATATATATTCTTTCGACAGACAATTATCTATAAACATAAGTTGAGGTTTGTCTATTCTAACATTTTCTCCCATACATGCTCTCAAAATAATTGGCTGTAACGATTTAATAAAATAATCCTCATTATCAAGGATATTCTCATTATGAGCAATCTGATCATCTGCCTTAGACTTAACACTCATTAAAATTCTATGTACAGTAATTGCATCTGCAATGGGTGGTGGACTACCCATAATTCTCTTATGAGTTCTCATGTATTTAACATCACCTGAATACTTTGCCGCAAGCATACGATCTGCCAGATTTCTTTTTTCTGCCTTCTTTTTCAAAGTATCCAGTTCCCCCATCATCTGCTTCATTTCATCTGCTGTAAGTTCCTCAATATTTTTCTTCTTGAATACCCGCTTTAATTCATCAAGAAGTGCAATGTATTCTGGATCTTTTGGATCAAGGCATCTGTCTACGATTTCTCTTCTTGTTTTTTCCAGGCTATCTCTAAATGAATCAGCAATGATAAGTTCTTCTTCTTTTATCTTGCGAAACTGGAAATCTATCTGATCCAATGCCATATTGAGTACCTGTGACATATCCTCTGATGAATCAATGCTATTTTTTAAGTTAATAATGCTAATTCGATTATTGACCTCATTCAGACACTTAATTGCATTCTCGACATTGAAATGTTCGTATAAATCCTCATACCCATACAAACGGATCAGATTATACATCGCCTTGTAATTTTCTAATGCTTGTCGTAAATCAAGTAACTGCTTCTTATCATCAATCTCGCTAATTTGATTAATAAAACTTACCACATTGCTTGTATCATATAGAAAAAGCTGATTTTTTACAACATTCAGATCTTTTTCAATATCTTCTTTGCTCTTGAAAATATTACTATAGTTTTGTACCTCATCTCCAAGTTCAGATTGAAGTTCATCAAAATATGCTTTATTTGTTTTATCAAACTCATCTTTGATATTTGCAAAATCAACAACATATCCATAATGATAACCTTTATACGGGCGATTTACTCTAGTTAACGTTTGAAGCAGATTATGTGCTTTAATCATTCGTGCCAAATACTGCTTTTTTAATCGAGGAGCATCAAAGCCGGTCAAAAGCATGTTATAGACCACCAAAATATCTATATTGCCTTTTTTAAAATCTTCTTGATTATTTTTTCGATCCTGTTTCGTACCTTCATCATGCAAAACAAGCGCATGCGTATACGCAGAAAACCTTTTCAACTGTCTGTCAACTTCTCTTGCCTGTTCAGAAGAATCGCATACTATCATTGCTCCAATTGAAGAATCTAATGCTGCTCTTCCTTCGCCAAAATCGTGAACAATGTAGTCGACCATTTTCTCTACAAATTTAGGATGTGCATACAAATCTTTCTTATTAATGCTTCCCTGCTTTACAATTTGATCAAGAGTTTCATTCATTTGATTCTTATATGTGGTCTCAATCTCCTCACGAATCAGTTTCAATGTATAGCCATCCGCAATTGACTGATTATAGTAATATTTATGTATATAATTGCCAAATACATCTTTCGTATTATATCCTTCACCTATAAGAGGCGTACCTGTCAGCGCAATCTGTACTGCATTTCTATCTGATGCCATAAGATTAGCCAAAAATGAACCTACTGGATTATAACTTCGATGTGCCTCATCGAGGAAGTACACTCTTTGCACCTCCACATTATAATCAGATGGTTTAGTCACGGATTCTTTTGAGAACTTCTGAATGTTGATTACGGTCATCGTCACCTTACCACTGGCATTAGATTCCCCAGGGAGCGTAATGTCTGTAACAAATTCGTCCTTATCTTTAATCAATTTTACTTTTAGTCCCCTTGCTTCAAATTCGTTCTTTGCTTGTTCCGCTAAATCTAAACGATCAACAATAAAATAAAATTTTGCAATTTTCCCCTCTTCTTTACTAAAATAATCTGTCAAGAATCGCACATTTGAATATGCAAGAGCAGTTTTTCCACTACCTTGTGTATGCCAAATGACACCTTTTCTAATCCCTTCACGCAATCTATCGCGTATTGCCAATGTTGCAAACAACTGCGGATAACGCATGATATGTTTTTCAATTTCTGTAATCCCGTCTTTATTGGTCGTTGTTTTGTAGCAAATACCATACTTCAATAAAAACAATAATCTTTCTTTTGTATATAACGATGTAATAATACGATTTGTCGGTGAATCTTCCGATAAAGAAGATATATACTCTGGAGTCCCTTTAATAGAAATTAGGTTGGTGTCACTTAATATAAAAGCTTCATTCTTGGGAACAATTGCCTTCATTTTTGCCCTTAATTTAATTTTCCCGCTCTCTGGCTCACGAAACTTGCTAAAAAACATTCTCCTATAACTGCTAGAAGCATAAAAAGCCCCCTGAATTGGCTCAATATCCGAATCATCATATTCGTTATTATTGGAAAATACCATAAACTGTGTAATTCCAACAAAGCGACGATATATCTTATTGCCAAATCTTTTCTCCATACGATTTCGTTCTGTCAAAATCCCCTCTCGATTGTTATGACGCTTAACTTCAATAAATGATAAAGGTATTCCATTAATTAAAACAACTATATCAGGGCGAAAACTGTCATCTCCATTTTCATATGGTAATTCAGTTACAACCGTATAGTCATTATTTGCTCCACCAACATCATCAAAATCAATCAGTTTAATTCCGTCAATACCTGATTGCAAAATCTGAAAAAATGATTTGCCCAAATCATCATTCCCTAATTTAATCTTAAGTTCCCCAATAATCTTTTTTGCGTCTGCAAGTATGAAATTTTTATGATTGATTCGATTAATCGCAGACAAAAATTGACTATAAAAGATATTAGTATCACCATCATAGTCTACGTTACGTTCTTTATCTTTAATTGACATATAGGTATATCCAAGTCTTGTAAAATGCACAAGTGCCGGTATCTTTACTCTGGAATCCTCTGGTCTTCCCATAAGTATTTCCCCCTCTAATCACGTCATTTATACAACGTATATCCTTCTTTTACTAAATACTATGCACTACCATATAGATGTTATTTTTAAGTAATACTCTTATTTTTAGTATATTCCTTTGTCAAAATAGTTCAATATAAAACAGTATGTTATTCACACTCAATTATTACTATTATTCTTCCATATATTTTTTCACCCGGTCAATATGATAAAGCGGAATATTCGTCATCCATTCCTGCTCTCTGTAATCCGACATTGACGTCCGGATCGCAATTTTCGGCTGATATTTTTCGCAGAACATCTTCAGGCTCTTCGCTCTGAGGTTTTCCTCCGCTTTTACCTCTATGGGAATTACGGATGTTTTCCCCTGCACCATGAAATCAATCTCTCCGGAAGAGTTTTCCGTGCTGTAATAATAGGGGATCACTCCCACTTCAGAGATCAACTGCTGGAGCACATACTGTTCTGTCAATGCTCCCTTAAATTCTGTAAATATCCGGTTTCCGTCGATAATCACCCTGGCATCCAGATCCGTCATGGCAATCAGCAATCCGATATCCAGCAGGTATATTTTAAATGCATCCAGATTCAGATAAGCTTTTAATGGTAACGCCGGTTTGCTCACACGATTTACTTTATGGATCAGTCCGCAATCCAAAAGCCACTGGATTGCCAGTTCAAAATCTTTTGCCCTGGCGCCCTCTCTCACCTGTCCGTAGATATATTTTTTATTTTCTTTTGCCAGCTGCATCGGAATGGAATCCCACACCAGGTTCAATCGGGGAACCAGAGAATTCTCCGCATGCTTGGAAAAATCCTGGCGGTAATAATTCAGCAGATCTTTCTGAATTTCTCTGACCCGCCCGAAATCTTTATCATTCACATAGGACTGGACCACTTCCGGCATACCACCGACATTATAGTACTCTCTCAGACGATCCTTGTATTTGGAAGCGAAGGTATTGATCATTTGCGTATCCCCGGACTGCAGAAGCTCTGCAAATCGTTCTTCTCCCAAGGCGCACAAAAATTCCTGGAAATTGAGCGGATACAGATCCATGAAGTCTACCTTGCCTACCGGGAAAGAGGTGCCCTTGTGCATCGCCACACCCAGCAGGGAACCGGCAGCTACAATGGCATATTCCGGAGCATTTTCGCAAAAATACTTTAAAGAGGATAGTGCCTTCGGTACTTCCTGGATTTCATCAAAAATAAGTAAGGTATCTTCACTTTTGACCGAAACACCTGTCTCCACGCTGATTGCCAGAAGAATCCTTTCTACATTGATCTCTCCATCAAACACCTGTTGCATACGGGGATTACTGTCAAAATTGACATACGCTGTTTTCTCAAAACAGCTTGCTCCGAATTCCTTCATAAGCCAGGTCTTTCCTACCTGCCTGGCTCCGCGAATGATCAACGGCTTCCGGTTCTTTTTTTCTTTCCATTCTTTTAATCGTTCCAATGCAAACCGTCGCATGTCTGCCTCCCTTGTACTATTCACAATAGTTATCTACTTCTACTCTATCCCAGTAAAATTGCCTTGTCAACAGAAATAAGTCCTTAAATTCGTATATATAATACACTTTTAAGGACTTATTTCTGTAATTTATTACATTTTTCAGGACGTAATTTCCGCTCTGCGCTACACTTTTCAGGACGTTACTTCAAAAAACGCCGCAACAACTTCTCTTTTTTCTCATCATACCTCTGATAGCGTATTGGCAGATCCATCCATGTCTTTTTGTCCACGATACTCCGATAATGGCTGAAGGTCTCGAATCCAGTGCGGCCGTGATACCCACCCATGCCGCTCTCACCCACGCCGCCGAAGGGCATGGCGCTGGTGGCGAGATGAATGATGGTGTCGTTGATGCAGCCGCCGCCAAAATGGCAGTGATCCAGGATCCGTCTCTGGGCTTTTTTATCTTCACTGAAGAAATACAATGCCAACGGATGAGGATGTTCCTCTACGCAGCGGATCGCCCAATCCACAAAATCTCCCGCGGCAGCTTGGGTTCCAGAAACTTCCCCGCTAAAATCATTTTGTGCAACACCTTTCTCTGCATCATGTGCATTATACGTCAGCACCGGCAGGATCGGTCCGAAGATTTCTTCTCCCATCACGGCATCTTCCCAGGTCACATCCGTCATCACTGTGGGAGCAATCCGCAAAGTCTTTTCGTCATACTGCCCGCCGCAGACGGTCTTTTCCGCATCCATCAGCCCAAGCAGTCTGTGAAAATGCTTTTCGTTGATGATTTTTCCATAATCCGGATTTTGCAGGGGATCTTCTCCAAACTGCCTCGCGATCTCCTCTCGGATAGCTTCCACTAGCTGATCCCGGATCTGGCCATCGCACAAAATATAATCCGGTGCCACGCAGGTCTGCCCGCAATTCAGATATTTTCCGAACACGATACGTCTTGCGGAAAGCTTTAAGTTGGCATCAGGAGCTACTATGCACGGACTCTTTCCGCCGAGTTCAAGCGTGACCGGGGTGAGGTGCTCCGCTGCGTGGCGCATGACCTCCTTTCCGACGGCTTTGCTCCCGGTAAAAAAGATGTAGTCGAAGTCGGCGTCGAGAAGACAGGTGTTCTCCGCACGTCCGCCTGTTACAACTGCAACGTACTCAGGCGGAAAAACCTCAAGGATTATTTTACTGATAATTTCGCTGACTGCCGGCGAGTAGGCGCTTGGCTTGACGATAGCGGTATTTCCGGCGGCGAGTGCTTCTTGAGGCAAACTGGGCGAGCGGTGTTGCCACGGTGCGCTCACGCGCAAAGCGCTTTACATGGGAGAGCATGTAGCTTATTTCGCTCAGTGTGAGCCCGACCTCACACATATAGCTTTCCTGTGAACCTTTTCCGAGGTCTTTTTTTAAGGCGGCCATAATATCGGCTTCATGTGTTTTAATAGCCGACTTCAATTTTTTCAGTGCTGATATTCTGTATTCTGTCTTAAGTGTGGCTCCTGTGGCAAAGAAGCTTCGCTGGGAGCTTAACAGCTCCTGGATTTCTGAGTTGGTCATGTGGGGGTCTCCTATTATTTAATGTAATAAGTGATAGTTTTCAGTGGTCATTGGCTCACTGCATGGTAGAAATGCTCCAGCTCCTTCGCATTCATGAGCACCGGAACGGGGTAGAGCGGGTTGCC
>OGDG01000934.1_pt1 | contig 13184 bp, 8 predicted proteins | sample 1570391 | NCBI WGS metagenome assembly OGDG01 (sample SAMEA2582186, study PRJEB24529) | metagenome | biome: Human gut stool | place: China | collected 2011 | reverse complement strand
CCCGCCGATGTCAAGGTATTGAAGGAAACCGGAGAAAGGATCAGGGAGACGTACGGCACGGACTTACTGAAGAATGCCAATGGACCGAAGGAGGTTCTGGACGGGGATGCCGGGACTTACATCCAATCAGCTGACGACATTGTGATTTCCATGAATGCCCCCGTTACATTCAACCGTCTGCTCATCCAGGAGGCCATCCGCACGAATGGAGAAAGAGTGGAAAGACATACGCTGGAGGCATGGAAAGACGGAGCATGGAAAGAGATTGCCCACGCCGCCAACATCGGCTACAAGCGTATTCTGCGATTCCCAGAAGTGACTACCGATAAAATCAGGATTCGCATCAACGAAGCGCGCCTCACTCCCGCCATCAGTAACATCTCGGCACATTATTACCAATCCCGCCCCCCTCAACTGAGTTTTAAAAGAGCCTTGAATGGTATGATGACCATCGAGCCATTGCAACAGGAGTTCAACTGGAAAGCACATGGCGAAGACATCGCAAAAAATCTCAATGCGGGATTTAAGATCTATTATACCACCGATGGAACAGAGCCCGACACGAACGCTTCACTCTACACCGCTCCTTTCAAGATGGAAAAGGGAGAACTGAAGGCCGTAGCCGTACTCAACCGCCAGAAGGGAGCTGTACATAGCGAACTGTCCGGATTGATAAAGCAAGGATGGAAGCCCTTGGAGAGCAGCAACGGAACAGGCAAAAAGCAGATGCACAAAGCCTTTGACGCTGACCCGCGCACCTATTGGACCAGTGAAGAGGGGGTTCCTCCCCCCCTCCCTATTGATCTGGGAAAAGAAGAATCTTTGAGTGGCTTCGCTTATACTCCACAAAGAGAACACTCGAAAGGCATGATGGCAAAAGGCGATATCCTGATCAGCAAGGATGGCAGGAAATGGAAAAAAGCGGAGACATTCGTGTTCGGCAATTTAATCAATGATCCCACCAAGCGGTTTCATTACTTCAAACAAGCGGTGAAGGCACACTACGTACGCATTGAAACAACCGAAATCGCTGCCGGCGGAAAGACGGTGACCATCGCTGAAATTGATTTATTCTAAATATTAAATATAAATAGTGATTCATGAAGAAAAACATTTTATTCTTATTGTTACTGGCCGCTACCACGAGCGCAACTGCTGCATACAACGGCCGCGTGTTTGTTGACAAGAACAGCAATGGGCAGTTTGACCGTGGAGAGAAGACACTGGGAGGCATCAAAGTGTCTGACGGACTGAATGTAACGGAAACTGCGAAAGACGGAACGTACACACTGCCCGGACACGCCCGCCAACGATTTATCTTTATCACCACCCCATCGGGATACAAGACACTCAACAAACACTATCATAAGATAGACTCCCGGACGAATGGGTACGATTTCGGCCTTTTGACTTATCACCCAGGTATTGGCAAAGACGGATCGCATCAATACGTCCATGTTTCGGATACCGAAATATTCAACACCGAAGGCAACGAAGCCTGGGTGAGAAATATCCGGGAATATGCCGCCAATGAAAACGCAGCGTTCATTATACATACCGGAGATATCTGTTACGAGAACGGCATGAAGAAGCACATCAAGCTGATGAACACCGAAAACATGAACGTTCCCGTATTCTATTGCATCGGCAACCACGACCTGGTGAAAGGGAAGTATGGCGAAGAGGTGTTCGAAAACAATTATGGCCCTGTATACTACTCGTTCGACGTGGCCAATGTGCACTACATCGTCACACCGATGCCGGGTGGAGACCACAAGCCGGGATATACTCGCCTGGATGTGTGCAGATGGCTGAAAAATGATCTGGCACACATCAAGCCGGGGACACCGATTGTTGTTTTCAATCATGACATCCTGACGTATGGCGACGAGTTTATATATAAAGGTAGCGAAACGGAAAGTATCGACCTGAACAAACATAACCTGAAAGCATGGGTATATGGCCATTGGCACATCAACCACGTGAAGAAGCAGGGAAGCGTATATACAGTCTGTACCAGCGCACTGGACAAAGGCGGCATCATCTTCACCGACAGAGCGACCGTAGACAAAGTGGAGAAAATGAAGGTATGTACCTGCCTGAATCCTCTGCACACCGCACTGGCCATCTATGGCTGCCTTCTGGGATATACCCTGATCTCCGAAGAGATGAAGAACCCGTTATTGAAAAATATGGTGGAAGTCATCGGTTACAAAGAAGGACTTCCCGTAGTGGTAAATCCCGGCATCCTGGATCCGAAGAAATTCATTGACGAAGTGGTGAATGTGAGGATCCCCAATCCCTTCCTGCCGGATTCTCCCCAGAGAATCGCTACCGATACCTCCCAGAAGCTTTCCATCCGCTTCGGCGAGACCATCAAAGCTTACGAAGCTTCTCCAGACCTGCATACGGAAGACCTGAAGCTGATTCCTCTGGTCTATGCCGGATGGCTCCGGTATCTCATGGGAATCGATGATGAGGGCAGAGAATTTACGCCCAGCTCCGACCCCCTGTTAGAGGAAGTCCGTCAGTACGTTGCAGACTACGAACTTAGTTTCTCTCCCAAGGATCTGTCAAAGCTGGACGCATTACTTGCCAATGAGAAAATATTCGGTGTGAACCTCCACGCCATCGGCATGGATACACTGGTAAAACAGTATTTTGCAGAATTAAGCTCCGGTGTGGGAGCCGTGGCTGCAGCCCTGAAAAAATATGTTCCTGAGAAGGTAACCCTTTGATCTTAGAAGTTACCACTTCTCATAAGGACACCGGTTGACGGCGATTACAGCCCTCAGTTCCACAAAGCAGCCACAGGCGCCACACAGCCCTTCATTCAGATATTTACATTCCTTACATACAGCAAGGCGGTCTTCATAGACCGCCTTATCTGCTTTACTATCCTCTTCGATCCTGTCTATGTAGGCATACAGATTCTCCATATAGGCATTCTTGTCCATTTCCCGCAACAGACATTTCCGACAGGGATATTTTATTGTTTCTCTTATTTGTTCTTCTTCCATAACTGTTCTTATCGCTTATTTTATCCGGAACATAACAACACTGCATGCCGGCATGGTAAAGGTGATCCTGCCATCTGCGATCTTATACTCCGTAAATACTTCTTCGTGTACCTTATCGGGATCCTCAAAGGTGTTGTAAGCATGCATATCATTGGTCAGAATCGCCGCCGTCACGTACTTTGGATTACACTCTGCGAAAGCGATCTCCACCTCTTCTGCCTTATCAATGGACAGGTTGTTCAGGGTGATGGTCACAACACCGTCCTTATCCACGGAAGCGGATTCCTGTAAATTGGGAACCTTGAACTTTTCATCTTCACCGATCTGTTCCACACCATCGATATAGCTTTCCACCAGATCCGCATCCTGATGGTATTTGTACATATGGAATACATGGTAAGTCGGGGTACGCAGCATCTTCGGTCCCTCGGTCAGGATCACTGCCTGCAGTACGTTGATAAGCTGTGCGATGTTTGCCATCTTCACACGGTCACAGTGCTTGTTGAAAATATTTAAAGACAGTCCGGCCACCAGAGCATCACGCATGGTACTCTGCTGGTATAAAAATCCGGGATTCGTGCCGGGCTCCACATCATACCAGGTTCCCCACTCGTCACAAATCAGACCGATCTTCTTCTCGGGATCGTATTTGTCCATGATCGTAGAATGCTTATGAATCAGTTCATCCAGCTTAAAAGCCTTTGCCAGAGTCTTATACCATGCTGCATCGTCGAAGTCCAGTGCACTTCCCTTGTGAGACCAGTCATCCTCCGGCAGTGTATAGTAATGCAGGGAAAGTCCGTCCATAAAGCCATGCATCCATTCCGGTGCATTTTCAAAACAGGTCTTCAGCACATTTTCAGTCCAATAAGTATCTCCCGCATTGGGGCCGCAACATACCTTGAAAATAGGCTGTTTGGGATCATAATTTCTCACATAGGTCTGGTATCTGCGGTACAGATTGCCATAGTAGGACGGGGTCATATTGCCGCCGCATCCCCAGTTTTCGTTACCGACACCGAAGTAATCCACCTTCCATGCTTTCTCTCTGCCGTTTTTTCTACGCAGGTCTGCCATAGGAGATACCCCATCGAAGGTCATGTACTCTACCCACTCGGACATCTCCTGTACGGTACCGCTTCCCACATTGCCATTGATGTAGGTCTTACAGCCGATCTGCTCACACAGTTCGAAGAACTCATGGGTACCGAAGCTGTTGTCCTCGGTCACACCACCCCAGTGGGTGTTGATCATTTTCTTGCGGTTCTGCTTGGGTCCGATACCGTCCTTCCAGTGGTATTCATCCGCGAAACAGCCGCCGGGCCAGCGCAGCACCGGAAGCTTCATCTCCTTGAGCGCTGCCACTACATCGTTACGCATACCATTGGTATTGGGGATCTCGGAATCCTCACCTACATACAGTCCTTCATAGATACATCTGCCCAGATGCTCAGAGAAATTGCCGTAAAGTTCCGGATTGATATGTCCCTTTTTGTTCTTTTCGTTAATATAAACCTTTGCCATATTGATCCTTTCTGTGGCAGGCATCCGTTTCCTACCACTGTTGCGGCATTACGCCGTTCCGTCGCAGTGCGATTCCTGCAGAGCGTTCATTATTGGAAGCCCTTCACTTCATGCCAGCTCTCCGCAGGCTCCGTACTTTCTTCCACCTGTACATTCTCATATACTACACTTCTTAACTTGTCTTCCGAAAAGTTATCCACTCTTGCCCTGATCCGCAGATCCTGCAGGGTAAAATCGGAAAGCAGATACTGGCTCTCATCCGGCATCACATCAAAAAAGGTATCACAGATGCAGTCACAGTCCTTCATCGTGATGTGATCTGCATAAGACAACGGCCTGTCCTTCCGATCCTTCAGATCATAATACTGGGTCCAGGGATAAATCTTGAGGAACTCCTTTACCCGGCCTTCGATCTGCTCCACTGTGATATATTCATAGTGCTGCGGGGTGTCCGGCCGCATTTTCAGCCACAACAGTCTCGCCGCTCCCTTGATCTTTATTCTGCGCATGAGGATATTCCGGTTATGTACGGATTCCGAACCACAGGTGAGACACCCATGGCAGAAGCCATAGACACAATCCTCCACCAGAATCCGCTCATTGGAGCCGTTCTCCGGCTGGCTGTCCGCCCAGGGGCCCTTACCGCCCTTCAGCACCACAGAGTCGTCATTGACTTCCATATAACAGCCTTTCACCAACACATCCGTACACGCATCGATATCAATGGCATCCGTACTGGGTGCCGCAACAGGACCTGCCGGGGAATAAATATGGCAGTTCAAGTATTTTACATGGTCACATTTATAAATATGTGTGGTCCAGAAATGGGAATTCTGTAAATTCAGACCGGCGATCCGCACATTTCTGCAGTTGGACAGATAGACCAGCCGGGGTCTCTGACCATCCTTGTTGGTGCCGTTACTCCATTTCCAGCGCAGCCAGCAGGCTTTCCAGGTCTTAAGTCCGTTACCGTCAATAGTGCCCGGTCCGCACATGGTAAATCCATTCAGACCGTCCGCATTGATCAGTGCCGTAAAATACAGGCAGGTCTCTCCCTCGATCCGGGTCTCGGCCAGATCATAATCCGAGATATCATCGCTGCCCTTTAACGTCGCACCGGCGGAAACATAGAGATTCACTCCCTGTTTGAAATAAAGTGCTCCCGTCAAATAGGTTCCCGGCGGCACCACCAGGACACCACCGCCCTCTTCTGCCGCCAGGTCGATCACCTTCTGGATCTCTTTGGTATAAACTTTTCCGTCGTCCCAGATCCCGTACTCTGTGAGGACATAGGGTCTGCCCAGTTCCTCAAGCTCCGGCATCCCTATATCATAAAACCAGTCATCTATGGGAGTTCCGTCCGGGAAATATTCCGTAGGTCTTTCTTTTTCGTTATGCATTCTCTGCCTCCTTTGCGTTCTGCTCCCTCAGAAAACGAACACAGGATTTCCGCCCTGATCGTTATCGTTGGTTATCTGATTTCTACAAAGGTAGTGTCGTAAGGTGCAATGGTTACCGTACATGCGCCCGCTTCCGTTGGGATAGTGGTGGTCTGCTCGGTGTCACTGTTGTTGATGACTACCAGTTTTTTACTCTCCGGGTAATAAGCACATTCCGTATACAGGTTATCCGTCATATAGCTGCCGGAGGTGCCTTCTCCACCGGCATAACGGATCAGCTGGTACAGCATTCTGGTATTCCACAGGTTCACCTGGAAGGAAGACAGATAGATCCCCAGTCCCTTGCCGAAATGATTCAGGGTGATCAGTGGCTTCCCGCCGTCTGCCAGAAGTACCTGTGCTTTTCCATCCGTCAGATACCGGTTCTCCTTCGCTTCCACACCTGCGCCCTCTGGGATCAGATGCTCCGGATCCGCTGTCTCAAAGGTCCATCTGCCGTGACAGACTCTTGCGCCGGTGTCCTCGTCAATTCCCAGCACATGTGCCATACGGAAATACGTATCATATCCTTCCACAGCGGAAGGCTCGTTCACACCGATAAAGCAGCCTCCCTCGTGTACCCACTTTGTAAGTGCAGTAACAAGCTCCTCATCCTTCCAGGCATCCCCGCCGCTCCAGGCGCTTCCGGCTCTACCTGCATTGATTACGACATCTACGTCCTTCAGTATACCATTTTTTACATCCTCAAAGGAAATAAATTTCACATCCACAGGAAGTCCGGACAAAGCTTCGTTGATGTGGATCAGGTCATGCATATAAGTCTCATGAAAGTGTCCGGACAAGGTCCAGGAACGTAAGCTTCCCCAATAATGCAGCACTGCCACACGGGTCTTGATGTGGTAAGGTTCTCCCGCATCGTGGAAGCTGCGGATCAGACGGAACTCATCTGCCACTTTTTCAATATAATCACAGAAATCCGGGAAACCCTCCACCAGATGAAGGTATCCGCCGAGACCGATCCGGTCGATCTTCGCACGCAGCAGGGCACGTCTTACGCTGTTCCAGTATTTTTTCGCATCCAGGGCAGGATCTCCGCCCTCCATGAAAGTCGGAGCACCGCCCAACCCCACCGGGAACAGATAGGGGTGCAGACGCAGTTCATGTGTAGGCACATCCACGCCCGCACACAGTCTGGCTTCATAACCGGAGAATACACATTTGATCAGTCCGTCAAAACCAAACTCCTGAAATCTGCCATTATAAGGCTCCACGCCTACCCAGCTGTCGTCATAGAAGACATAAGCCTTTTTGCCGTAGGAATGCACCATATCGATCAGCTTCCTGCCAAAGGAAATAACGAAATCATTGATAAATGCCATCCAATCCGCCTTTTTCGCATTGCCAGGCATATGAGTCACATGCAGCTGTCCCTTATTGATAAAATCTTCCGCTGTCATGCGATATCCGTATTGTTTCTCGAACTCCTGTAAAGCAGGAACGCTCACAGTGAAATCATAGGAACCCCAGTCAGAGAACAGATTCCGGTTCCTCTCACTGCTGCCCCAGATCCATACGAAATTGTAGAACATGGAGGTAAAGCGCACCACCGTGGTATCCGGATGGGTCTCACACCAGTGCTTCATCCATCCCAGCAGATACTCCTGAGTCTCAGGATATCTGGGATCGATCTGCATCAGATGCTCCTTGTCCCAATGGTTCGTAGTATGATTGTACATAGAGATTTCTTCCCAGATACGATAGGCTAAGAAGCTTACTGTATACTTATGAAAAGGGATGATGCCGCTCAGGGACACGCTTCCCTTCTCTTTGTCATAGCTCCAGTCCGCATTGTCGATCTTCACATTGGTGGTTCTGTCATAAACCTCCCAATATTCCAGACTCTCTGCGCTATCATTGATCCGGAACTGCTCCGCAAAAAAGCTGTCCATCAGTCCGATGGTCAGGGTGTCACTCTCTGCTGCCTGGGGCGGTGTGCACAGGAAGGTCTGCTGTAATTTGTCCTGATTCTCCTTTGCCCAGGCATTGTGATCTCTGATAATACAAATGGTAGAATAGATTCCGTAACCGGCATGGGTGATTTCGTCGGAAAGCACGGTTCCATCACTGTCACGGATCACATCTGCTCCCCATTTTTCTGCCATTTTCAGAGTCAGTTCTTCATATCCTGATTCTCCCGGTAAGGTAAAACCACCTTTTCCCATTCTGAGTTCCTCCTCATATTCCTGCTTTTTTCTGGTTATTCTTGCTTATTTTCTTACTTGTTCCCGTTACAGAAGTTCTTCCTTCAGGCACAGTCTTACGACACGCTCCAACTGCTCTGCCTCAGACAACAATACCTGATCTCCCGCCGGGTCCGGAATGTCTTTGTAGATCTCCGGCTTCTTCGGCACTTTTATCTGCCCCACAGGTTCCCATGCGCCGAAGCCTTTCGTCACACACTCTGCCAGATATGCATAAGCTCTCTCAGAATATCCGGAGCATTTTTCACGAATCTCCTCCGCCACATAACCGGCCATTTTGTAAGCGCCGAAGTCATTGGTATGGGTATAGTCCCCGGGGAAAAAGATGGGTTTTGCATCCTGTAAGCCCTTTTCCAACACATATTTCTTGCTGTGGGCATGAAGATCCAGCACCGGAATTCCGTACTGTGCTCCCAGTTCCAGACATACATCCGCGAATTCCTCCAGCAGATCCAGATAAGTCTGATCCCGCAGTCTCCAGGTATTTCTTGCAATGGGTGTCACCAGTACCGGGTATACTCCCTTTGCCTGATTTTCTTTGATATAGCGTTGCAGATTCGCCCGGTATCCGCCCTTTGCCTGCAGCCCGGGAAGCTTCTGATCATTATGCCCGAACTGGAAAAACACATAATCTCCCGGCTTGCTGTACTGAGAGATCACCGCATAATGCCCTTCCTTGCGGAAGCTATCGGTAGTCAGTCCGGAGTGGGAATGATTCGACACTGCCACACGTGTGTCAAAATATGCCGGAAGCATCTGTCCCCAGCCACAGTAACAGGTGCCTGGATAATAGGGATAATCTCCGGGCTGATCTGTCACTGTGGAATCTCCCGCCAGATAAACCGTAGGACCGTTCACCTCTTCTACCGTAAGAGCACTGATCCTTGGTCTGTCCGCCAGTACTGCAATATCCACAGTCTTATCCGCAAAAATCCGGGAATAACCCACAGGTACAATATCGCAGACATTTGTAATCATTGTATAAGTGAACTCACCGGCTCCCACTGTGCCATGAAAAGCCAGCCGTCTTCTTCCGGTGAAGATCAGTATCTCTCCCATTTCCTCTTCTGAGCGGATGGTCAGGGTGATCCTGTAGTTCCCCTGTCTGGGTACATCTACCTTGAAGATCAGCGGAATCCTCCTGGGTGAGCCAGACATCGGTTCTCCCGACTGCCTCTCCAACGCTGCCACTTCTTCTGCAGAATCCAGATAGCAGCCGTTCTCATCTTCCTTCAGGAAGGACAGCTGTTCGTTTTGATACCAGTACATCGTATCAAAAGAGGAATTCAGTTCCCGGATCTGCAGCAACTTCTGCTCTCTTCTGTTTTTTTCTGTTACAAAACCGTAACCTTTGCCCGGCTGATAGAGGTCTTCGCTGCCCACATCGATCAGATTGGCCGTTCCTCCATCCTTTCCGAACAGGAAATTCCTGCGAAACATCTATAACGCACCATCCTTCTCAATATCATCGGAAATTAACAAGGTTGCAAAGAAGGAAAGTGCCAGTCCCTGTCCCCATCCCTGAATATACGCCTTGGGAATGCCTCTGTATCCTTCCTTGTCTCTCATGACGGCAGTTCCGCCGGAGACATTCATCACCTTACCATCCTCGCTGACATTGGCAAGCAGGCCCTTGATGGCCTTGTTGATATATTTGCTGTGTAAAGGATTGCCTCTGGTCAGCATTGCTGCGGCAATTCCTGCAGATGCGGAAATCTCTTCATAAGATTCCGGATCATCCACTACGGTTCTCCACAATCCATTCTCCGTCTGGTATACCTTCAGGGCTGCCAACTGCTCATTTAAGGAGCCGGCCACATCGATATACTTCGGATACAGATAGCACTGAGGCAGAATACCGCCTACCTGCGACATGGTAAATGCTGCCCAGGCATTGGCTCTTCCCCAATAGATGCCGGACATATGATCTCCGGCAATATTGTCATAGCCGTGATACCAGAGTCCACTGCTGGGATTCTGTAAATATTTGATATGCCAGTAGTACTGGTTCAAGGCATCATCGATCAGTTCTTCATCGTGTTCCATCACGCCCACACGCAGCATCAGGAACGCTGCCATGAACAAAGTGTCACACCAGCACTGCTCCGGGAAATCGTTGTTGGCAGATACGGTATGCTGCAATACATGATCTCCGAAACGCAGGGCATCTTTTCTTAAATAAGCGATCTTACTCATAAGAATGTCATGATACTGCTGCTCTCCGGTGGCCTGGTATAAGGTGATCAGGCAATGTCCCATGGCACAGGCATTTACTGTCCATACCTTGGGCAGTCCCAGATCGATCAGTTCGTCGATACGATCCTTTAACAGATCCAGATATTCCTTCTTGCCTGTCTTTTCATAGGCATCGCTGATTCCGTAATATGCCACACCACAGGGCCAATCCCAGGTGAGATCCATATTCATAGTCTTTTTGACGATCTTGTCAATGACTCCCTCTATTTCTTTCTTATCATATTCCAGTTTTAACATAGCTCCTCCATTTCTGCCTTTTGACTCTTTATATTCTTTTCCCACAGTTGTTTTTATTGTAAAACAGTCGGTCGGAAAAGGACATAAAGTAACTTCGCCCTATAAATATTATCAAATGTTCTTACGAATGCAAGCATTCGACGCCCATTGAATAATATTTACATGGCTCTGAATAGTTGCATTTTTAATATAGCCCCCAAGCCATTCATGCCTGGGGGCTGTATGTACTTCCTGTAATAAAACTTTTTACTTACTGAAGTCTGGTGGTGTTACCTGCATCCAGAGCAGCCTGTCTCTCATCGATAACTTCCTGATAACCTGCATCCAGATACTTCTGGCTCAGTTCGTCATACAGAGCGTCGAACTGGTCCTTAGAACACATGGTCAGCTTATCACGGTACTCGGTGTACAGATCATACAGCGTCTGGTTGTACTCGGTTACCGCATCGATAGAAGTTGCGAACAGACAGTCGGAGTTAGCCTTGCCTGCTTCATAGATAGCAACCTGTCCGTTGTAGTTAGCCAGGATCTGATCATAGAAGTCCTGAGGAATACCCTGAGGGGTAACTGCCTGGATATCTTTCTCGATAGATCCGAGGGTCTTAACTGCGGTTACTGCACACCAGTAGTCTACGTTGTTGTTGTGTCCCTGCTGCTCAGCCAGACCGGTCTGATCTGCTACTGCTACGGGATCGCCGTTATCATCATAATTGAAGTTCACGCCTTCGATACCCCACTGCATAGTGAACAGATTCTCGGGCTGGTTCAGCCACTCAAGGTACATCATAGCTGCCTTTACTTCATCCTCGGTAGCATCGTTAGCGAAGCCGATCATCATACCAAAGTTGGTTCCGGGTCTGTAAGAAGCGGAAGATCCCCAGGTCTCATCCTGTGTCCAGGTGGAAGGAGTCACTGCTACTGCCAGCTTGGCATCGGGGTTAGCATCATAGAAGGAGTTCAGTACGTTCATGCTGGAGGAGATATATCCGGTCCAGGTAAATGCTTCACCGTTGATGAAATCTGCCTCTGCCTCGGAAGCATCTCTCAGATAGTACTCAGGATTGTAGTAACCATCATTGTATAGCTCATTCTCCCATTTTAAGAATCTCTTCTGAGCCTCGGTGGACAGAGCGGGGATCTGGTAGTCACCGGTGGTTGCCCATGTAGTCTCATCCTGAGGATAATCTCTGTATCCGTAGTTCTGGTCGATACCTGCGCCGCTTACTTTCTTACCGCTTAAGGGATACTTGTGACCATTTTCTACCAGTTTTGCATACAGCTCTAACAGCTTGGTGTTGTCGCCAACAGGATACTCAGAGAAGCCGGCTTCTTCCAGCCAGTCCTGACGATAGAAAGTGCACCAGGTATAAGTAGTGTTGCCGTAAGGTCTATAGCCAAGTACCAGATAATCTTCATCAGACAGCTTGGTGTAAGCGTCGTTGCCGTGCTCTACCATGGTCTCCCAGTAAGTAGGAGCGATCTGCTTGAACTCTTCTACATCGTAGGTCTGCAGATAGCCGTCTGCCTGCCAGCTTGCCAGCTTATCATAGTCATATTCCATACAGATGGTAGGAAGGCTCTGGCTTGCTGCCAGCATAGCGTAATCAGTCATAACGTCGCTACGGGTAATTCCTACATATTCTACCGTGATGTTGTACTTATCACCGAAGTTCTCCTGTACCCAGTTGGTCCAGTAGTTGTTCTCTACATCAGAGCATCCGTTTCCGGAAGAACCACGATCGTATACGGGGATCTGCAGAGTAACATTGTCTGCGAAAGGCTCCCATCCGTCAATACCTGCTACTGCTGTGGATGCTCCTGCATCTGTGCTTGCTGCAGAACTCTCTGCTACAGATTCCTTTGTTCCGGCATCTGCGGTTGTGTTGTCCGCGCTGCTGCCGCATCCGGTCAGAGTGCTCATTGCCATAGCACCAACAAGTGCTGTTGCCATTACCTTGTGAAGAGTATTCTTCTTCATAACTCAATCCTCCTTGTTTTAAATACATAGTTTTATGTGTACCCCCAGCTTCGGGGAAAACTAACATGGTTGCTTTTGTTTCTCTTAACCCTTTACTGCTCCGATCATAGTACCCTGTACGAAATACTTCTGCAGGAACGGGTAGATGATAATGATAGGAATTGTTACGAACATGATGCTGGCTGCCTGTAACACTTCGGGAGTGGACTGAATCGCACTACCGGTATCTGCCAGGGAGGAAGTCTGCGCTTCCGCTGCGGATGCAACCAGCTGATACAACTTGTACTGGATCAGCTTCAGATCAGCACTCTTTGTGTAGTACATGTTGTCTGCGTAGGAGTTCCAACGGCCTACGGCGTAGAACAGAGACAACGTTGCCAGGATCGGTTTGGACAGCGGTAACACAATCCTGCTCAGGATCTGGAAGTTGCTTGCGCCATCCAGGAAAGCGGATTCTTCCAGGCTGTCGGGAATTGTACTCTGGAAGTAGTTCTTCATGATCAGCATG
>OGDG01000923.1_pt1 | contig 13255 bp, 10 predicted proteins | sample 1570391 | NCBI WGS metagenome assembly OGDG01 (sample SAMEA2582186, study PRJEB24529) | metagenome | biome: Human gut stool | place: China | collected 2011 | reverse complement strand
TCTCCGGCAACGTTGTAGCAGTCGACACGGCAGTCCGTGACCAGCGTTTTTTCGCCATTTGTCAGATCGACTTTGGCAATGCGGTAATCGTTTTCACAGTCCATAAAATAAAGATTGTTTCCGTCTTTCACCGGCATCCAGCAGTTCCCCTCATAGATGACTTTTGCGTGGTCATTGGAAGTGTCCATCTCATAAATATTATGATTGTCTGTCAGTCCGTTATAATAAATATATTGTCCATCGGTACTTGCGGTAAAGTAGGACTGTTTTTCTACCTGCTCTTTTTCCTTGCCATCAATTTTGACTTTGTACAGCGTGGTTGCATCAGTGGTATCATAATGCAGATAGTACAGATAATTTCCAACCAGGGAAGCATACATACACGGATCATCATCTAAAATTTCAGGCTTTCCTTTTCCGTCAATATCCAGCCGGCATAAACTGTTGGTATTGACCGGGAGGAAGGAAAATGAATCAGCGCTTTTTCCCTTAAGTTTACAGTAATAAATGTAGTGGTCATCCACGTTGATGTAGCTGACACTCTGATCCTCTAACTTTTTGATGTTTGTGCCGTCCGGGTTCATGGAGTACAGACAGTAGTTGTCGGCAGGGTTGGCAAAGTAGACAATACCATCTTTTTCACAGAAATATCCTTCGTTATACAGATTTCCCGCAGTGTTGCCGTTGACATAACCGTCATTATACCGAATGCGGTTTATGTACCGGTAGAGGAAAACACACCCGGCAGCAAGAAGGATCACCAACACAAAAAGCAGCCATTTCCAAATTTTTTTCATAAGTAAATCACCTCTTTGATTTATAATCTTTATCTATAAAAAGTATAGCATTTCTGTATACCATGACGCAAGTGTTCTCTTGCAAGCAAACTGTGAATGTAATATATTATAAATAATAAATGGAAAGGCTTGGATTTTTTATGAGAGATTTATTGGAACTAAGAGATGAGATTGATCAGATCGACAGTCAGATCGTGGATCTGTATGAACGCAGAATGGCAATTTCAGAGGAAGTTGCTGAATATAAAATTGCTGTGGGAAAGAAAGTATTTGACAAGCAGCGTGAGGTTTCCAAGTTGGAAACATTGAGCAGAAAAGGAACTACGCCATTTTTAAAACATGGTATCCGTGAACTGTTCGAGCAGATCATGTCCATGAGCCGGAAGCGTCAGTATCAGCTACTGACAGAACATGGTCAGACGGAAAAAACCGATTTTAAAGAAGTAGATCATCTGAATTACAAAAATGCTAAAATCGTATTTCAGGGAACGGAAGGCGCATATTCCCAGCTTGCGCTGAATGAGTATTTCGGGGAGAATGCGGACAGTTATCATGTGGATACGTGGCGGGATGCGATGGAAGCCATCCAAAACGGAGAGGCCGATTACGCTGTATTCCCAATTGAGAATTCATCCGCCGGAATCGTTTCCGAGAACTATGATCTTATGGTGGAATACAATAATTATATCGTGGGAGAGCAGATCATCCGTATCGACCATGCTCTTTTAGGTCTGCCGGAAGCAGACATGGACGATATCACCGACATTTATTCCCACCCTCAGGCGCTGATGCAGTGCTCAAAATACCTTGAGAGCCACAGAGACTGGGAAAAGCACAGTCTGAAAAATACGGCGATGTCCGCCCAGAAGATCAAAGAGGATGGGAAAAAGAACAAGGCAGCGATCGCAAGCACCCTGACTGCGGATATTTATGGTCTGAAAGTGCTCGACGAGGCGATCCAAAACAATAAAAACAATTACACAAAGTTTATCATTGTGGCGAACAAGAAGATTTTTGAATCGAGAGCCAATAAGATCAGTATCTCTTTTGAAGTTCCGCATGAGAGCGGTTCGCTGTACCATAAGCTGTCCCATTTTATTTACAACGGAATCAACATGAATAAGATCGAGTCCAGACCGGTGCAGGGAAAAGCGTGGGAGTACCGCTTCTTTGTTGACATTGAGGGAAACCTCAATGATGCAGCCGTACAGAATGCGCTGCGGGGGCTGGCAGAGGAGACCATCCGATTGAAAATACTTGGCAATTATGTGAGTGCAGAAGGGAATGAATAAACTGATGAAAAGTCCAAAGAATCTGATTTTATATAAAGATTTTGAAAATGGAAAATTATTTTATAACATGACCTGGATCATGGAGAATTATGAAAATGAATATTATAATAAAGAGGATGTGGAGTCTCTATTGTATGAGAGTTTGAACCAGTTAATGGAACTGGCAGTGAGTCATGGCTTTGAGGGGAATCTGTGGCACAGTTTTCTGGCATTTATTCTTGTAAATAATGAGAATGCTTACAGCAAAGCCTGTGAGATCCGCGGCGAAGTGGAGGGCTCTGTCAATCAGATCGTATTGCATGACTTTGAGATCATCAAATCGCTGTTTGATTTTGATTTTGGAAAACTTGCCTCTTATTTTGAGATGGACTGCATGGATGTCATCACCGATTATCAGAGCATGACAGGGAGTGGAAAGATTTTTAATAAGAGGATCAAGGAGCGCATCAATGAGTTGAAGTTAAAGCTGGAAGCTTCCACAGATGTGTCCGGATTTAAAGATGCAGTGACGGCATTTTATAAAGATTTTGGCGTTGGTAAACTCGGACTTCACAAGGCATTCCGCATTCAGCACAGGGAAAAGGGAGATGTGGAGATCGTGCCGATCACAAATATTGCCCATGTGAAATTAGACGATCTGGTCGGCTATGAACTTGCAAAACAGAAACTCATCGACAATACGGAAGCATTTGTCAACGGAAAGCAGGCAAATAACTGTCTGTTATATGGAGATGCCGGAACCGGAAAATCCACCAGTATCAAAGCCATTGCAAACCAGTACTATGACAGAGGCTTACGTCTGATCGAAGTGTACAAGCACCAGTTCTGTGATCTGAATGATGTTATCGCACAGATCAAAAACCGCAATTACAAGTTCATTATTTACATGGACGATCTCTCTTTTGAAGAGTTTGAGATTGAATATAAATATCTGAAGGCAGTGATCGAGGGCGGTCTTGAGAAAAAACCGGACAACGTACTGATCTATGCAACCTCCAACAGACGCCACCTGATCCGTGAAACATTTTCGGATAAAGAGGAAGTGCGTGAGGATATGCATACTTCCGATACTGTACAGGAAAAATTATCCCTGTATGCTAGATTTGGTGTTTCCATCTACTTTGGCGCACCAAACAAGAAGGAATTCCAGAATATTGTCAAAGTACTTGCAGAAAAATATCAGGTTTCCATGGATGAGGACACTTTGCTTGCTGAGGCCAATAAATGGGAGCTTTTCCACGGCGGATTATCCGGCAGGACGGCACAGCAATTTATCAACTATTTACTTGGAAAAGAATAAAAAATTGGTATAATAGAGATATACAAAAGAAATGAGGAGGCAGACATCTGGTGATCCATACATTCGCAGCAATTTATATCGGTTCTTATGAAGTAAGTATTAAAATATTTGAGATTTCAGGAAAGAAGAAAATACGTGACATTGATTATATCCGGAGCAGGATTGAGCTCGGAAGAGATGCATATTCCAAGGGAAGTATCGGATATGAACTTGTGGAGGCGCTGTGTGATACGCTTGCCGAGTACAAAAAGATCATGGACGGCTACCGGGTGGACAGTTACGAAGCGTATGCTGCCGCAGCCTTGAGAAACGCTGAAAATGAACTTTTTATCTTAGACCAGATCCGCATCCGGACAGGACTTCTCGTAAAAGTTTTAAGTAACTCTGAGCATCGCTTTATCAGTTATAAATCGGTTGCCATGCGGGAAGATTTTGAGCGTATGATCCAGAAAGGTGCAGCAGTTGTGGATGCCGGAGGCGGCGGTATGCAGATCACGGTATTCTCAAAGGGAAAAGTAGTCACAACACAGCATCTGGCACTCGGCACCATGCGTATGAGGGAGCAGCTTGCAAGAAAAAGTAATAATCTGGCACAGTATGAACTTCAGGTAGAAGAACTTGTTGACAAGGAACTTGAAGTTTTTAAAGCTATGTATCTTCAGGAGACGAAGATCAAATACCTGATCATCATCGGTGATTATATATCAGAGATCAGCAGAAAAGTAGAAAAAAACAAGGAAGATAATACCATAGAGACAGCAAAGTTCTTAAAGTACATCAGAAAGCTGGATGAGAAGACATTAGAGGAAATCTCAGAGGAATTGAACCTTTCGAATGAGAGTGATGCGCTTGTCATTCCATATATGATGATTTTTAAATGCATGGCAGAGAGCATCGGCGCAGAGAGTCTCTGGGCACCGGGAACGAATGTTAGCGATGGTATCGCATTCCACTATGCACAGAAGAATAATATGATCCGGGTGGAACATGATTTTGAGGCGGATGTCTTATCTGCCGCAAGAAATCTTTCCGAGCGTTACATGAGTTACACCCCACATATTGATGCACTGACGCAGATGGCAACCCTTATTTTTGATACGATGAAAAAAGTACATGGACTTGGCAGAAGAGAACGGCTGCTTTTGCAGGTGGCTGCCATTTTACATGACTGCGGAAAATATATCAGTTTTGCCAACGGTCCGTCCTGCTCCTATGACATTATTATGGCTTCCGAGATCATCGGACTGACACACAAAGAGCGTGAGATTGTTGCAAACACAGTATTATATAATACATGGCCGCTTCCTGACTATGAAGATCTCGCAGATAAACTGGATCATGACAGTTATCTGTCCGTTGCAAAACTTTCTGCAATCCTTCGTGTGTCCAATGCAATGGACCGGAGCCACAAGCAGAAGTTTAAGAATGTGAAGGCGGCGGTCAAGGGAAGAGAGCTTGTGATCACAATTGAGACAATGGATGATATTGCTTTGGAAAAAGCACTGTTTGATGCCAAAACGTCATATTTTGAAAATATATTCAGCATAAAGCCGGTGATCAAAGAGAAGAGAGTCTACGGCTGACAGTCAACCAATGGAAAGGCTAGGTTTATCTTATGGAGAAAGAACAGGATTTTAAAAAACCGGAATATTACGAAAACAGGGAATTAAGCTGGCTGAAATTTAACCACCGCGTATTAAACGAAGCGAGAGATAAATCCATCCCGCTTCTGGAACGATTAAAGTTTGTCAGTATCACTTCGTCAAATCTGGACGAATTTTTCATGGTGCGTGTCGCTTCCCTGAAGGATATGGTACACGCTAATTATAAGAAAAAAGACATTGCCGGAATGTCAGCATCGGAACAGTTAGAGAAGATCAATGAGCGCACAAGAGAGCTTGTCACACTTCAGTACAATACCTATAACCGTTCTCTTGTACCGCTTATGCACCAGCATGGGATCGTTGTGATAGATGCGTTTGAAGATCTGAGTGAGTCACAGGCTGCGTTTGTGGACCGCTATTTTGAAGACAATGTATATCCGGTACTCACCCCGATGGCGGTGGATGCCTCAAGACCATTTCCACTGATTCGGAACAAGACATTGAACATTGCAGCACTTCTTTCCAAGAAAAAAGGAAAAGCAGAAAAAGAGGAAATTGAATTTGCAACCGTCCAGGTTCCAAGCGTGTTGCCACGCCTGGTACATATCCCTTCGGAAGATGGAAATGAAAAGACCTTCATTTTATTGGAGCAGGTCATTGAGCGGAATATTGATAAACTGTTTTTAAACTACGATGTACTCTGCGCATATCCTTACCGTGTTATGCGAAATGCCGATCTGTCGATTGATGAGGATGAAGCGGCGGACCTGCTAAAAGAGATTCAGAAACAGTTAAAAATGCGTCAGTGGGGCGAGGTTATCCGTCTGGAAGTGGAGGATGGCATTGACAAAAAGCTGTTAAACTTCTTAAAAGATGAATTAAAAGTGGCAGAACAGGATATTTTCCAGATCAACGGACCAATTGATTTCACATTCCTGATGAAAATGTATGGATTAGAAGGCTGTGACGATCTGCGGAATGAGCCTTACACGCCACAGCGCGTGCCGGAGATCGTACCGGGGGAAAATATTTTTGATGAGATCCGAAAAGGAGATATCCTTTTGCATCATCCATACCAGACGTTTGATCCGGTGGTTGATTTTATACGTCAGGCATCTGTGGATCCGGATGTACTTGCCATCAAACAGACACTTTACCGTGTCAGCGGCAATTCACCAATTATTGCTTCATTGGCACAGGCGGCTGAAAACGGCAAGCAGGTTTCTGTTTTAGTGGAGTTAAAGGCGCGATTTGATGAGGAAAATAACATTGTCTGGGCAAAAAAATTAGAGCAGGCTGGCTGCCATGTTATCTATGGTCTGGTTGGACTGAAAACCCACAGCAAAATAGCGCTGGTTGTCCGGAGGGAGGAAGATGGTATCCGTCGTTATGTGCATCTTGGAACCGGTAACTACAACGACTCCACAGCAAAGTTATATACAGACTGTGGTATTTTTACCTGTGACGGTGCGATCGGAGAGGATGCAACTGCCGTATTCAATATGTTGTCCGGCTACTCCGAACCATTGTCGTGGAATGAACTTGCGGTTGCACCAATCTGGCTTCGCACGAAGTTCACAAAGCTGATCCGTCGTGAGACGAAGCATGCAAAAGAGGGAAAACCTGCAAAGATCATTGCAAAAATGAATTCGCTCTGTGATCCGGGAATCATTGAATCCCTTTATGAAGCGTCTGCAGCAGGCGTTAAGATCCAGCTGATCGTCCGTGGAATCTGCTGCTTAAAAGTCGGAATCCCGGGGGTGAGCGAGAATATTGAAGTCCGTTCGATCGTTGGAAATTTCTTAGAGCACAGCCGGATATTCTATTTCTTCAACGATGGAGAAGAAGAACTTTACATGGGAAGTGCCGACTGGATGCCGCGTAACTTAGACAGACGAGTGGAGATTTTATTCCCGGTATTAGATGATGAACTGAAAAAACGTGTCAGACATATTCTGGATGTGGAGCTGGCAGACACTTTAAAAGCACATGTACTGCATGCTGACGGCAATTACGAGAAGGTAGACAGACGTGGAAAAGCAGCATTATCATCTCAGGATGTTTTCTGTAAGGAAGCAATGGAAGCTGTTCCAAAACCATCTCACGGATATCAGGGAAGAGTGTTTATCCCGGCAGAACCTGTAGAATAAATAGCAGTACGGAAAGAGCAGTTATTGTGTGAGGGAGGATGGCTATGAATAATAAAATTTTATTTGCAGATCTGGATCATACATTATTGTGTGATGATAAGTCGATTTCTGAAAAGAACCGGGCTGCAATACAGAAAATGTTAGAGCGTGGACACTATTTTGTTCTTGCAACAGGAAGACCGGTAGAGTCGGGCAGGATTGTTGCAAAGGATCTTGGACTGACCAGTCCGGGATGCTATATGATCGCCTTTAACGGGGCAGTGATCTATGACTGTGCGGCAGACCGTGTGCTTTATAAAAGTGCACTTCCAATCGAGGTTGCGCAGGAGATTTTTGACCGGGCGTATAAAGCCGGCATCTATGCGCAGACCTACAATACCGTAGACATTGTGACAAAACGGCACACAAAAGAACTGGATTATTATGTTGAGCGTTCTCATATGACCTACAAACTCACAAGAAGAATTTCGGATTGTCTGGATTCGGAACCTCAGAAAGTCATTCTGATCCATCTGGAGGATGATGAAAAATTAAAACGTTTCCAGAAAGCAAATGCTGCCTGGGCGAAAGGAAAATGCAACTCCTTTTTCTCCTGCAAAGAGTATCTGGAGTATTGTCCGGTCAACACGGACAAAGGAACCGGTGCACAGTATCTGGTGAAATTGTTAAATATTCCACATACCAGCACGGTTGCGATCGGAGATGAGCAGAACGACATACCGATGATCCAATCCGCACATATTGGCATTGCTATGAAGAACGGGATCGATGATATCAAGAAAGCCGCTGATTATGTTACGGAAAATGATAACAACCATGATGCGATCGCGGAAGTGATCGAGAAGTTTATTTTATAAAAAAAGAGAAGCTTACCGTTGATATGTAAGCTTCCTTTTTTATCTGCCGGCTTTTATCGTTTCTAAAACAGAGTAAGGAATATACAGATGTCCCCGTCCTTTGCCAAGAGCGATATCCGGTTTGTTTGAGCCGTGGAAATCAGAGCCGCCGCTGATAAGCAGTCCGTTTTCCCTTGCAAGACGTTTCATCTGCTGTTCTTCTCCGGTGGTGTAGGTGGAGTAGATTGCTTCTAACCCGTCAAGTCCCGCCGGTTTCAGCTCATCGTCGATCATTTTCTGGAGATTGGTGTTACTCAGACCGTAGAGCAGAGGGTGAGCTAAAATGGCAGTACCTCCGGCTTCCTTGATGAGACGCACGGCATCGGTTGAAGCGACTTTCAACCTGCCGACATAGCATTTGCAGTGATCGCCGATATAACGGTCGAAGGCTTCGCGGACACTCTTGATCTGACCATGTTCATATAGAAAGCGTGCAATGTTCTCGCGGGTAATGACACAGTCCGGATTTTCAGCCACCAGTTCTTCCATCGTAATGGAAAGCCCTTCCTTCCGGAGTGCCTCCACCATAAGTGCATTGCGCTCACTGCGGCATTTCCGGTATTCGGCTGTCTTTTTCAGAAGCTGCTCATTTTCGATATCAATATATAACCCTACGATATGGACTTCTTTTCCGTGATAATCGGTGGAGAGTTCAATGCCCGGTATCAGTTCGATTCCGGCAGAAGCTGCGAGGGGCATTGCTTTGCCCACACCCTGGCAGGTGTCATGGTCTGTCAGTGCAAATGCCGCCAGCCCGGCTTTCTTTGCCTCAGCCACCAGATCTTCGGGTGTGAGAGTTCCGTCTGATTCGGTGGAATGTACGTGTAAGTCGATAATTCTGTGATCCATAGTTTATTTGTCAATACCTTTCATGGTTCTTGTATTTAAAAAATTTTTTTATAATAATAAGAAGAGTGTACTAAATGGCAACGCAAAATGCAAATACTGATGCTAAATTTATAAAATAAAAAAAATATACTTGACGAAATGAGTGTGTGTATGTTATAGTATCAAAGTTGTTGAAAACAAAGTAGAGTATCCACTCTCACCGGAGCACAAATTTACAGTGTCTCATGGTTTAATACCTCAAACATCGCATATGCGTATTTGATTGATTGTGGATAGTCTGCCTATCCACTTTTTTTATGTGGAAGCATGAAAAATTATTTTGGAGGTGCAATACCATTAGCGAGTTAATGATTAATGAACAGATCAGAGACAAGGAAATTCGTCTGATCGGAGAAAACGGAGAACAGCTTGGCATTATGTCAGCGAGAGAAGCTATGAAGCTTGCTGAGGAAGCAGAACTTGACTTAGTTAAAATCGCTCCAACTGCAAAACCACCTGTCTGCAAGATTATCGATTACGGTAAGTATCGTTATGAACTGGCAAGAAAAGAAAAAGAAGCCAAAAAGAAACAGAAAGTGGTTGAGCTGAAAGAGATTCGCTTGTCACCGAATATTGATTTAAATGATCTGAATACCAAAATGAACGCTGCAAAGAAGTTTTTATCCAAGGGAGATAAAGTGAAGATCACTTTGAGATTCCGCGGACGTGAAATGGCTCATATGAATGCAAGCAAACACATTCTCGACGATTTCGCAGAAAGCTTATCTGACACAGCAGTAGTGGAAAAAGCACCAAAGGTTGAAGGAAGAAGCATCAGCATGGTGTTGGCAGAAAAGAAATAATTATTTTAAGGAGGAATCTATCATGCCAAAAATGAAAACAAGCAGAGCAGCTGCAAAACGTTTCAAAGTTACAGGAACAGGAAAATTAAAAAGAAGTAAAGCTTATAAGAGACATATCTTAACAAAGAAAACAACAAAAAATAAGAGAAATCTTAGAAAACCAGCAATGGTTGATGCAACAAACGTTAAGAATATGAAGAAGATTTTACCATACGCATAGGAATCATGTAAGGAGGAATAAAAAATGGCAAGAGTAAAAGGCGGTTTAGGCGCTAAAAAAAGACATAATAGAACTTTAAAATTAGCAAAAGGTTACAGAGGCGCTAGATCTAAACAGTATAGAGTAGCAAAACAGTCAGTTATGAGAGCCTTAACAAGTTCTTATGCTGGTAGAAAAGAAAGAAAGAGACAGTTCCGTCAGTTATGGATCGCTCGTATCAACGCAGCAGCAAGAATGAACGGAATCTCTTACAGCCAGATGATGCACGGATTAAAAGTTTCCGGTATCGATATCAACCGTAAAATGTTAGCAGAGATGGCAGTTAACGATGCAGCCGGATTTGCAGCACTTGCAGAAGTTGCTAAGAAAGCAGTTGCTTAATAGAAATTTAAAAACCTCGGAAACGTTATGTTTTCGAGGTTTTTCTTTATAAAAATCAAATAAAAGATTCTGAATTACTCAGTCCTGCCACTACGCAGATCTTAAACGAGATTCAAAATCTTTCTAATAGAAATGTAACATCAACAGTACAGAATATCAATAAAAAATGAAGATACTGGCAGTGTATTCAAAATTGACAAATTTATAAATATAGCATATAATAATTTTTAGCAAGAGAACCGAAAGCTAGTGGCACCTAGCCGTCGGTAAATATGAGTTAAAAAGATAACGCCTTAGTTTACCAGACTGGGGGCGTTATTTTTTGTGTCGTAAAATTGTGACAACAAGAGTAATAACAGCACAAAGCATAATTACGAAAGTGAAAAGATCACTGTATGTAACCATTGGCACCAACCTCCTTTAAGTATCCGGCGGTAAGTACCTCGCCCCTTCAGTTCCCTTAGCCAAAAGTATATCATAAATTATAATATTATAATAGATGTTATCTATGAAATATCCTGCTTATGCAGATTCCGAAACTCCGACGGCGACATCTCTTTCATCTTATGAAAGGTTTTCGAAAAATAAAGTCCATTATCAAACCCAATTGAATTTGCAATCGCCGTAACAGAGAGATCCGAGTGTTCCAGCAGATAGCACGCCTGTTTCATACGAAAATCCGTAAGATATTCCTTAGGTGACTGTCCAAGAACCGATTCAAAGGAACGGAACAACTGGCTTCGGCTCAGTCCTACATAGGCGGAAATATCCTCCACTGTGATATGGTAAGAATAATTGGAAGAAATATATTCAATCCCCTTTTGTACATAGCTGTTAGCAGAGTTTTGTGTCGTGTTTGTCGTTGCTCCATGCATGAAGAGTGCAAGCATTGTATAGAGGCGTCCGGTCATCTCTACAGCGTGTTCAAACTCATTTCCTCTGGCGTCATAAATATGGAGAATCTGCCTGTGAATGGATCCGCCCAGTGGTGTGTGCTCGATAACAGGTCTTTCTGTTGAAAAATCTGTCGCTTTTAAGATCATGGAAGCGTCACTTCCGGTAAATCCTACCCATGCATATTCCCACGGATCGGATTCATCCGCAAAATACAGTACTTCCGTGTTCGGATAGACGAGAAAAGAATCTCCTGCCTGCAGCGTGAAAGTTGTATTTTTGATTTTATAATATCCCTTTCCGGAAATGATATAATGAATCAGATAATGATCGCGGATTCCGGGTCCCCACTGATAGAGCGGATCGCATTTTTGGAATCCTACATTGTAGACGGACAGCGATACAAGTTCTTTTTCGGTCACTTTGTAGGAATTTTTATAATTTTGATTCATAAAAAAGATTACCTCCCTGCAGTAAGATGAAAATTATGACAATCGTAAATATTTATTCATAAAATAAAAAGATATTTTCTGTATCATAAGATGTTGTATTTATATGTATTATATAAAGCATGAAATGAACATGCAACATTTTTACATATAATTTACACATTTTAGTCTATACAATTTCTGCCGGGTGCGTTAATATGTATCCATAGGAAAGGTTAATGAAGCTTCGCAAAACAAGGAGGATTATTATGGCAATTTTAGTTACAGGAGGCGCCGGATATATCGGAAGCCACACATGTGTAGAATTACAGAACGCAGGATATGACGTAGTCGTATTAGATAACTTAAGCAACTCATCTGAGAAATCTTTAGACAGAGTAAAAGCGATCACGGGAAAAGATGTAAAATTCTATAAAGGAGATATTTTAGACAGAGATATCTTAAATAAAATCTTTGAAAATGAAAAGATTGACAGCTGTATCAACTTTGCCGGTCTGAAAGCAGTCGGTGAGTCTGTTGCAAAACCTTGGGAATATTACAATAACAATATTGCAGGTACTTTGACATTGGTTGACGTGATGAGACAGCACAACTGTAAAAACATTATTTTCTCATCCTCTGCAACGGTATACGGTGATCCGGCAGAGATCCCGATCACAGAGAACTGTCCGAAGGGACAGTGCACCAATCCATACGGCTGGACAAAATCTATGTTAGAGCAGATTTTAACAGATATCCAGAAAGCGGATCCGGAATGGAATGTCATTTTACTCCGTTATTTCAATCCGATCGGAGCACATAAGAGCGGTACAATGGGAGAAAATCCAAATGGTATCCCGAACAACTTAATGCCATATGTGACACAGGTTGCTGTCGGCAAATTAAAAGAACTTGGTGTATTCGGAAATGACTACGATACTCCGGACGGAACCGGTGTAAGAGATTACATTCATGTGGTTGACCTTGCAATCGGACATGTAAAAGCATTAAAGAAAATTCAGGAGAATGCAGGACTTTGCATTTATAACCTTGGAACCGGACATGGCTACAGCGTTCTTGACATTGTAAAGAACTTTGAGAAAGCTACTGGTGTTAAGATTCCATACGTGATCAAACCAAGAAGACCGGGCGATATCGCAACCTGCTACTGTGATCCGACCAAAGCAAAAGAGGAGCTTGGCTGGGAAGCACAGTATGGTATCGAAGATATGTGTGCGGATTCCTGGAGATGGCAGAAAAACAATCCGAACGGATATGAGGACTAATTAACTTGTAAAATCATAAAAAAGTGATTATAGTAGGGGTAACAGAATTCATATATATGTAGTGTGAATCTGTTACCCTTTTTTTGATGAGACAATGGAGAAAATTTACTCCCTTTTCGGAATTGTGTACCTATGGGAAATGAGCTTATAAATATACATTGCAAACAGCAGACATCTATTTTATTATCAAATATAAAAATCGATACTTGTAGATGGAGGTAATCAAAATGAAAGAATATCAACATTTGATTGGAAAGATTATTGTCGCAGTGGCAATTATAGTTGCTGCAATCATTATAGCGCAGGCTATTGGTGG
>OGDG01000918.1_pt1 | contig 13292 bp, 17 predicted proteins | sample 1570391 | NCBI WGS metagenome assembly OGDG01 (sample SAMEA2582186, study PRJEB24529) | metagenome | biome: Human gut stool | place: China | collected 2011 | reverse complement strand
TGCAATACTTCCAGGAAAACCCGGACATACGCCGCAATACAGCCCGGCGTGCCGCACAGGCGGACGACACGCAAAACCGGCAGCAGGAACAGAAGAAAGGAAGCAGACAGGCCGTATAAAAAGAATACAAAAAAGAATCATTAACCATTCATAAGAGAAAAAGACATGAAGCAGAATGACAACCGGATATTCAGAAAGGAAGACCTTGACTGGAAAACACTGGAGACCATCGGTATCCACAAAGAAGAACTGGAAAAAAGCGGGGACATGGAACTGCTCCTGCAAGGGGAGGAAACGGAAACCGTCCCATTGAAAATCCGTACTCCCGCACTCCGCTTAACAATGGACGCCACCCTCAGGATCACGGTGGGGACGGACGGAAAGCCGGTAATGGAAATCAACGGGATCAGTCCCGAAGCGGAAAGCGAAGCCGGCGGATAATCCCTGCCCCATACAGACAGAATCAAAAGTATACACAATTTCCCCGTACCGGTTTTATTGCGAAGGTACGGGGAACATCAAATGAAAGAAGATCATGATTGCGATATTGACAGACAAGCCCAATGTGGGAAAAGAGATAGCAAGAATTCTGGGAGCACATACCAGAGAGGACGGATACATGAGCGGGAACGGGTACATGGTGACATGGACCTTCGGCAACATGCTTTCACTGGCCATGCCGAAGGATTACGGGATGGACCGCCCGGAACGCGGGGACTTCCCGATAAATCCCGCCCCTTTCAGACTGATGGTAAAACACATCAGGACCGATACGGGATGGATACCGGACATCAACGCGGTCCTCCAGCTGAAAGTGATCGAAAAAGTATTCGACGCCTGCGAAAGTATCATTGCGGCCACCGACGCCTCCCGGGAGGGAGAAATGGTCTTCAGGTACCTTTACCGGTATCTGGAATGCAGGAAACCCTACCGCCGTCTATGGATCTCGTCACTTACGGACGAAGCCGTGCTGGAAGGAATGGACAACCTCAGGCCCGGCAGCCTGTATGATCGCATGTTTCTGGCAGCGGACAGCCGCAACAAGGCGGACTGGGTACTGGGACTCAACGCCAGCTATGCCCTCTGCCAGGCGACCGGAACGGGAAACAACTCACTGGGACGGGTGCAGACACCCGTACTGGCAGCCATAAGCAGCCGTTACCGTGAACGTGAGAACCACATTGCCACGGACACCTTTCCGGTTTTTATCAGCCTGTGCAAAAATAACACCCTGCTCAAAATGCGCTGCACGGAAGAATTCACGGACCGGGAGGCGGCTGCACGGCTTTACAGTGACTGCAAACTGGCCGGACATGCACGCGTCACCGCTGTCAGCAGGCAGATCAGGGAGATAGAGCCTCCAGCCCTCTACAACCTGACCGAACTCCAGAAAGACGCCAACAACTATTACGGAATGACTGCCGGAAAATCACTTGAAATCGCACAGAGACTTTATGAGAAGAAACTGATTTCCTATCCGCGAACTGCCGGACGTTTCCTTCCACGGGACGTTTACGACAAACTGCCCCGTATCATGGAAAAAATCCTGAACAGGAAGGAATTCCGACCGTATGTCAGAAGCATGGGGATCAACATATTCGACCTGCCGGACAAGGTTGTCGACGAAGGACAGGCGGCGGAACACCACGCCATCATCATTACCGATACATATCCGGAAGGATTAAACCGGGAGGAGATGCAGCTGTACATGATGATTATCGGACGGATGCTGGAAGCCTTCATGCCCGCATGCAGGGCGGAATACACCACCGTGGATGCCGTATGTGCCGCACGAAATTTCCGGTGTCATGCATGCCGCATCATTGAAAAGGGATGGTTCGGCATATTCGAAAGGGAAAGCGTCATTGCAGGAAGGGAATACGGCTTATCCCCCATCCCGCAACTGGAAAACGGGGAGACGGCCGCTGTTACCGGATGCAGCCTGATACACAGGAAGGACCTGCCCGTATCCGCATATACCGACGCGGAACTGATCACCTACATGGACACTGCCGGACTGGGAACGCCGGCCACGCGTACAGGAATCCTGCAGACCCTGATTGACCGCAAATATGTACGTTATTCAGGCAAATACATCATCCCCACACGAAAGGGGCTTTACATATATGAGACGGTACGGAACATGAAAATAGCGGGAACCGCACTGACTTCGGGCTGGGAGGCGCAACTGGCACGAATGGAAAGGGGAAAGCTTACACAGGAAGAATTCATGAAAGGGGTACTCAAACTCTCGGGAGAGGTAACGGAAGATATCTTCCGGAAATGTGAAAGATAGAAGCTATATATAGGAACGGGAAATGCAGGCTGAAAAGTCTGCATTTTTTATTTGTCAGACATCTGTTATGCCGCTTTTAGGCGGCAAAAGGTACCGGATTACCCCGTATTCGTGTCAAGGCAGCCCTGCGGGCCGGTCGGCTGAAAGAAAATCATCCTCGCTGCGCTCCGGTATTTTCTTTCGCCAAGCCTTGACACAAAAGGGCAATCCGGGGGAAGGAGGCCTGTAAAATCGGGAAAACAGATCCCGAAGGGATAATCATACACTCATAAAAACAACAAGGACATGAAACAGAAATCCATCGCAAGCATCTGCAAGCCGGCGGTCACACTGCTGGCAGCCGCAGCAATAATCCTGCTATGCCGCAAAGGCATAATTCCGGTATATACCATCCTGTTACTGACAATGGCGGAAGGCATAATCCGTATTTTACTAAGGCTCCTCCCGTTCCTGGCGACAATTCTCAGCATTCTGATCCTTATCGGAATGATATTATAAACCCTTAAACAACAAATGAAATGGAAACAAGGAAATTCACCCCGTCAGCTCCGGTCGCACCCGCACTGTGGCCGACAACGCGCAGCATCAGGCCTGCAAAGAGAAGATTTCCCAATACGGTTGATGAGCCCAGAAACATCGGGTATTATCTCAAGCCACTGCTTGACATCACGAAGCGACCGGACAGAGACGAAATTCTGAAGACATATCTCAAGGAAACCTATGTATAACAATAAAAAAACAACCATTATGTTTTTCCAATCAATTTATCAGATGATGTCGGCAGGCACAGACCTGAACATCAACATCAGGAGAACGGACGGAAAACTGTCCGTAGCGGTAATGCCCAGGCGTACAACACTCAAGGATGAAGCCGGACAGGCCATCGTGCCGCTCATACTCAACGGCACCCCCATGGAACTGGACGGACAATTCCTGCAAATCATCACCACACCGCTGCAGAAAGCGCAGGGAATCCTCACCAACCTTGAAACCTTCGAGCAACAGGCACGGCTGACCGCAACACAAGGCAAGGCGACCGGAACCGCCAACGACAAGAAGACAAAAGAGGCACGTGAAAAACAGGAAAAGATGGAAAAACTCCTCAAACGTGCGGAGGAGGCGTTCACGGCAGGAAAATACTCGGAAGCGACAACCTGCCTCAGGCAGGCCAAGGTACTCGCAGATACGGACAGGCAGAAACAGATAGAGGCAAGGATACAGGAAGTGCAGAAGGAGTCGTCACAGGGCTGCCTGTTTCCTGAAACGGATACACAGCCGCTCCCACAACAGCCGCCCGCAAACGGTACGGCGAACGGAAACCGGCCTGACGGACAAATGCGGATGTTCACGTCACAACCTCCACAACAGCCTGTACAGCAGGCAATCCCGCAAACGGTACAACAACCGGTGCCTCGGCCGCAGATAGTACAGCCGCAGCCCGTACCACAATATTATCCGGGAACACCGCAACCCGTTCCCCTGCAGCCGCAAGCAACCGTCATACAGACAACCCGGGAAAATACGGGCAGGGAATACCAGTCACCGCCACAACCGGCCACAGAAGCGCTCACTTTTGACAAGGACGATGAAAATGACAGGGAACTGTTGCGTGAAGACCCGTATGCGGAATACATAGACTTCCCGCAGGAATGCCGTATGAAGGACGAGACACAGGCGGAGCTTATATGTTGTTAAACCATTAAAACTTTAAATAATATGGCACTTGATATCAAAGGACTCAAAAGAGTATTCATCCTGAAAAAAGGAAATGGCACCCTGACACTGGAAGACCCGGACAGCAGAATGTCCCTTTCCGAAGTGACGGACTTCTATTCCATAAACTATCCGGAACTGACCACGGCAACCCTGCACGGGCCGGAACTCGAAGAGGACCGCGCGGTATACCGGTTCAAAACCACCATAGGAACGAAAGGATAAGCCATGGCAAAGAAAACAAACCCTAAGAAAAAGGAGGAGACAGCATGCAGACAGCTATCGGAACTACAAACGGAAGACCTGGCACGACTTATTATCAGCGAGGCCGGATGCACAGACATCAGCCGGGGAACCGGCAGCAGAAAGAAAAGAAGGCTGCCGCCGGCAGGAACCGTAATGATTTTCTAACGGGGAGAATTCTCCCCGTTACCCCCGATTACTATATGGAGAGCCGCGCGGGAGAAAAAATCAACCTTACGACAAGGGAGAATTTTGATTTCCTGTACCGTTCGGCACTCAGATACAGCGGGCTTGTCGGCCTCAGGCTTCCTTTCCGCCCGACCAGGAAATCACCGAGGATGAACATCATCAAACTGTACCGGGCAATGGACACCATACTCCCGGAGCATGTCAACCTGGAAGAGGAGAACGGAAGGCTGTACTTCTGCCTCTACCGGTTCCATGAGTGGCCGGAGTATAAACTGTTCTGGATACCGCTGGAATTCACGGAGAGACTGCCGGAAAAACTCGGAAGGATAGCACTGGAATTTATCCGACAGCTCGCCCGGCACCATGGCATACCCAAAAGCACGGATACCAGCTACTACGAAATGGCACACGATTACCTGGAAGACTACAGGCTCTACGACGAAGAGGCGACGGCAGGAGAGATCAGACGCAAGGCCGCACTTGCCAGACTGTATGAAAAAGGGAAGGCGCACCGTATACTGAAGAGAATGGACAATCCAAAGGGATTTCTTGCGGACCTGGAGGGGGAAATACGGAAATACCATACAAAGAAGAACTATGAGCGGGCATTGCTGGAACTGCTCACGGAAGGTACGGCATACATTTCACACGGCAGCCCGAGCATCATGCAATACTCCTACGACTGGGCATACGAGGAGGCACCTGATTTCAGGCCGGTGGGACTGGAGACGCAGATCATGGTCACCTGGTCGGTAAAGGACGCCATGAACGACGAAATGGAAAGCTATTTCAACTCGGACTACCAGGAATCATACGCGATCACACCCGTCACGACATTCCACCTGACGCCGGACACGGAAAAGCCTTTCTCCATGGATGACTTTCCGGAGCGGTTCTCCCAATGGCTCGCACGCTTCACAAAACTCATTACAAACAACTTCTAATAAAACAGGAAAATGAATGAACTGACAATACAGATGCAGCAAATCATGCATCCCAGAGCGGTACTTGTCGCCTATGAATGCGAAACGGCAGGTTACTCGATCCCGCGAAGTTATCTCGAACTTAGGCCTGTCAATGAGAAAGGACGGATGGGAGCCGGCATTCCGGTAACCTATGAGTTCATGAACTCACTGGTGGAATCATACACGGAAAGCATGAGCGGAATCCCGCACGGACGCATCCCCGGGAACATGCTCCTGTGCGACTCCAGAAAAGGCCGCGAAAGGTACATATGGTACAATCCGCCACAGAAGAGAAAAATGTACTTCCAGGACGGGCTGCACATTACAAACGGGACATTCAACGTACCGGGCGTCATCTACGTGGTGGAACGGGAATGCATGGACATACACGCCTTCAAGGGAACAATCCCCGAAGAGCGGACAGAACTGTATCTGGCACCGTTCTTCAATGTAACCGGGGCGGACGTCTGCCTGGGCAACTCATCGCTAAAGAAACCGCAGGACATGGATTTTCATGAATTTCAGGAATACTGGGAAAAGCGTTTCTGGATGAGCGAGTTCTCACATTTGGGAGGCGGCAGGAACCCGACCCGCAGCAATCTGGTTTCAGTAACAGAACATGTACGGAACAATCCGTTTGATTACAGCGAGTTACAACAATCCGGGAAGAAACTTAAAGACATACTGGCATGAAAAAGATTCATTATACGGACAGCTACCTGCTGAAACCTTACCATCCCGTCACCATCCATGTTGCGGGTGCAGGGGGCACGGGATCACAGGTCATAACCAACCTGGCACGCATGAACGTCGCGTTGCAGGCACTGGGACATCCGGGACTGCACGTCACCGTATTCGATCCCGACATTATCACGGAAGCCAACATAGGACGCCAGCTTTTCAGTGAGACGGAGCTGGGGCAAGGCAAGGCGACAGCGATGACAGGACAAGGCCGGCAAATATCATCATCACCTGCACGGACAATACCCGCTCACGACTGGAACTGTGGAGATTCCTGAAAAAATACAGGGAGGCCTCCGTAAACAATGAAAGGGCGGTTTATTACTGGATGGATTTCGGGAATGCGCAAACCACCGGGCAAGTCTTCATAGGTACTGTCCGCAACAAGATACGGCAACCGGCATCAAAAGAATTCATGCCGGTACCCGGAATGAATGTCATCACCGAGGAGGTGAACTATTCCACAATAGAAGAGAAGGACTCCGGACCGAGCTGCTCACTGGCGGAAGCACTGGAAAGACAGGACCTGTACATCAACTCCATACTGGCACAAGTCGGCTGTGACATTCTATGGAAGATGTTCAAGGAAGGAAGAACCCTGTACCGGGGAGCATATATCAATCTGGACACACTCCGGGTTAATCCGATACCGGTATAAGCCATGTGAAACAGACAGCCTCCCTTGCCGCCAACAGTTGCTGCGACAAGGGAAGCATCGGTATTTTTTTTCAATCCGTATAAAACCGGAACCGGATTCAGGACTTAATCCGCACTAATCCGGCAACACCCTTTCCTGTTTTAACCAGTTCGTATTTCTCAAGCCTTTCATACAATTTGCCAAGCGTCCTGCAGCCATACCTTTTCACTTTGAATTTGGGCATCAGCTTCTTCAGCGCACCTCCAATCAAAGACAGGCTAACCTCCGCCTTACCATCAGCAGCCTGTTCAAAAGCCTTATCAAAGTATTCCATATCTCTTTGAATAAAAAATTCAGGTGTATTTTCCTGAAAAGGCTTCTCCTCCTTCCGGTCAGCCAATAGAAACTCAGTACAGGAACGTACCAGTGCCACCGGCGTCTTTCCCTCCCCGTAACCAAGAACCATCAGGCCACTCTCCCTGATACGTTGTGCCAGCAAGGTATAATCCCCGTCACTGGCAACCAGACAAAAACAACCGACACAAAAGAGGAAGCCTGCACCATCCTGAACGAATAATCCCTTGCCGCATCCTTCCAACCGGAAAGTTTTTTTTTAGTCCAGTCACCATATATACGTCTCACAACGGCAGTACCATAGCGAGATACAAACCGCATCACATCTTCCATCTTCTCGGAAGAAGCGTTATCGCCGTCAATCAAAACCGCGACAAACAAATCTTTTTCTTTTTTCATACCGAATCCTTAAGCTGCAAAAATATAACAGGTTCCCGCAAATATAAATAATTGAACCTATTTTTTCTTTCCCCTCTGCCGCAAAAAATCCTGTATTTCCGAACTACGATAAAAATTCTTACCGTTCTCGTCCGTCTGGTAGTAGCGGATAAGCCCCTTTTCACGGTAACGGGCAATGGTCCGTTGCGTCACGCCCAGAAGCTGCGCAAGGTCACAGTTATCCAGCAAGGTGTCGCCGTCCAGGCAGTCTTTCAGGCGGTTCATACGGTCAAGTTTCTTTTCAAGGCGATTAAAACCTTCCACCATAGTCATTATCATTTTCTCAAGTACCTCATTATCTATATACATCATGGCATATCCTCCATTGTTTTAAAAAGTGATTACCTGAATACTCTTCCTGTGCGCACTACAAGAGTATATTACACTATAATGAAAATTACATGCCGGATTCAAAAAAACGAATCCATCTTTTTACATAACATTCTAATTCACAAAGAAATATAAAATAAAAAATTACAAAAAGCACTGTAAAATGTAATCCCGGATGTTGTAAAGTTCGGGTACAAATTGTAAATACGATTTACAATTTGACCAGCTATCCGTGAAATCTGACGACATCTGCTGACACCTGTAGTCAGAGACTTGGAGACAAACTTACCGGCAGCATATCTTTGCATCGGACAAAAAATCAAAAGCTTATGGAAGTGATCAGTATCGAAGCCACAACATTTGAAGAAATAAAGCAGGCGTTAAGCTCAATTATCCGAGATATCCGGACAGGAAGAGGAATACGGCAGGAGGAAAGACTGACGGAATGGATGGACAATCAGGAAGCATGTATCATGATGGATATCTCTCCAAGAAAGTTGCTTACTTTACGCAGCACGGGAAAAATCCCGTACAGCAGGATAGACAGGAAAATCTATTACCGGAAAAAAGACATCATCACATACATGGAAGGACTGTTACAAAAAGGAAACAATTAAGCAAAGAAATATGGCACATGACTTACTGACAAGGGAAAGTCCGGAGATTATCCGCTTCTTCCAGGATATTGGACACATCACTGAACTCTTAAAAAGCAAACCGGACAGATACAGGCCTGTCCTGAACGGTGACAGGTATATCACCGAAGCTGAACTGTCCGAATCACTGAAGATAACACGCCGGACACTGGTTGAACACAGGACAACCGGACTTATCCCCTATTACCGGCTGGGAGGCAGGATACTTTATAAAGAAAAGGATATTATAAAACTGCTGGATGAAAACAGGATGGAAGCTTTTTAAAAGCCGACAATATAGAAGAGAACGTCTTCGGGAATTTTCCTAAAGACATTCTCTTCATATATATGCCGTTCATTCCAGTATAAATGAATACATTATAAAGTTTTCTGTAATTTTATCCCAATACTATTTGGAGGAATCGAACCTTTTCCATATCTTTACACCGTCAAAAAATGACAGCGATAAAGATTGAAATAATTGAGATTAGGTATATGGCTAATTCAATGGTTTCGATTTTAACGATATAATATTTAGTGCTGTCTATCAGGACTTTAAAAACAAAGAACTTTGAATGTTCGATTCTTGGTGGCACCACTTTTAAGAAAAGAAAGACGATGTAAATCTCTGAATTTCAAAGAAGTTCGGGGATTTTTCTTTTCCAAGAATAGGCAAAATAGTGGGATAAAGGGGGGATCAACGTAAGAATCTGAGGGCTTTCGTTTTTATGCATATAATTTAGCGAGTCTGTACAAGAAAAATGCTTTATCTCTTACTCCTCTGAACTGTGCCCTGAACGCTTTGATTTTAGCATTAAATGATTCTGCTGCTGCATTGGTAGCCCTTCTTTCAAAGAAGTTTATTATATTCATATAGTGCGTTTGTATCGAGCGCGCTACCCTTCCAAAGGTGAGAAACCCCGCTTTGTCTACTTCATCATACCACCTTGCAAGCCTTGTCAAAGCTATATCTTTAAACTTACACTGATGATAGATTGATCCTAACCGCATGGCCATATAATATCCTTTCTTTATATCGGGATATTCTTTAAATAGAATCTCGGCCCGTATCCTTTGAGACTGAGTCCATAGAGATTCTTTTTTGTAAAGCAGATAAATACTCCTTGCCAGCAACTGTTTTCTTGTATCTCCATTGGCGAAAACGGGCGCATGATACATCTTTCCGCAGGCCTTGGCGTAAGCTATCTGTATGGACTCTTCGTCCAAAGCCTCCCAGCGAGCTTTCACCCGCATCTCCTGAACCGCTTCATACGCTAATTTCTGTACATGGAAACGATCCGTAACCCGTTTGGCAGCAGGGAAGCAAGTCCGGGCAATCTGTTCCATATTGGGAGCCATATCCAATGTTATCTCACGCACCTGGTAGCGGCGACGACGCGAAAGTTTAAGCAGGACAGAGGTAACCGTGCAAACATCCGTACCTTTAATGATACCAATAATACTGCCTTTACCACCGTGAGTCTCTTTATTAATCAACACAGTATAGAGTTCTCCACGGGAAAGAGCCACTTCGTCAATGCAGACGTAGGCACCAATGTTCTTCTCAAACAGGAGCCAGTTCTCTGCGTGAGCAAGCTGATCCCAGTGTAGGTAATTACTTAAATGGTTGCGGTATTGACGTTCCAACAAATCCCCGTCAACGCCATATAAAGTACCCAATAACTTGCAACTGATCGGATAATTATCAATATAGTTCTTTTAAAAAAGACGCAAAGTCTTGCGTCAAACGAGTACCCTCAGCCACCATACGCCAATTGCGGGAAATATACTCATTGCTGCTTTTCAAAATCCAACGGCGACGACGGAGGTTCAAAAAGACTTTCTTGCCACGAAGAGGAAAGTCTTGAACAACAACAGGCTCATAAGACCCTTTACTCTCTGTTTCTTGACCAGCATACTTCTCGGGGAGCTCTTTCCTTCACATCAACAAGATCAAAGTAATCCAAAGTTCCTTCAGGAAGAAGAAGGTGATAACCATTTAACTTCATAAGCTATTAATTTGGAGACAAAGATAACAATTTATATATTTAACCCTCAGGGTTATTCATTGATCCCTTTTTAAAACTATTCCGAAAAAGTAAACGTACGCTTTTTTATCTTTTTTTGCACCAACAGACAAGTAGGTAAGTAATATGTGCCGGACGGCACTATCTAACATTTCAATAAGGAGTAAACGGTGCGTAAATGTTTGGCAAGACGTTCCGTATCCAGTCCACCGAGAAAAGACATTTCAAAGGACAGCCCCATGTAAACTTGTCGGAACATAACTACTGCATCTTCTACATCCACATCTTTTCTCAATTCTCCGGTATTTATCGCGCGCTGTATGGCGGTACGCCAATAGGCATAATCACCGACTATAAGATTATGGAGTTTTTCTTTGGCGTTAGGGTCATATTGGAGAAGTTGAAACAGAAAATGAAAATATTGGGCATGATATGAAAACTTTCCTTGTACCACCTTATCACTACCTGGGCCTATCAGATTACTCAGCATATCCATTGTTCGTTGTACGCCTTTCACGTATTCATCTATAAATTCGGCAAACGTACCGTTCGTTTCAGTGAATTTGTTTCGTGGGTTTTGCGCGCTAAAACAAAACTTATCCACTACGGCAATGAATAGTTCTTGTTTGTTCTTATAGTATTTGAATATTCCGGCTTTCGACATTCCGAGCATCTTTCCAAGTTCTGCAAAACTGGCTTTTTCATAGTTTACGGACATAAACAACTTGAACGCAGCGATCAGCAACTCATCACGGGTAATTTTCATTTTGTGATAGTCTTTTATATTTTTCAATCCCGAAAATAGTATTTTATTCTCATACAAGCTACATAACAAGTCATAGATTAACAAAAATAAATCGGCGAATCCCCTTAGTAAATCAGAATGAAGTTGTATCTTGAGCCCAAGATGAACGGAGACAGACATTCCCCAAAGGGGTACAACGGAAACATGACTTCTTTGCAACTTGGTTGCAAAGAAATTCCTCTATCTTTGCCATCAAACCCAGAAAACAATATATGAAACGTATCCTTTCCATATATCCACTCGTAATAGCGACTCTATTTATAATAGTATTCTCCGCTATTCCACACCACCATCACAAGGAGGTGTTGTGCATGGTTATGGAATTGTGCGAACAAGATAACACATACAATGATGATCATACCGACCATGGTACTGACCAAGACATACATCACCAAAACATCTGCGTACCCAACGTGGATTATATTTCTTCTTCCGGTATGACAAAGAGCAGTCTCGACAGTGGAAATGGAATGCTGCTACATTTGCCAATTTTGTTTCTGCTGGCTGATATTCTGACTCTTAACCTCAATACATCAGAACTCGAAACCATATACGACGAGTACGTCGTATCCTATACGTCCGTAGTGCTTGGCGAAAGTTGCGGACTTCGTGCACCTCCCTGTTACTTATCTTAAAGCATCTCATTGTGTGGCATAAACTACAATGTATGCATTCTTTCCGATAGCTGTTACCAGAGTAGCATCTTCCGTGTTGCTATCCGCCCGGCTATGCGTATTCTTTTCGTAAGAGCATAAGGATGTTTCTCCCCGGTATGATATTGCCGGTTATACGATTGCGCCACACGGTCTTTCCCTTTCAGTCAAATTTCTAAAAATTACAAAAATGAAAAAATATATATTCATAATATTGGCTGCGGCCATTTCCCTGACATCTTGCGATAAAAAACAAAGTGATAAAAAAACGGTAGAAACCCATCAAAAAGGCGATGGTCACAACCATGAAGAAGATGATGGGCATAATCACAAAGAAGAAAAAAACTCCGGTGAAGAGCACTCGGACGAAATAGTTTTCACCCGGCAACAGGCCGACGCTATCGGGCTGGAAGTATATAATGTAGAACCCGGCATATTCAGCCAAGTCATAAAGACCAGCGGACAGATACAATCTGCCCAAGGAGATGAAGCGACCATTGTAGCTATCACTAACGGTATCGTATCCTTCCCGGCTCGGTCCATTATCGAGGGAGCACCGGTTGGTACAGGAACTACGATTGTGACTATTTCAGCCAGAAATCTTTATGAAGGTGATCCGGTAGCAAAAGCAAAGATCACCTATGAAACAGCCCTAAAAGAGTTCAAACGTGCCGAAGGCCTGGTAAAGGACAAAATCATCTCGGAAAAGGAGTTTGAACAATCACGCCTGAAATACGAGAATGCAAGAACAGCCTATGAAGCACAGGCAACCAACGTTACGGCATCCGGGGTTAAAGTAACCACCCCAATCAGCGGATATATCAAGAACAGATTGGTCAACCAAGGTGAATTTGTATCTGTCGGACAACCGATTGCCACGGTTTCCAAGAACAGGAGACTACAATTGAGAGCCGATGTCTCGGAGAATTATTTCAATGAACTTGGAAAAATCAGAAATGCCAATTTTGTAGTGTCTTACAATAACAAGGCATACCGGTTGGCAGATCTTAAGGACAGCAGGCGTCCGTTAAGATCTGCGTGGAGGTTTACCTGCTGGCCACTCCTCAAAACAATGTCATTTCAATTCCCGTCTCGGCACTTACCGAAGAGCAAGGTATCTATTTCGTCTATCTCCAAATAGGCGAAGAAGAATTCCTCAAACGTGAAATAGCCATTGGAGAGAGCGACGGGAAAAACGTAAGAGTGCTTTCCGGACTTAGTACCGGTGATAAGGTAGTTATCAAAGGCGCTTATCAGGTAAAACTG
>OGDG01000915.1_pt1 | contig 13296 bp, 10 predicted proteins | sample 1570391 | NCBI WGS metagenome assembly OGDG01 (sample SAMEA2582186, study PRJEB24529) | metagenome | biome: Human gut stool | place: China | collected 2011 | reverse complement strand
CTGCCGGTCAAGATTGTCTATTTTTTCCATAATAGTAAATAAGTAAAGTTCTTGTAGTTATCAAATAGTAAGCAAATATAGGACTTTATTTTAATTTATCTATAAAAAGGGACGGAAAAATGAATAAAAGTGAGGGGTAACGATAAGGCGCGGATTACGCGGATTTCACGGATTTAGTTTACCAAATCCGCGTTATTCCTCGTAATCCGCGCCTAAAAGAAGTATCAAGAGGGTTTTGCCCCTCCCTTCGGATTGTTACATTACTTCTCGATACCCAGCAGTTCCACTTCGAATATCAAAGTAGAGAACGGCTTGATTTGGCTACCGGTTTCTCTTGAACCGTATGCCAGGTCGTAGGGGATATAGAGTTCCCACTTAGAGCCGACGGGCATCATGGTGAGGGCCTCTGTCCAGCCTTTGATTACCTGGTTGGCACGGAAAGTAGCAGGTTCGTTGCGCTTGTAAGAGCTATCGAATTCTGTTCCGTCAATCAGCGTACCTTTGTAGTTTACTTTCACCTTGCTGCTGTCGGCAGGAACGGCACCGTTACCCTTGGTGATGATTTTGTATTGCAGACCGCTTGGGGTAGTTACTACACCTTCTTTAGCCTTGTTCTCAGCCAGGAACTTTTCACCGGCAGCTTTGTTGTCAGCATACTTTTCTGCAGTTGCTTTTTCTTTGATGGCATCCATCTGAGTACGCATGTACTCTTGAGCTTTCATCATATCCATAGCACCACCCTTGCCGATGACACCTGCTACGAAACCTGCCAGCAGATTTTCGCGGCTGATGCTCTGTGTGGAGTCGTTGCCGAAGATTTGTTGGTTGAAGCCTTCCACCCATTGCTTGCTGACCATCTGGCCTACTTGCAGACCGGCCATGTAAGCCACGTCTTTCTTATCGATTTTGGCTGCGCCTTCGTTGAAACCTTTCAGGAATTCTGACATCTGGGTTGAGTCAATGCCTTGTTGTGCAAGATACTGGTCCAAACCTTCTGTACGTGCCATACCGATGGCGTAAGATAATGAGTCGATGTCCGTCTTCAAATCAGCTTTCGGACTTTGAGCAGTACAAGATGCCATGCCGGCAGCTACTGCAAGAGCCATGAGAAATGTTACTTTTTTCATTTTGCTTTTACTTGTTTGTTTATTTAGATAAAATTTTCTGTAATTCGACTTCGAATACGAGCGTGCTGTGGGGAGGAATCATCTCGCCGGCACCCTGCGCTCCGTATGCCAGGTCGCTGGGGATGTAGAGTTTCCACTTGGCACCTTCGGGCATAAGCTGAAGGGCTTCCACCCAACCGGGTATCACTTGGTTTACACCGAATGTGGCAGGCTGGCCGCGCTTGATGGAGCTGTCGAACAGCGTTCCGTCAACCAGTGTGCCTTCGTAGTGGCATTGTACCTGGTCGGTTGCTTTGGCATAGTGACCGACGTTTCCTTCTGTGATAACTTCGTATTGAAGTCCGCTGGGAAGCGTAACAACTCCCTCGCGTTTTTTGTTCTCTTCCAGGAACTTTTTGCCGGCTTCTATGTTTGCTGCGTTCATCTTCTCCTCCAGTTCGGCAAAGTACTTGTTGACGATGTCACGGGCTTCTGTGTGGCTGATTGCCGTCTGGTTGCCCTCCAAAACGTCTTTGATTGCTTGTGCAAAGTCATCTACTGCAATGCCTTTGGCACCCATGCTTAAAAGATTCTGACCTATTCCAAGGCCGATAGCATAACTGAATTTGTCCATAAGATTCTTTTGTTGACGACCGGATTGGTTTCTTTTCCAGTCTATTGCAAATTTATGAGTGGCAAAAGTACGTCTTTTATTTGAATGATAAGGCTTTTAAGTATTTAATTTTTCTTATTTATATCACAACTTGAACATTCTTCTTATATTTGTCTTACTTTAATAAAGGAAAGGAGCGGAAAATGAAGAACTTGGTCATATTGTCGGGTGCTGGTATGAGCGCCGAGAGCGGCATCAGCACATTCCGTGATGCGGGCGGATTATGGGACAAATATCCGGTGGAGCAGGTGGCGACTCCCGAGGGGTATGCACGTAATCCGGAACAGGTCATTAATTTCTATAACGAACGTCGCAAGCAGTTGCTCGATGTGGTGCCGAATGCCGGGCATCTGGGCGTTGCCGACCTGGAGAGGGATTTCAATGTAACGGTCGTCACCCAGAACGTAGATAATCTGCACGAGCGTGCCGGCAGTACGCACGTGATACACTTGCATGGGGAACTGACGAAGGTTTGTTCCAGCCGCGACCCTTATAATCCGCATTTCGTCAAGGAACTGGCGCCGGAGGAATATGAAGTAAAGTTGGGCGACAAGGCGGGCGACGGTACGCAGCTCCGCCCGTTCATCGTGTGGTTTGGCGAGTCGGTGCCGGAGATTGAGACTGCCATCCGGTATGTGGAGCAGGCGGACATCTTCGTCATCATCGGCACCAGCCTGAACGTTTATCCCGCTGCGGGACTGCTGAACTACGTGCCCCGTGCCGCCGAAGTGTATCTGATAGACCCCAAGCCGGTGGACACGCACGTCATGCGTCCGATACATGTCATTCAAAAGGGAGCTTCGGAAGGGGTAAAAGAGTTGAAGGCGCTGCTTACAGTTACCCAGCCTCCTTTGCCTTAGGACTTAATCTCCTACGTCTTAGGACTTAGCCCCTCACGGTATAGGACTTAATATGCAGAACATCCGGATGTCTTTCTCCAAAACACCCGGATGTTTTACCCCAAAACATGGGGATGTTTTGCCCCATTACATCCGGATGTTTTAGGTGAAAACATGGGGATGTTTTGGGTACTCACTCCTATACTGTAGAGAGCTGGGTATAGGGGAGATTCCCGCAAGGTATAGGTCTTGCGGGAACAAAGTATATTTGTCCTCGAAATTTGTGCTATTTCTTTATCACGGCCCGTAATACGAACCAGGCATGATGGGCTACGGTACTCATCAGTCCGTAATGCCGCGCCATGATGCGGAAGCGTTCGCGCAGGGATGCTTGCCGGTTCTGGGTGGTCATTCCCTCTTCCAGATAGTCGATGAGGGTGAGATGGGTATTGTGCAAGGTCCGTGCCTTCTTCATCACCCGGATGCACCAGTCGAAGTCGGCGGAGAAGCGGTATTGCAGGTCGTAGGGTTCTACAAGGGAAGCTTTGGCAAAGAAGGCCTGATGGCAGACCAGCATGCCCTGCTTGAAGCTTCGCCAGGTAAGCACTTCCGGGGCGGCGAGGCGGCGCATGCGGATGAAGTGACCTTCCTTGTCCACCAGTTCCGTTTCGCCGTACAGCACGTCGGGTAGTTCGTTGCCGGAGATGGAACGCACCATCTGCTGCAAGGTGTCGTCTTCGTGGAAGCTGTCGCCGGCATTGAGGAAGCAGAGGTAATCGCCGGTGGCAAGGCGGATGCCTTTGTTCATGGCGTCGTACAGTCCCTTGTCCGGTTCGCTCACGATGCGGGTGATGCGGTCGCGGTAACGGTCGATAATGGAGAGCGTGCCGTCTTTGGACGCACCGTCCACAAGGATGTATTCTACGTGGTGGTAGGTTTGCGAGATAACGCTTTGAATCGTGTCCTCCAGTACCGCTTCGGCATTGTAGGTCACGGTGATGATGCTGAATTTCGGGGTGGGGTGGTTATGCATTTCTTCCGGTTACTTTGTTGTAAAGGTCAATGTATTTCTTGGCGACGACGTTCTCCGAATAGTGGGAGATGGCTTTCCGGCAGGCTTGTTCCGAGAGGCTGGGGTAGTCGGGTTCGGTCAGCGTCCAGTAGATGCCGTTGGCAAAGTCTTCCGAGGATTTGTATTGTGCCACGTAGCCGTTGTGCAGATGGTCTATCATCTCAGGGATGCCGCCCACGTTGAATCCGACGCAGGGAATGCCGCATGCCATGGCTTCCATGATGGTGTTCGGCAGGTTCTCTTCCAGCGAGGGGGTCACGAAGATGTCCACGGCATTGTAGATGTTCACCAGTTGGTGTTCGTTGCTGACGAAGTTCAGCGGGTAGACTTTGAATGGAAGCAGGTTTTCCAGTTGTTGCGATTGGTTGCCGAAGACGACGACACCCAACTGTTCCCGGAGTTCGGGATGCTTGTCAGCCAGCAGTCGGCACGATTCTATCAGGTAGTCGATGCCTTTCCGTTTGTCCGTAATCTTCACCGAGCCGAACAACATGAGCTTTTTGTCTTGCGGCAGTAGGCAACGGCTGCGGGCTTCCTGTCGGTTGCGGGGCTTGAAGAGGTTGGTGTTGATGGGGTTGGGGATGCACGTCACGGCATGTCCGCAGAAGAGGGCGCTTGTCCGGGCACGTTCTTCCAGCCAGCGGCTGCAGGTGACGAAGTTGATGTGACGGTTGCGATATAGATTCTGCTTTTTCCGGAAGATGCGGTAGGAAAGGTCACGCTTGCCTCCGCCTCCGTGGATGAAGGGGCAGTTGTGGCATTCCTGCCGGTAACGGGTGCACTCGCGGGCATGGTGACAGATGCCGGTGCAGGGCCACATGTCGTGCATGGTCCAGACGACGGGCTTGCCCGAGGCGAGAATCTTCTCGATATTCCTCAGCGAGAGCATCCCTTGGTTTATCCAGTGCAGATGGATGACGTCTGCCTGCTGGAATTCGGGCAGTGAGGTGATGTCTGTCCCCGTGTTGGCTATGTCCACGGCAAAGATGTTCTTTTTGTTGAAGCGGTTGGCGCTCCAGATGACGATGCGCTCCCAGACGAACTTCCACACCATGCGCCAGTTATGGTCCAGTGACACAACGGAGATTTGGTCGGTCTGCTTGTCGCGTACCAGCAGCTTGGCTTTGATGCCGTGGTTCTTGAGTGATTCCATCAGACGGCTGGCGGCGATGGCTGCGCCGCCGATGCGTTCGGAGGTATTGATAAGTAGTACTCTCATGACTGTTGTTCGTTTCTTCTTTTTTGAATGTTTTTTCTTGTTACAGATGCCGGTCTTGTTTCGTCCATTTCCGGATACGCTTTTGCAGCGTTTGCCATATGATGGTGAAGTTGCCGTACCGTAGGTTCAACGCCAGTTCCTCGAACGACCGTGCAATCTTTATCCAGGGATGCCGCCATGCCATGATGCGGTAAACGCTATCCTTGTAGGCTGTGTTCTCGATGACGTGGCGAGGGTGCTTCAGTGGAAACTCCACTTCGTGGCGTTTCATGGTGAAGATGCGGCGGTAACCGCGCGGCATGGTGTGCACGGAGCCGGCAAAGTGGGTGGAGTCGGCAGTGGCTCCCAGATTGTTTATCATGTTGCGGGTGGGCACGATGCTCAGACCCGAATTGAACAACATGGAAGCGTGGAAGATGGTTTCGTAATAGGCTTTCCCGTGTTCGCGGTGGCGTTGGCACATGTAGATGAAGTCTTTGCGGTAGCGCCGTGTGTGGATGAGGTTCTTCAGTTGCCGCATGTTCTCCTTGTCGTCCAGGAAGGTGTAGAATTCATCCCATTGGTCCGTCACCCGCCGCCAGCTCGCCCATCCCCAGATGGAGAAGGTGGTGGCGAAGAAGTAGTCGGAAGTGATGTCCGGTGTAATCTCCTCGTTGTTGAATCCGGCAATCATGCTGATGCGTGTGTCGTGCTCATACTTGTCGAGCAGTTCCTTGCAGAAGCCGAAGAAAGAGACGGCAGGCACGTCGTCATCCTCAAGCACGATACATTTGTCCGACAAGGAGAATGCCCACTTCTGTGCCATGTATTCCGATGGGTCGCAGCCGTAGTTCTTCTCTTGGTAGTTGTGGTGTACTTCGCATTCCCAGTCGATGTCTGCCACTACTTTGCGACAAGCTTCTATGCCCGGCATGTCACGCTCGCCGCGCGGGCCGTCCTGATAGAGAAACAGTCGTGCGGGGCGTGCTTTCTTCACTTGTTCGAATACTTGCGCCAGCAGTTTGGGGCGGTTGAAGAAAAGAATCAGTACAGATACATCTACAAGGGCTGGTTTCATGGCAATGGTTTTAGTTCCGGGTGAATATAGCAGGCATGGACTATCTGCTTCTCTTTGGGAGGAATGTCCATGTAGTTTTTATATAAATCTTTCAGATAGGCGTCCACATTGCCCGGTGCCGGGAAATCTTTTCCTTCGAAAGTGATGGTGGAGAGCGGAAAGACGGAATCTTTACGGTGCATGATGCCGTATCCGTTATTGATGAGTATATTCGAAAGATAGGTCCCTTTGGGGCGTACCAGGCAGAGCATTGCCCATATCCCTTTGAAAAGCGCATACTTCATGCCGAAGTAGAAGAATTCTGCAAAGGAGCGCAGCGAGTAGTAGTGTTGCGCGTGTAGGATGGAGTAACTGACGGAGATGCCTTTGCACAGCTTCTTTGCCCATGGGCGGGGCACGGTGGGGTAGTCGATGAAAGGGAATATATCTACGTATAGTCCTTTCTGATACTCTACGCTGAAGGTATCTCCTGCTTCAATATAGATTGAGTTTAAATCCCTTATCTTGACGATGGGCTCTTTGCTGGTAGGGTCACTTTCCGGGGTTTGCAGGAACAGTGTGTCGGGTAGTTCGGAGGGGGCTACCTTCATGAATGCTTGCATGTCTTCCAGTGTCATGCCGATGTCTATGTCATCATCCCAGGGGATGAATCCTCCATGACGCATGGCTCCCAACAGTGTGCCTCCGTCAAGCCAGTAGCTTAACTTGTGTTTCCGGCAGATGCGGTCCACCTCTTTCAGTATGGAAAGTTGCTTCAGTTGGCAGGCGCGTAGGTTGTCGGCAACGTAGTCCGATAGGTATTGGTTCTTCATACTTCTTCTCTTTTTACGTCGATGACTTGTCCGGTGAATTCGGAAAGCAGTGACTGTATGGTGGTAATGGCTACTTGCTCGGAGGTCAGCAAGGTGTTATCCGGTTCGATGCCGAAGTTATGGACACGCATCGGTGTCTTGGTACGTTCCGGATTGATGCAGTTCACGCTGATGCCGAACGGTTCCCATTCTTGTGCTATGGCTTGCACAAAGTTCACGATGGCGGCTTTGGTCGATGAATAGATGCTGTAAAAGGCACGCCCCCGAGTGTAGGAACTGGAAGTGAAGAATACGAGTTTACCTTTGCTCTCCTTCAGATAGGGGAAGGCTTCAAGTGCCACGTTGACAGTACCCATATAGTTGGTGTTCACAGCGTTGCAGATGGTCTGATAGTCGCAACTCATCAGAGGTTCTTTATTCAGCAGTCCGGCAGTATTGATAATGTAGTCTATCCGTCCACATTGGCGGTACACTTCCTGCAAGGCTTTGCTCACCTGCTCTTTGTTGCCTACATCCGTTCCGTTCATGCTGCGCGAATAGCAGAATACGTTGGCTCCTTTCTCTTTGAGTAGCTGAGCCACGTCTGCGCCGATGCCGTAACTACCGCCGAATACGACTGCAACCCGGTTCTTCAGGTTGTTTTCCTGGTCGATGGGCAAGGTGTTCAGTTCACTTTTGCGCAGCTGGAAGAATTTGTCCAGCAGATAGGTGTCTTCCTTATAGGTCAGCTTCATGTTGCTTTCTTCGCCGTTCACTACATAAACCGGTACTTCCGGAAGGTATTTCACTACTACGCCGCAGTCGTCGGTCACTTTAAAGGCCGGGTCTTGCAAGGCAATGTCATAGGCATGCTTGATGGTTTCCAGATGGAATGCTTGCGGAGTCTGTCCTCGCATCAGTTTGCTGCGGTCTGGGATTTCCTGAATGAATCTGTCATTGACTTGTATAATGGTATCCGTGGCGGGCATTGCCACATCAATAGCTTTGTAGGTTTCCAATGCGGCAATAACGTCATTCAGAATCCGCTGGCTCACTAACGGACGTACGGCATCGTGGAATATCAGATTGACGTCAGTGTCTTCGTAGGCTTTGATGGCGGATAGGCTGGAATGATACCGTTCTTGTCCGCCTTTCAATATCTTCTTGACCTTCTTCCATCCGTTCTTGATGATGATAGATTCGAAATCGGAGATATAGAAAGGATTGGATACGATAGCTATCTCGTGAATATGTGGATTGCTTTCGAAAGTATCGATGGTGTGCTCCACGACCATTTTTCCCGCTACCTTGAAGAATTGCTTGGGAGTGGACAATCCCAGACGGCTACCGACTCCTCCTGCCAATATGACTGCTACATTCTTTTTCATTGTATCAATAGAAATGTGATGCTGCAAAAATACGAATTAATTGCTTCTTTGCAGCATTCCGGTTGGGATAAAGTGGCATATCTGTTGGGATAACTCTCTTTTTATTCTCTTCTTGTCTGCTCTATGGCTTCCACTAATCTGTCTGATGTGCCGCTTACTATTTTTCGGCAGAACATCTTTCCAGACTGCCGCAATACCGGCAGGTCCTCGAGTGTCATCACGCGGATGGATGCGCCGTAGTCTATGTAGTGCAAGGGGGTGAGACGGGTAAGTCCGGGGTATTCTCCCTCTAAAAGAAGCCCTTTTGAGGCAAAAGGGGAGTTGAATACGATGGTCTGTATGCACAGTTCGCTGGGTACAAAGCTGGTTCTGAAATACTTCACCAGCTTCTCCTCCGTGCACAACTTTTCATATACATATCGTGCGCAGGGCAACGTGATGGCCCAATAGTCGGAACCGAAATAGACATCTGCCTGCTTGCCTTCCAAGGGGGCAAAAGGGGCTTTCCGGATGGGGAGTATCTGTACCAGCTTGCGCGATGCTACAATGAGTTTGTTCTTCCACCATATACTCTTCCAAGGCAGGTCACGGAAAGGGTGGTAATGGGTTATCTTGTGCAACTGCTGTTTCACGGTGCAGTGTGTCAGGTTGAAACCGCCGATGAATTCAGTGTCTTGATGCTCCTCGAAATAGTGGTGGATGGCGTTGTTGTTCCATAACGGATAGTCTTGCCCGCTCAGGCATACTACGCGGATATAGGGGATACCGCTGTGCAATACGGCGGCAAGCAATTCTTTCTGATATTCCACTTGTTCCCATCCTCCCCAGCTTATCCGGTGGCGGGGCACGAAAGTGACCTTGTCTCCCAAGGCTTCTTCAAAAGGGTGTATATCGGCATTGAGGTCGATGTGCACGTAGAAGTCTGCCCGGTCATCCAGTGCGGCAACCAGGCGTGCCAAGTGTGGGGCATCCTTGTAGGCGGATATGATGTAGGCTATGCGGCTCATGCTCTTTTTTTCTTTAAGAGGAATTCAATGCTTTCCCGGAAGATGGTAGATTGTAGTTTCCACAAAACCAGTGCATAAAGCCCAGCTACCATAATGATTTTGGCTGCCATATTTAAGTATAGGTTTTCTATGGGCTGAGTGGCATAGTGAGTTGACACTACGAGTACAATGGATAGGGAGAGATAAGGAGAGATGTCTTTCAGCATATCGCGCAGTCTTAATCCTATCTCCCTCTTGACAAAACGGAACCATACAAACAGCCAGCCGATATTGATAATGACGAAAATACGCAGCATCCACTCCAACCCGTATGGGTATATGGCACATACAGCTACTATTTGCAGCAGGCTCAAGCTGATGGTGCTCCACATATAGATAGAAGAATGTCCCCGGCTGATGAGCAGGTTGGAGAACAGATTGATGACGGGAATAAATGCTCCCCAAATACATAACAGTTGCAAGATATCGGCACTGGGCAGCCACTTCTCCGTGATAGTGATTATAATCAGTTCTTTCGATACCAAGCTCAATCCCAGCATGGCGGGGAAAGAGATAAAGGCGGTGAAGCGCAGCAGCTTTCTGAATACGGCAAGTTGCCGTGCCTTGTCGTCGGCAACCCGGGTAAAGACGGGTTGTGCAATGCCGTTTATCATGCCCGTAATCGTGGTATGTCCCATGCCGTTCCACTTGTTTGCCTGCGTAAAGTTACCCACTTCCCGTTCCGAATAGAACTTACCCAACAAGACGGAAAACAAATTGTTATTGATTATGGTGAAGATATTCGTAATGATTATCTTACTGCTGAACCCTATCATCTCCTTAATGGGTGTGAAGTCAAACCGGAAACAAGGCCTCCAACGCGAGAAGTAGAAATTGAGAACCGTCATCACGGTGACGAATGAGATACTTTGCAATGCAATACCCCAATAGGCGAATCCGTTGGCAGCCAGTGTGATGCCCACAATGCCGGAGACTATCAGACTCGAAATGGAGATGATGGTAGTGTCCTTGATTCTGAGATTCTTGAACAGATACGCTCTCGGTGCAATGCTCATGCTGGAAATGACGAATCCCAAGAAGGAGAGACGGGACAGCGGTATCAGCTCGGGCGTATCGTAGAAGTCGGCAATCAGCGGTGCGGCAAAGAAGAGTAATATATATATAGTAGTGCTGCACATCAGGCTGAACCAGAACACGGCGTTGTAATCCTTGTGCAAAGTCTCCTTCCGGTTGGTCAGTGCCGAAATGAACCCACCCTCCTGCAAGGCGGCGGCAATGGCGGAGAAGATGGTAAGCATCCCTACCATACCATAATCCGAAGCATCCAGCAGACGGGCAAGGACTATTCCGAATCCCAGATTCAACAACTGCTGTATGCCGTTGCTGAATCCTCCCCAGAAGAGGCCTTTGGCTGTTTTTTCTTTGAGTGATGTATCGGACATAGTTTATTGGTTGATAAGGCAACGAGTTAACAAGGCCACGAGGCTTTTCCTTCCTCCCTGTAGCCTTGTTAACTCGTTACCTTGTTACTGCTTTATTTCACCTCGCTGCCCGGCTTCACCTCTTTCAGCAGTGAAGTCACCGCCAGCGAGCCGTCATAATTCTCGGCAGAGAGAATCATTCCCTCACTTACCAGCCCGTTCTTGAATTGGCGTGGAGCGAGGTTGGCGATGAACAGCACTTGCTTGCCTACCAGTTCTTCCGGTTTGTAGTGCTGGGCAATGCCGCTGACGATGGTGCGGTTTTCCAGCCCGTCGGCAATCTTGAACTTCAGCAGCTTCTTCATCTTGGGCACTGCCTCGCATTCAAGCACTGTACCTACGCGGATATCCAGCTTTTCAAAGTCTTCGAAGGCGATGGTCGGCTTGATGGGGTTTGCCTTGTAGGTGGCGGCTTCGTTTGCCTTCTTGGTGGCAAGCAGCTTGTCTACTTGTGCCTGGATGACGTCGTCTTCTATCTTTTCGAACAGCAGTTCGGGGGTGCCCAGCTGATGTCCGGCAGGCAACAGGTCGGTGTGTCCCAGCTCTGCCCAGTCAAAGCTGTCCATGTTCAGCATCTTGCGAAGCTTCTCGCTGCTGAAGGGCAGGAACGGTTCGAAAGCAATGGCAAGGTTGGCGACCAACTGCAACGAGATGTGGAGAATGGTGGCTACGCGCTCCATGTCTGTCTTGGCAAGCTTCCACGGCTCGGTGTCTGCCAGGTATTTGTTTCCGATGCGGGCAAGGTTCATCGCTTCCTTCTGTGCGTCGCGGAATTTGAATACATCCAGCAACTTCTCCACTTCTGCCTTGACGTCGGCAAATTCTTTCAGCGTCTCGCGGTCGTAGTCGTTCAGTTCGCCTGCGGCGGGCACTACGCTGTCGAAGTACTTCTTGGTGAGTTGCAGGGCGCGGTTCACGAAGTTGCCATAAACGGCAACCAGCTCGTTGTTATTACGTGCCTGGAAGTCCTTCCAGGTGAAGTCGTTGTCTTTTGTCTCCGGTGCGTTGGCGGTCAGCACGTAGCGCAGCACATCCTGCTTGCCGGGGAAGTCAACGAGATACTCGTGCAGCCATACCGCCCAGTTGCGTGAAGTGGAAATCTTGTCGCCCTCCAGGTTCAGGAACTCGTTGCTCGGCACGTTGTCCGGCAGGATGTAGCTACCCTCTGCCTTCAGCATGGCGGGGAACACGATGCAGTGGAACACGATATTGTCTTTTCCGATAAAATGGATCAAACGGGTTTCGGGATCTTTCCACCATGTCTCCCAGCTGTCCGGAAGAAGTTCTTTCGTGTTAGAGATGTAGCCGATAGGCGCGTCGAACCAAACGTAGAGCACTTTTCCTTCTGCGCCTTCCACGGGCACAGGGATACCCCAGTCGAGGTCACGGCTTACGGCGCGTGGTTGCAACCCCATGTCGAGCCAGCTTTTGCATTGACCGTATACGTTCGGACGCCATTCTTTGTGTTCTTCCAATAAGTAGAACTGGTAGCGGCAGTATAATCCCAATCACCGCCGACCCTAACGTAACTAAATGTCTTACCGACATCTCCCGGATTAAGCGCTAAGGTCTCCACCGCCGTAGGCCGCCCGATAGGAGCATCGCTCTCATGTCCCACTATCTGTGGGTAAGGTCTTGCACCCCCGTCTCTATCAACCATACTTTTAGGTCTTTGACGCGTCACTCCGTCACTTCCTTTATAGTTTACTGTTTTAGGCAGATAATATGGAATACTTCTTCCCATCTGATACACATATCCTCTGGCTCCTTCCCATCCCTCGGCGGTTGTCATATCCGCACTGGTAGCTCCGAGATTCCGGTCCATCCACATCAAGCCGTTAAAAGTCAGGGGTTGCCCCAGATATTGCGAATCATCATCATGTTCGATCCAATCGTACCGGCGGGGAATAATTGTAATAATCTGTACATCACTGTTAGTGATCGTAATGGTGAGTGTATACTCGTAATTGGGCAGGAAGCGGAAAGGCTCCGTCACGGTTTGACCACTTTCATCTTTCTGAACGATCCCGTCATCTCCCATAACCGGAACACGAATTTCATACGTATCCGTTCGATCTCCACTGTTCGTTCCCGTCGTAGCTACATTTATTTTAAGTCCCTCCGTAGCCGTGGTTAGAGTCGGGAATATCAGGCATTCGGCAGCCGCACTGCCCGATTGCCCGTCTATAGTTACAGACTGCACACTTTCCGTCACAGCTTGAGAGAATCCGCTGCCCAGAACCGCACGGTCACTTTTCCCTCCCGTATGGCTGTATTCTCCGGTCGAAAGCAAGAGCGCTCCTTCGCTATAATCACTGACAGAAATACCCTGCAACCGGATATCTTGCAATACATCCGTATCCGTTGAACCGCTTTCCGGCTTTTGCTTCACCACCTCAAACTTCAACTTAGACAAAGTATGCTTGAAGGGTAAGGTAATCACTCCCGAGTTGATACCCGATTGTCCTGTCAGCACAGCACGGCGCAAGTCGGGCAGTGCTCCTCCGGCAGAGGAAGTGACGTTGCAAACAGGTACGCCATCTGCTTCGGAACCGCATACCGGCAGAGTCGTATTACCGTATGTCAGTGCATAAAAGTCGAGGATTCGGCCTTCAAAACGGTCTTCGTCAGTACCTGCACTCAGATATTCTATCTGATGTGTG
>OGDG01000914.1_pt1 | contig 13318 bp, 10 predicted proteins | sample 1570391 | NCBI WGS metagenome assembly OGDG01 (sample SAMEA2582186, study PRJEB24529) | metagenome | biome: Human gut stool | place: China | collected 2011 | reverse complement strand
CAGATTCTTATAGGAAATCGTAGCTTTCTGGGCGGTTCCCATAATTTCTTCCGTGGTCAGGATGAACTGCTGACCGGATACCAGCTCTACCTTACCGCCTTCAAAATCACGCAGACGGATCTCAGGTCCCTTGGTATCTAACAGAGTTGCTACCGGCAATCCCAGTTCCTTACGAACTTTCAATACTCTGTTGTATTTTACCAGCTGCTCCTTATGGCTTCCGTGGGAAAAGTTGAATCGTGCCACATTCATTCCGGCAAGCATTAACTCTCTTAATTTCTCCTCACTCTCACTGGCGGGACCGATGGTACAGATAATTTTGGTCTTTCTCATACAAGCTAAATCCTTTCTGCTGTTAAAATTATTTGTTTTTTACTACGGTAATGCGATACCCGGCATCTTTTGTCACTCCCTGAACATTCAGGTCTTCTTTCAGGTATTCCGCAAGCTGTTTGCAATGTGTCTCCTCAATCTGCTCTCCCGGTACCAGCACAGGAATCCCGGGTGGATACAGATTCACGAAATCTCCTGCGATTCTTCCCACTGCCTGTGACAACAGAATTTCTTCTTTTTCGGCATCCCAAGCCTGGGCAAGGGACATCCGCACTTCGGGATGCAGCTGATAGAAAGAGATTTCCTCCTCTTCTCTGCCGTCCTGCTTCTGTCTGCTCTGCCATTTTCCCGCAGTGATATCGCGGTCGATTGCAAGCAGCGCATCTGTCATTCTCCGATACGCTTCTTCCCCATCTCCTATGGTAAACATCGCAAGACAATATCCCGGTGCTGCCATCTCCAGCTGCAGATGATATTTCTTTAATAGAATATCATAAATCTGCTGTCCTGACAAACCTGCCTTTGCAGATACTATGATCAGTTTTCCGATATCCTGTCTGGCATCCAGCGGTAAAAAGCTTAAATTTCTGCATTCTGACAGTTCTGTCAGCATTCTCAGATAATTCACCTGCAACCGGGCAAACAGATAATCTCCCTGCTCCTTTACCAGCTGTAGTGCATTGTCAATTCCTGCCATTAGTACATAGGATGGACTACTGGACTGATAAATATGCAAAAACCTGCGCAAACGTTCTCTGTCGACCAGTCTTCCGTTGACATGAAGCAACGCGCTCTGTGTCAGTGCCGGCAAAGTCTTATGAACACTGTGGATCACCAGATCCGCGCCACACTGGCAGCTGTTCTTCGCAAATCCTTCCGCCAGTCCCAGATGAGCACCATGGGCTTCATCCACGATCAGAGGAATTCCTTTACTATGTACCAGCTTTGCGATCGTCTCTATATCTGCGATCCTGCCTTCATAAGTGGGTGACACCAGAAATACCGCATCCGGAACAGGCTCCCGGCTGAATGCCTCTGCGATCTGTTCCGGAGTTACCGCATCATAAATATCATACTCCTCCATCATTTCCGGATACAGATAAGAAACTGTTAAATTTCTCAGATATGCCGCATGATACGCAGATTTATGGGCTCCTCTGGTCATAAGGATCCGCCCGCCCCTCGGAACCGCCGCACTGATTGCCGCCAGAACCCCGCAGGTACTTCCGTTGATAAGGTAAAAGCTCTCGTCTGCGCCGTACAGTCCGGCTGCCTCGTCCTGTACTCGTCTTAGGATTTCCTCTGGAGCATGTAGATTATCAAATCCATCAATCTCCGTGATGTCGATATCCATGATCTCCCGGGGGAATTCTCCACAAAGCAGTCTCTTATGTCCCGGCATATGATAAGGATAATAATCTGTCTTACTGTAGTCTTTTAATCTCCGGTATAATTCACCCAATTCCATCATTCTCCTGTTTTGGGTTTCCACCCTTTTATTTTCCCTGCTCCTCTTCAATCTTCCGAAGCTTCTCGATCAGGGCTCCATGTCCCTTATGTACATGAAATGTCTCCATAAGCGAACACCATTTGTCTGCCATGGTGACGATCCAGGCTTCACGACACATGGGAACTGCGGAGATTGTTAGCGGCCACATATGTTTTTTTATAATATCTTTTTCCCTGGGAGTGAGATGGTATTCCTTCTGTGCATTGTGAAGCGCTCTTTCCGGATGATAAAAGCCATGCAGCTTATGGGGGCTGATATGATCCGGCGTGTGCCAGTCGTACAGAAAGTAATCATGCAATAATGCCCCACGGATCAAATCCTTTTTTTCACAGGGAATATGCAGCTTCTCGCTGATGGCAAGACTATATTTTGCCACATTCATACTGTGATCATTGACTGTCATGTTACCGTGCTGTACATGTGAACGTGTGGAGCGAAAGTTCTTAGAACGCAGAATATCCGGTGCTACCGCCCGGATCTCCTGCCTTAACTGTCGTTCTCTTTCAAATCTCTCTTTCCACTTCTGCACTTTTTTTGCTGAACGCTGTTTCATAGAACTGCCTTCCTTCTCAATATCCCATCATCTATAGTCACACTGATTCGCATTAATAGTAATAGCATACTACCGGGAAACCGGTAGATACATATTCATAAATAGCTGCCGCCATATTCAGTGGCAGATTGACACAACCGTGAGAGCCTGATGTCAGATAGATGGTTCCACCGAAGCTTCCTCTCCAGGTAGCATCATGCATTCCGACATTTCCGTTAAAAGGCATCCAGTAGTTTACCGGCGTCTCATAATCCGCACCGCGTAATACGGCATTTTTTGTCTTATAGGTCAGTCCGAACACTCCGGGAGGGGTCATGCAGCCCGCTTTGCTCATATTACCGGATACAAAATCTGTCTCCAATACAATGCTTCCATTCTGGAACAGATAAAGATGCTGATTCGTCAGATCAATTTCCACGTAGGAATTACCGATATCGTCACTTCCCTTTTGTGCTCCCTTGCTGCTGTATACTGGTTCCTTGTCGATGTTTTCTCCCTTTTCAATAGAAGCTGTCAATTCTTTGACCTCTTCCTCGCGGTCGGTCTTCCAGCCGTAAGCTCCGCTGGGCAAGGTAAGCTCGATTCCCTGAACTGTGGTAAACTTTCTCTTTTTGCCATAGGTATCGTATTCTTTGGCCTGCTCTGCTACGAATTCCTCGATTGCTTCCTCGTCCAGTTGGGGATCCTTGTTATCCGTCTGGATCCACTCATGGATCGTATCTCCGTCAACGACAACCTTATTGCCGTTCCAGTCATAGGTGATCTGTGCGCTGACCCATTTATTCATGGTATCACAGGCTTTTACCAACGCTGCATCCTCTGCCGTTATTTTGGCAGTTTCATAACAGCCCTGCTCCTCCAGATCTACCGTGGTATCTCCCTGCATGATTGCTGTGGATACTACTTCTTCTACCAGGTTGTTGTTCAACTCTATTCCCATGGTCTCCGGAATGATTTCATAATTCTTGTTCTTCTCGGAATATTCACTGATATAAGCATCTTCCGGTGCAATCATATTTTTGTTCTGCAGTGCAGGCATCTGTGCCAGTTGTTCCTGCAATTTGTCTGCATCATAGGACACACCCTGAACTACATCATGATTCTGCGTACTCCACAGCATCTCAATCCACAGGAATTCATTCTGTCTGTTCAAAAGCTCCTGTGCCGCATTCAAAGTATCCACCCAGTACATTCCAATCTCAGATGCTGTGATCGTGCCGATCTCTTCCTGCACACCGTTCTCATCTCTGCCCAGAATCTGTAAACTATACTGCTGTGACTGCTGATCCATGATCGCCGCTACCTCTGTCGCCGTCATATTACTGCAATCACTGTTATTGATATAAGTATGATTCAGGAAATGAGACTGGTAGTAAATTGCCACACCACCATATGCCAATAGAATTACTGCAACTACAGCTGCTACAATACCAATCCATTTTTTGCTCTTTTTCTTCTGTACCGCTGTCTCTTCCACAGGCTGTTTTGTTTCCTCTTTGCTCTCCGTTTCTTTCTTATCAGCCTCTTTCTTTGTTGTTTCTTCTTTTAATTCTTTGTTATCGGTTTCCATTTTATCTTCTGTTTCTCCCTCATCTTATTTCTGTTGCGCTCATTATAGCATTTAATTTCGTAAAAAAACAGTGTGAAAAGGCTGAAAAAAAGCCTTTTCACACTGTTTTAGAATACTACTTGCACTAATATCATATAAAGTATGGTCCCTACAGCTATACTCAGCAACGTATTTTTCTTCCAGATATGAAGCAATGCCACCACGGCAATAGACAACAATTCCGGAATTCCATGACTGCCGGTAAACAGATTAATTTCTTTTACACAGTAAATAACAAGAATCACCATAATGGCCGGCGGGAGTACTTTTCCCAGATATGTGACTGTTTCCGGAACCTCTCTCTTTCCACCAAATGCCACGAAAGGAACTGCCCGTATGATCAAAGTAACAATAGCTGCAACTGCTATGATTCCGATGGAATGTAACATTTTTTCTTAACTCCTAATAAAATAATCGCTGTAATGGTCAGTGCCGGCAGTAAAAAAGCATCCGCGCCCAGCAGAATCAGGCATAGCACTCCGACTGCGCCTCCAATGATCGCAGGCTTATGTTCTTTCGTATCCATCCACTGATTGACTACGATGACTGTAAAAAGCGCTGTCATGGAAAAGTCAATTCCCGTGGTATTGATCGGCAGCACACTTCCTGCCACCGCTCCCACACAACTTCCCAGGAGCCAGTAACAATGATCCAACAGAGATATGTAAAAGCTGACTCGCTCTTCTCGCATCCCCTCCGGAACTTTCAGATCGCATAATAAAGAAAATGTCTCATCTGTAAGTGAGAAGATCATGTACGGGTAAGTTACACCCATTTTTTTGAATTTCTCTACAAAAGAAAGGCCGTAAAACATATGTCTGCCATTGACAAACAGTGTCATGATCAATGTATACCACAGGCTTGCTCCGGCTGTAAATAACGTAACCAAGACAAATTGCATGCTTCCCGCATATATAAACAGGCTGATAAAAAAGGCCCACCAGAATCCATATCCGGCATCATTTAGCATTAATCCAAAGGCAAATCCCAGGAAAAGATATCCCAACATCACCGGAACGGACTGCACTATTGCATAACGTAATTCTTTTATCTTGTTTTCCATTGGTAAATCCAGTCTCTTTCGCAATTTCATTGTTCTCGACGAATTATTTTAGCATACCATGATTTGTCAAACAATAGTCTGATATAGGTTCTATTTTTGTAATAGGTATTAAAAAAGATCAATATACTTACAGTATATTGATCTTACCCAATGAGACACGGGGGATTCGAACCCCCGACAACTTGATTAAAAGTCAAGTGCTCTACCGACTGAGCTAGTATCCCATAAATTATTTTTAGATATTACAAATGCCCAGAACCGGAATCGAACCAGTGACACGAGGATTTTCAGTCCTCTGCTCTACCAACTGAGCTATCTGGGCATTTTAGATCTGAATTTTCACTCAGATCTTAGTAGCGGGGACAGGATTTGAACCTATGACCTTCGGGTTATGAGCCCGACGAGCTTCCAGACTGCTCCATCCCGCGATATTTTTCTGAATGAACGGTATATTTCCGTTCCATGCACAAATGAATTATAGTCTCATTCCGCATAATTGTCAAATTTGCCGCTGACATTTTCAGCATAAGCGGCTTTCTTAAGTTCCACAGACATTGTTACATACAGGAAACGATCACCACACTTGCGATCGTACCTGCCACCGTTGCCAGCAATGCACCTGCAAGCGTATAACGGGTTTTCTTTACTTTTACCGACATGAAATAAACCGACATTGTATAAAAAATGGTTTCTGTGCTGCTCATCATAACAGATGCCATTTTCCCAAGCGTGGAATCTGCACCGTACTCTTTGTAAATATCGAGCAGCAGCCCGGTCGCCGCCGAGGAAGAAAACATTTTTACGATAGTAACCGGAAAAAGTTCAGCCGGAAATCCTATTTCTGCAGTTATCTGACCCAGCCCCTGCGCAATGCAGTCCAAAAGCCCCGATGCGCGCAGTACGCCAACTGCCACCATCAGTCCGATCAGTGTCGGCATGATTTTGATCACCGTCCAGAAGCCATCCTTTGCCCCTTCCACAAATTCCTCATACACCGGCTGTCTGTTTAAAAGTCCATATCCGACAATACAAAAAATCAGAAGTGGAATGGTTATTTCCGATAAAAAAAGGAGCAGTTTCATATCCTATTCCTGTATCAGCTCTCTTCTCTCTAAATTCTATGCAAAAAAATAAAGAATATGCAGGAACGCACATTCTTTATTTTATGTAAACCCTTTTCTATCGGCTCTTTTGCAGAAGCTTCACATAGTCTTTTTTCGGCATCGGCTTTGCAAAATAGTATCCCTGAATGTAATCACAACCGAGACGTTTCAACATTTTCACCTGTTTTTCTTCCTCGACACCCTCAGCAATAACAAGCATGTCCAGCGATTTTGCCATTTTGATCACAGCCTCAAGGATCTTCTCGCCCCGTTCCTCTGACGATCCCTTGGACAGGAAACGCATGTCAATCTTTAAAACATCAATATCAATATCTTTGAGAACGTTCAGGGAAGAATATCCGCTTCCAAAATCGTCCATTAATATCGTAAATCCTGCTTTGTGCAGATAATCTACTGCATTCTGTATCATACGGGCGTCATCCGAGAAAGCGCTCTCTGTCAGCTCCAGATTCAGGTATTTTGGCGGAATTTTGTATTTTTCGACCAGATTGACCAGCGACTCCAGAAAATCCGGATTATACAGATTCACCCTGGAAACATTCACGGAGATCACTTCGGAATCCCCTCTGTGAGCCAGATTATTCTTAATAAACTGGCACACCTGATCCCATACATAGTAATCAAGCCGGATAATAAATCCGTTACTTTCAAATACAGGGATAAAGTCCCCCGGTGAAACGATCGTACCGTCCGCCTTCTTCCAGCGCACCAGCGCCTCCGCTCCCGATGGCCTGCAGTGATCCAGTTCATATTTGGGCTGAAAATAAACGACAAATTCCCCGGTTTCAAGGGCATGCTCCATCTCATTGATAATATTCTGTTCCCGGATGATCTTTGCACGCAGTTCTTCCGTGTACCGCGCTTCATGGATCATGTACTGGCCTTTGCACTGCTTTGCTGCGAGCGTTGCACGGGCAATAATGTTCCGGACATCAAGGTTGTTATCCAGAATGTCGTAGATTCCCATTGCTGTTTCCAGATAGTAAGCCGCCTTATACTTTTTCAGTTCCCGTTTTATATATAGAATAAATCCATTGAGTTTTTTCTCGTCTCTTGGAAAACAGATGCCAAAAACATCCCCGTCAATCCTTCCAAATACGCAGTTTTCCACGTCCTGCCAATATGTTTCGATCAGACCGGAAATATAGACCAGAAGACGGTCTCCTGCTTCTACTCCGTAAAAATTGTTGATCATTTTGAAACGTTCAATATCAAGACGTATAAATGTAAACTTTGTATCCTGATTATTTTCCAGGTTTCTTTTTACACATTGACTGAACTTCTGTATCGTATACAATCCAGTCAGACCATCATGTTCCAGCGAATGTGCCATACTCCGTTTGATCGTGTTCAGCACACGGAAACGGATGATCTCCGGCTGGAAAACTTTTGGAATAAAATCCCACACGCCCAGTTCGAGACATCTTTTTTCCGTTTGATAATCATTCTCTGTCGTTGCTACGACAATTGGTATATTGCGGATGGATTCCCTCGTTCTGGCTTCTTCCATAAACGCAAAGCCGTCCATGCCCGGCATAACAATATCCAGAATTACCAGAACGATATCATCTTTTCTTTTCTCCAAAACCTCCAGACCGCTCCTGCCATCCTCTGCCTCGATAATGTTATATTTATCTTTTAAAATGTCAGCCAGTGTTTCCCGGTTCAGTCTGCTGTCGTCTACAATTAAAATGGCATTTTTCATATGTGACACCTCGTTTATGTACTAATTTCATTATACTCCAAGTAGTACGCTTTTTTCAATTAGTTTGTAAGTTTTTGTGCAAATTTACAGAAAATTACAGCCGTAATGGTACTAATAACAGTCGCCAGTATTGCAGGTCCTATGATTTCCGCCGGGTTCACGCTCCCATACTGGCTTCTGAAGGCAATAATATTGACCGGGATCAACTGCAGGGATGAGATATTCATGATCAGAAACGTACACATCTCTGCGTTGGCAGTACCGCGGGGCACCGGGGCTGGTTTTGTCTGGTGCCCTTTTTTTCTTTTTGCTGCACCGTTCTCCGTCCCCATCTCCTTTCGCCTGCTCTCCTCTAATTCTTCAAGGCTTTCCATTGCCTTCAGTCCGGCTGGCGTAGCCGCCCAGCCAAGTCCGAAAATATTTGCGATCATATTGGCTGCGATCTTCTCATTTGCAACGTGCCCCGGTGGAATCTGCGGAAAAAGAAATCTTAAAACAGGTTTTAACTTTCTTGATAATCCGGCGATCACTCCTCCTCTCTCTGCGATCCGCATCAGTCCCATCCAGAAGGACATCACTCCGGTCATCGTGATGCAGAGTGTCACTGCCTCTTTTGCAGAATCAAGCACAGCCCCGGTAACCGCCGGAATCGTCCCATGGAACGCAGAAAATATGACTCCGGATAAAATCATAAATGCCCATAAATAATTCATATATGCACAACTTCCTGCTTATTGTTTATAACAATCCTATGACAGGGACATTAAAAAAATATCTTTAATGTGTGCCGACACTTGTGTAATCCGTGTGCATATTTTTCTTCTGGTCGAACACAAACACCATGCCCTCCTGAAATGAAAAGACGTGTCCTTCCGAATCCACACGCACTGTCTGGTATCCTTCTGTTTTCCACATATCACAGTATCCATTGTCGACATTTTGCCTGTTTTCATAGTCGAGATGTGGTTTTCCTTCTTTGACCGTCTGAATGGAAAAATACACGATCAGATATCCATCCCGCAGAAATACAGGATCTTTTTGTCTGATCCTGCCTTTCTTTTGTGCAACATAATCAGCAAGATCAACTTCCGCATTGGCAATGTATACATCTGCCGGGATCTGATAACTTCCACGCCACGTCTGCATTCCTTCTGCCGTGATTGTCCGGTCTTCTGCCTTCAGGCTCACCGGAAGATAAAACTCCTGTAAATCGTCTTTCCGGTATAGGTTTACCTGCCGCAGCCTGCTGCCGTCCCGCTCCATATAATAATAGGTTGGAACAAGTTCAACAGAATCCTCTGCATGCCACATACTCCCAATCGTTTTAATGGAAAACTCCATGCGATATCCCAAACCCGGTGCATGAATGTTGCTGTCATAGGGATGACTTCCCCTGATAAGCGGCACCAGATACAGACTGTCTGGCTTCCTCTGTCTGATTCCGTTCAGATTATTCGTCCCACTGAAATAAACCGTGTCTGTCCGAGCCGTCTTCCCTTCTTTCCAGAACACGCGCTCCCACCTTGGATAATCGATCACATTTGTCACACAAAAATCATACAGCCGTCCGATCACTGTCACTCTGACGCTTCCAGTCGCTATGTAGTTGTTTTTATCTGTGTTTGCATATTCCTGTTCTGTTGTATTTTTTTCCGCGTTAATCGCAATTAAGCGGTATGAAATATCATAATCGCCTTCCGGCACTGACACAGGGAGTAAAAATTCAGCGGACTCAGACAGAATGGTGATCCAGCTGTCCGCCGCAATCTGCCTGCCGTCCGAGACGACCGGAAATGGAAATCTCACCTGTCTTGCCTTCACATATTTTCGATAATCTCTGGTTCCGTAGCCCATTTCACCCAGATGCGTTCCGGCTGTTCCAACGGACACGGTAAATGTACGCCCTAAGATCAGACTTTTATATTTGGTCGGAATAATCTGCTGATTAAACGCAATCTCGTCTCCCGACATTCCAACACAGACGACCGGAGTATGAACTGCCACCGGGTTGACGTCAGGTACCATCGCATCATTTTCGATTCCGCCTGAAAAATAAGATGCATATTCTGCCGTACCAGTGGATTCGTATATCTGATTCGCTGTTGCACCGGGAATCTGAACCTCATTTTTCTGCACTGACTGTTTTCGCTCACCGGATAAGGTAACCGGCACAGGTGTTTTCTCCTCGCAGGCAGCTCCATTCATCCATATTTCTCCATCTACAGAAAACACGTCATTTTTTACTATAATTTTACCTATTTTATTATCTATGAGCGGCAAAATATCACTATCTGGAATTGCAGGTCTGGTCGTTCCGCCAGCGACCACACCGCCATCCACCGCAACGGCTGTCTCCGGGAGTGTCATGGAATCTGTATTCTTTTGCACTGTGACATTTGGATAGTACAAATTCTCCATCCGGATTTTTCCGTCTGGCAATGCAGCGTTTTGTACCTCTGCATTTTTCAGGTAACACAGATCGATCGAACGGATTTTCCAATAGGAATACTCTCTTGGAACTTCCACACTTTTCGTGACGGTCACCTGTTCCCGATGCGTTCTTCCATCATTCCAGGTCAGTGTGTAAGTCACACTTGCTGTGACCGGAACCGCCCTCGTTCCGTAATGATGTTCATAAGTTGCCTGATAATAATATTTTTGCAGGCTTCCGCCGATAGACACGCACTCCGATGACGGAATGGCACGGCTCACATTAAACTCATCCGATGAAATCCACAGGCGGTTGACGGAAGACAGATTGTCCATATTGATCCCAGAAGTCACTGTGACAACCTCCACGTTTTCATCGCCCTCCACCGGTGCTTCGATCATCCCCGGATTTGCCGGGAAATAAACACTTTTGTCGAAATGGCTTTTTAATCCCTCTTTATCCCTCCAGTTTCTTGCTCCTGCAATTCCGCTATATGTTGTGTACACCTCGCCGGACAATGCACCTCCTTCGCTCATGGAACCCTGCTTTACTCCATTTTGTGTGACCGTCATAATACCGTCCAGATAAACCGTGCCGCCATTCGTATATAATTCCTGTGCCCACTCTGGATACGCGCTGTTGATGCTCTGGAAAATCCGTTCCTTATGGATCACAAAATATCCATATAAATACTCCGGGTTATTTGGATCGACTTTATCCGGACAATATGTCTCTAATTTTACCCGGACGCTCTGGTTTCCGGCGATCGGACTGTTATATCTCTTGATCGTCCAGCCGAGTGTCGTGTAACGGATTCCGGTCACTGCCGCTTTATCGTGTGTGACCATCCACAGATTTCCTTCGGAATCAAATGCAATTCCTTCCCCTTCAAATGGTATTGAAGCGGCATAAATATTCATTTTTGAGCCAAAATACAGGTTTAGAAGAAAAATAATTAAAATAATACCAATGGGGAATCTTTTTTTATTATATTTTTGTTTTCTAATTGGGAACATCCTCTCTCTACATATTCAGAGAATCCTTTACATATGATGTGTTAATTAGATATAATAGAATTAGGCTTTTATTCTAGCATATGAAGTGAGGTAATGCAAGGTTGAACCAAAACAGATATTCTAAAATTTTTACAAAGAAAAAAGTCGCATCGTCCGCCGTGTGTGTGGTGCTCGCCATTTCACTTTTTGCCGGTTGTGCGCACTTTGAGTCAATTGAATACAGCCAGGAAATATCCGAAGAAAATCCCCAGACCGTTGAAGCCTTTGATCAGTTCATAAACGATATTTTTGAGACGGAAGTGACGGAAAATACGATCAATCTGCATTTTACCATCTCGGATCCCGAAAAATATGGCATCACAGATTACCCTGTCACTTTAGGCGATCTCTCGATCGATGCCATGGCAGACAGCAACGCAAGACTGGAAAATTACCTGTCGGGTTTAAGCTCTTTTTCCTACACGGAACTTACCTTAAACCAGCAGCTCACTTATGATATATTGGAAAACTATTTTAAACTGCAGCTGGATATGGCTGACATGTATTTGTATGATGAACTGCTTCGCCCATCGACCGGTGTTCAGGCGCAGCTTCCAATCCTGTACGAAGAATACTCTTTCAACAGCAAAAAAGACGTGGAAGATTATCTGAAACTTCTTGCCTTAACAGATGAATATTTTGACCAGATCATTTCTTTTGAAAAGGAAAAGGCAGATGCAGGACTTTTTATGTCCGATTTTGCATGCCAGAACATTATCGATCAGTGTAATGCTTTTATTGCGGATTCCGACAATCACTACCTGATTGAAACTTTTAATACAAGAATTGATAAGCTCACAGGTCTGACCCAGTCTGAAAAAGACCATTACAGACTGCAGAACGAAAAAATACTCCACGAACATATTTTTCCAGCCTACGAAAATCTCGCTGCTGCGCTGACAGACCTTTTAGGTTCCGGAACCAATGAAAACGGACTTTGCTATTTCCCGGAGGGAAAACAATATTATGAATATCTGCTCGCCTACAACACCGGCACTTCCGAAAGTGTCAAAACCCTGGAAAATATGATTTCCAATGAACGGGTAAAAGTATTGCAGGAATCCTCCGACCTTACTACTGAGAACCCGGAGCTTTGGGAGCTTGCCTCCGAAGCAACTCTGACACCAACGGATTCTGCAACCACATTAAATCATTTAAAAGAGGTTATGCTGGATGATTTCCCTGCTCCGCCGGAAACAAGTTATACCGTCAATTACATCGACGACTGCGTGGCAGATTATCTTGCCCCGGCATTTTACGTGATCGCACCGATCGACGATTATTCACATAACTCTATTTATATTAATGAAACAACGGATACTACCAATATTTCCTATTTTACAACGCTTGCACACGAAGGATTTCCGGGACATCTTTACCAGACGGTCATGACTTATGAATCGGGGATTGAGCCGGTGCGCTCGATTTTAAATTATTCCGGTTTTGTCGAGGGCTGGGCGACTTATGTGGAATTCCAGTCTTATCATTACGCAGGTCTGGATGACGATGTTGCCACCATTTTAGAGCTGAATCAGGATGCCACCTTAAGCCTCTATGCCTCCACCGATATCGGTATCCACTATGAAGGCTGGACTTTGGAGGACACGAAAAAGTTCTGGAACAATTACGGAATCACAAATGATGATGCGATTGAAAGCATTTTTGAGCTGATCGTGGAAGAACCAACGCATTATTTAAAATATTACATTGGATTTTTGAAGTTCGAGGAATTGAAGAAGGAAACTTCCCTGAAAAATATCAAGGATTACAATGACAAATCCTTCCATCAGGCGGTACTGTCCATTGGGCCGGCTCCGTTTGATATTGTGGATAAATATCTGCCAGCATACTATGAATATATTGAGTAACCGGAGTTTAATTAGCGTAGTGTCGCAGATTTTGTGGTGCTTTTATAGGCTGTGAGGTGGCAGATAT